>Ga0209062_1003404_pt1 | contig 18441 bp, 12 predicted proteins | sample Coa_R2_2_FD_187158 | JGI IMG/M metagenome (GOLD analysis project Ga0209062, IMG submission 187158) | Surface soil microbial communities from Centralia Pennsylvania, which are recovering from an underground coalmine fire - Coalmine... | ecosystem: Environmental > Terrestrial > Soil > Unclassified...
CGCCCGGCATGGCAAAACCGGCAAAACTCGGCGGCTCGATGACGAAGAGGCCCGTCAGATGCGCGCCGTGCCGGCGGGCGAGATCGCAGGCAAGCCGCAGGCGCATCTCGTTGTTCCGCCGGTCGTCGAGATGGACGAGGATATCCGTGAGGCTCATGGGACCTCCTGCCGTGAGGTGAGGAGAACGCCCAAGGTCAACGGCGCACGGTCGAAAGTGTCGCGACCATGAGGGGCCGTGCCGAGCAAATGCCGATTGCATTGATTCCGCACCGCGCCTAAGAACATTCGACCCTGCCGCATGGCGCAGCATTCCGCATATGGATCAGGCGACCGCACCATCGGCTGCATCGCTCCCCTTCCGGCATAGCGCCGACCGTCCGCTCGCCGCCATCGCCTTCGTATTGGTGGCCGTGGCGATCTTCAGCGTCATGGACGCGATGTCGAAGATATTGGCCGCGGATTACGACCCGATCGAGGTCGTCTGGGGCCGCTATCTCGCCATCCTGGCCTTGCTCTTGCCGCTGGCGCTGCGCCGGCCGCGCGTTCTCCTTAGCACGCGCCCCGGCCTGCAATTCATCCGCGGCATCGGCGTGCTGGGATCGGCGCTGTTTTTCATCGCCGGGCTCGCACGCCTGCCCATCGCCGATGCGACGGCGATCGGCTTCGCCTCGCCGCTGATGGTGACGGCGCTGTCGATCCCGCTCCTCGGCGAGCGCGTCGGACCGCGCCGATGGTCGGCGGTGATCGTGGGCTTCGTCGGCATTCTCATCGTCGTGAGGCCGGGCTCGGGCGCCATCGGCGCCTCGGCGCTGCTGCCGCTTTCCTCGGCCGCCTGCTGGGCGGTGAGCCTGATCGTGACGCGGCGGATGCGCGCGGCCGACGCGCCGCTCACCATGCTGCTCTACTCGACCCTCATCGGCTTCGTGCTGAGCGGCCTGGCGCTTCCCCTCGTCTGGCGGCCGCCGACCCTTGCCGCCTGCAGTCTCATGGCGCTCATGGGCGTGCTGAGTGCCGGCGGCCAATATCTGCTGATCGCCGGCTTGACGCGCAGCGCCGCCTCGCTGCTCGCGCCCTTCACCTATAGCCAGATGGTGTGGTCGACGCTGATGGGATATCTCGTCTTCAACGCGGTGCCGACCTTCTGGACCTGGTGCGGCGCCGCCGTGATCGTCGGCAGCGGCATCTATATCGCCCATCGTGAGCGCGTGGTGCGCCGCGCTTCGCCTCCGTGACGGCCGGCATCCCGCCGCGTGAGGTCGATCTCCTCGTCATCGGCGGCGGCATCAATGGCGTCGGCATCGCGCGCGACGCCGCCGGCCGGGGTTTTTCCGTGCTGCTCTGCGAGAAGGGAGATCTCGCGGGCGCTACATCCTCGGCCTCGAGCAAGCTCGTCCATGGCGGCTTGCGCTATCTCGAATATGGCGAATTCCGCCTCGTGCGCGAGGCACTCCGCGAGCGCGAGGTGCTGCTCGGCAATGCGCGGCACATCGTGCGGCCGCTGCGCTTCGTGCTGCCGCATGACGGCCGGCTCCGGCCGCGCTGGATGATCCGGGCCGGGCTCTTTCTCTACGATCACATCGGCGGGCGCCGCGAATTGCCGGGCACGGAGACCGTCGATTGCGCCCGCCATCCCTTCGGCGTGCCGCTGCGCCCGGGCTTGCGCACGGCCTTCGTCTATTCCGATTGCTGGGTCGATGACGCGAGGCTTGTCATCCTCAATGCGCGCGACGCGGCGCGGCGCGGTGCCGCGGTTCTGACTCGCACCGCGCTGCTGTGGGCGCGCGGCACGGCGGGCCGGTGGCAGGCACGGCTCCGCCGCAAGGACGGAAGCGAGCTGGATGTTGCCGCCCGCGTGATCGCCAATGCCGGCGGCCCCTGGGTGGGCGAGGTCCTGCGGCGTTGCGGCGTCGAGCGGGCGCAGGCGACGCTGCGGCTCGTCAAAGGCAGCCACATCGTCGTGCCGCGTCTTTACGAGGGCGAGCAGGCCTATCTCTTGCAGAACGACGATCGCCGCGTCGTCTTCGTGCTGCCCTTCGAGGAGAAATTCACGCTGATCGGCACGACCGATCTGCCTTATCTCGGCGATCCCGGCCAAGTCGCGATCAGCCCCGAAGAGATCGACTATCTCTGCCGTGCGGTGTCGAGCTGGCTCGCGCGGCCGGTCGCGCCGCGCGCGGTGGTGTGGAGCTATGCCGGCGTGCGCCCGCTCTATGACGACCATGCGGCGAACGCGGCCGCCGTCACCCGCGATTACGTCCTCGATGTCGAGCCCGGCGAGGCGCCCATCCTGTCGGTCTTCGGCGGGAAGATCACGACCTATCGCCGATTGGCCGAGCACGCGCTCGAAAAACTGGCGCCCTTTCTGGCCCGCGGCGCGCCCTGGACGGCGCGCGCCCCCTTGCCGGGGGGTGATCTCCCGCCCGGCGGCGCCCCTGCCTTGGCGGCGGCACTCACGGCCGAGCATCCCTGGCTCGCGCCCGCCACGGCCGCCCGGCTCGCCCGGCTTTATGGCAGCGAGGCGCGCCGGCTTCTTGAGGGGGCGCGTGCGGCGAGCGATCTCGGCCGCGATTTCGGCGCCGGGCTCAGCGCGCGCGAGGTCGATTGGCTCGTCGCCGAGGAGTGGGTGGCGAGCGCCGAGGATATCCTCTGGCGCCGCACCAAGCTGGGGCTCCATCTGCCGGCCGAGGCTTCGGCGAGGCTTGCGGAATACCTGGCGCGCTGAATCATGACTTGCCGGACCTCGTCACTCGCTCTACTTCGACAGGCAATCGGCGGCGTCGCGTTGCCGAAATGGGTTCATTGAGGAGGGGAGCGAAGGGATGAGCCAATCTGGACAAGTGAAGGCGCTCGCCGTCTCGGGCAGCCTGCGCAAGGGTTCCTTCAATACCGCCGCGCTGCGCGCCGCCGTCGAACTGGCGCCGGACGGCATGAGCGTCGAGATCGCTGATATCTCGCAGATCCCAATCTACAACGAGGATGTGCGCCAGCAGGGCTTCCCCGCACCCGTGCAGAAATTCCGCGAGCAGATCCTCGCCGCCGACGCGCTGATCTTCGCGACGCCCGAATACAATTACTCGGTGCCTGGCGTGCTCAAGAACGCGATCGACTGGGCGTCGCGTCCGCCCGACCAGCCCTTCAACGGCAAGCCCGTCGGCATCATGGGGGCGACGCCAAGCCTCTGGGGCACCGCGCGGGCGCAATATCACCTGCGCCAGAGCTGCGTCTTTCTCAACATGCTCCCGATCAACAAGCCCGAGGTGCTGATCGCGCAGGCGGCGGCCAAGTTCAACGATCAGGGGCAGCTCACCGACGCCACGACGCGCGACGTCATTCGCCAGTTCATGACCGCGCTGCGCGACTGGACGCTGCGGCTCCGCGCGGGCTAACCGGCGGCCGCCTGGCGCCGCTCGCCGGCGTCACTCGGGGGACATTGCAGATCGCGGTTGCTCTACGCGACAATCGCCGGTGTGAGCAATCTGCTCGAGCGCAAGTCGGAGCTGGCGGCGATCCGGGCGCTGATGCGCCGTGGCGGATTGGTGATCGTCGACGCCGGAGCGGGGCTGGGCAAGACGGCAATGCTCGGTGCTGCTTGCGCGATCGCGAGCCGGGAGCGCCGGTTGGTGCTTCGGGCGCGCGGATCGGATCTGGAACGCGACTTCGCGCTTGGAGTCGTCCGCCAGCTCTTCGAGCGATACTGCGCCAGCACGACCGAAGACGAGAGGACGACGCTGTTCGCAGGTCCGGCGCGCGCGGTCCGTGCGCTCCTTCTTCCAACGGCGGCTTCGGACAATACCGGGCAGGACACGTCATTTGCCGTTCTGCACGGGCTCTACTGGCTCACGATCAATATCGCGGCGGGCCGTCGGATCCTCATCGCTGTCGACGACGCGCACTGGGCCGACGATGCGTCGCTTCGATGGCTCGCTTACCTGGCACCCCGCCTGCAAGAGCCGGAAATCGCGCTCCTCCTGACGCTGCGTCCGGATGAGCCGCGGTCCCGGACGCGAGAGCTCGCGGCTTTGCGTGCTGCCGCCGGCGCGACGATGGGGCTGCCGCTTCTGAGCGAGCAAGCGGTCGCCGCGATCACGCGCGACACGCTGACAGGGAACGCCGAGGATGCTCTGAGCGCCGCGATCCATCGCGTGACCGGCGGCAACCCGTTTTACGTTCTGGAGCTCCTGCGCGCGTTGAAGCGTGCCGGCGGGCGCTATGGGCCACAGGCAATCGAGGAGGCGATCGATCGCGGCGGAATCGACGGCATCGTGGTGCAGATCGGTGCGCGCTTGAGACGTTTGGAACCCGCTTGCCTCAGCCTCGCTCAGGCGATTGCCGTCTTGGGCGATGATTGCGAGCTCCGCCATGCCGCGGTCATGACCCAAATCGACATCGCGCGGGCTCGCCACCTCGCAGCGGAACTCGTCCGCCTCGACGTCCTTGGCCAGGACCGCCCGCCGCGTTTCATACACCCGATCGTCCGGCACGCAGTAGCTCAGACGCTGTCGAGTGCCGAGGAGGACGCCTGGCACCGGGCGGCGGCGCGCCTGTTCCATGCTGAACATGAACTTCCCGGGCGCATCGCTGCGCATCTGGCGAGATTGCCGGCTGCCGGCGACGCCTGGGTGGTGGAGCGACTGCGCGATGCGGCGCGGGCGGCGCTTGCGAACGGCGCGCCGGCGGCCGCCGCCGAGCTGCTCGAACGGGCATTGAGAGAGCCGCCGCCCCCCGACACGCGGATCGACGTGCTCCGCGAGGCTGCCCTTGCCGAGCAACAGGCCGGTCGTGCGGTCGCGTGCCGGCTCCTCGAGGAAGCTCTGGCGATCAGCGAAGATCAGGCGTTGCGAGCGGAGCTTGCCTCTGAGCTTGCCCGCGCTTACGCGGCGCTCTTCCGTTGGGTCGATGCCGTAGGCGTGCTCGACGACGCGCTCGCAGCGCTCCGCGATGCGCCGGATGCGATCGCCGCTGGCTTGCAAAGCCAACTCGTCGCCGTCGGGTTGCAGGATGCCCGCGCCGCGCCACGCGCATTGGAGGTGATGAAGAATTTGTCGGGTGCCCGGCTGCCCGATGCTTGCATGGACGCGCTGCGCGTGGCCCAAGGCATGGTCGGCATAATGACCGGGCGGCCGGCGGACGAGGCTGCGCTGCCGCTCGAGGCGGCACTGCAAAGCATGGGCTCTCGCAGCGATGACTGGGACATGCAGGCGGCGCTGTGGTGGAGCTTGATTGCCGCGGAGCGCTTCAGCGTGGTCGAGACGGCGCTCCGATCCGCGGCGGAGCGGGTGGATCGTTCCGGCAGCTCCCGCGGCCTCGTCGCGGTCTACAGCACGGTGGGCTTGTTGAAGTTTCGCCTGGGCGCTCTTCCGGAGGCCGATGCGGCGGCGCGCATTGCCTTGCGCATTCTTCAGGAAGGCGATTTCACGCCCGGACTGGCATTCGCCGCGACCGTCCTTGCCGATATCGCCGTGGCGAGCGGCGAGCTCGACGAAGCGCAAGCGCTGCTCGATCTGCTCCCGCAAGGCAATCTGCCGGCCGGCGTCGGCACGGTGCTGATCCCAGCGACACGCGGGCGACTGCGCCTCGCCCAGGGACGCGCCCGCGACGCCCTCGCGGCGTTCGAAGCGAGCATGGCGCTCTGGCACCCCGACCTGTGGAACATGGAGATGCGCGACGCCGGCTATGTCCATGCGCGTTCGGGGGCGGCTCAGGCGTTGCTCGCCCTCGGCGATACGGAACGAGCGCGCGATCTCGCGGAAGCCGAGCTTGCCGATGCACGCCGCTTCGGCGGCCGGCGCGCGCTCGGCATCGCGCTTCGCACCGCCGGGCTGGTCCGCGGCGGGGAAGCCGGCCTCGAGGCACTGGCGGAATCCGCCGCGGCGTTGAGCGGCTCCCCGGCGGCGTTGGAATGGGCCGGGTCGCTGGTCGCCTGGGGTGCGGCGCTGCGCCGTGCCGGGCGTCCGCGGGAGGCGCGCCGAGTTCTCGCGCAAGGCTTGGATGCCGCCGCTCGCTGCGCTGCCCGGCCGTTGGCGGCGCGCGCCCGCGAAGAGCTGAAAATCGCCGGTGGCCGCCCGCGCCGGGACTGGAGCGTCGGCGTCGAGGCGCTGACGGCGAGCGAATTGCGCATCGTCTCCTTGGCGCGCGACGGCCGCTCGAACCGCCAGATCGCGCAAGAGCTGTACCTCGCGATCAAGACGGTCGAAGGGCATCTCGCCCGCGCCTACGGCAAGCTCGGCATCACCTCGCGCACCGAGCTCGACAAGGTGCTGCGGCAGGAAAAATCGAGGGTGGCCACCCGCTAGCGACAGATCGGCGGAGCGTCGATCATGACGATCTCCCAGGGATGATCGATGGAGGAGAAGTGTCATGAAAAGCATAAGCCTCGACACCATCGCCGCGCCGCAAGCCAACGCCGATCTTATCAGCCGCGCCTATGACGCTTTCGCCCGCGGTGATGTTCAGGGCGCGCTCGCTGCCTTCGCCCCGGATATTTTCTGGCACATTCCCGGTCGCGGACCCCTCTCGCGCGACTATCGCGGGCATGCCGAGGTGCTCGGGTTCTTCGCGCATTTCATGGAGCTGTCGGGCGGCACGTTCCGCATCCGGATTGACGATATCCTCGTGAAAGGCGACCGGGTCGCCGTGCTCTGCACGGAGAGCGCCAGGCGCGGAAACCTGAACTGGTCATCGCCGCAGGTCCATCTCTGGACGGTGAGAGAGGGCCGTGCCGTGGTCTTCTGGCAATTCCAAGGCGATCAGCAGAGCGAGGACGAGTTCTGGGCCACGCCTCTCTGAGCGGCGCGGAGACGACAGGTCTGGGCGCGGCCGGGCTCGTGATGAGAGCACGTCCTATCCGCTGATCAGCACGATCTCGGCCGTGCCTTCCTTGCGCAGCACATTGAGCGAGGCGTCGCGCTCGTGCCGGCGGAACAAGAGATCGACCGAGACGTCGCCGAGGCGCAGACGCTCGATCCTGACCTCGTCGAGAAAATCGGGGAGCGCCGGGCGGGTAAAGCGGATCTGCCGCGCGCTTGGATGGAAGGAGACGCCAAGCGCCGCGCCCAGCAGGGCGAAGGCGCTGGCGCTCGACCATGCTTGCGGGCTGCACGCCACGGGATAGGCGGTCGGCCCTTCGCCGCGGCGGCGGCGGAAGCCGCAGAACAATTCCGGCAGCCGGTTCAACTCGGTCGCGGTCGCGGCATCGAACAGCCCGCCCAGGACGCGCAACAGCGGCTCGCGCAGGCCATAGCGTCCGAGACCCATGGCGATGAGGCCGTTGTCATGCGGCCAGACCGAGCCATTGTGATAGGACATCGGATTATAGCGCGCCTCGCCCTGCGCCACGGTCCGAATGCCCCAATCCGAGAAGGACCTCTCATCCATCAGCGTCGCCGCCACCCGCGCCGCGCGCGGCGGCGAGGCGATGCCGGTGAAAAGCGTGTGGCCGGCATTGGAGCTGCGCACCCGGCAGGGCTGCTTCTCCCCGTCGAGGGCAAGCGCGTAGGTGTCGATGTCGTCGCACCAGAAGACTTCCTGGAACCGCTGACGCAGCCGCGTCGCGCGCTCGCTATGGGCCTCATGGGCGCGCTTGTCGCCCAAGGCATGCGCGATCGCCGCCGCGCCGCGCCAGGCGGCGTAGCCATAGCCCTGCACCTCGACCAGAGCGATGGGCGGCTCGGCCAGCCGGCCATCGGCGTGAAACACGCTGTCATTCGAATCCTTCCAGCCTTGATTGCGCAGGCCCTTGTCGGCGCGGCGGTCATATTCGAGGAAGCCGTCGCCATCGGGGTCGCCATAGTCGCGCATCCAGCCGAGCGCGGCCTCGATATTGGGCAAGATCGAGCGGATGAAATCGAGATCGCCCGTCCGCTCCAGATAGGCCGACGCCAGGACGACGAAGAGAGGCGTGCTGTCGACGCTGCCGTAATAGCGGCCGAATGGCACCTCGCCGAGTGCCGACATCTCGCCCTTGCGCGTCTCGTGCAGAATCTTGCCGGGTTCGGCGTCCATCTCGGGCGCAACGCGCGTCGCTTGGGTTTCGGCGAGGAACGCGAGCACGCCCTTGGTGAGATCGGGCGCCAGCCACAAGGTCTGAAGCGCGGCGATGATGGCGTCGCGTCCGAAGGCGGTGCTGAACCAGGGAATGCCGGCATAGGGATAGGGGCCCGTCGGCATGTCGGTGATGAGCATGTCGAGATCGGCGCGCGAGCGGTCGATCCAGGCGTTGAAGCTGGTATTCGACGTCTCGATCTGCGCCGCCGCCCCGCGCCGCCGCTCCACCAGCGCTTCGGCCGCCGCGGCGCAGCTTGCGAAATTCATCTGCCGCGCCGGCGGCGTGCCGTCGAGCGCGCAGCGCATCGCCACTGCGATCTTTGCCGATTCGTGCGGCCGCAGCGTGAGCCGATAGCCCGCCTCGCGCCGCGTCAAGGTTTGCGCCGGCGGGTCGAAGGTCAGATGCGTGCGCCGCACCACCTCGTCGAGCCCGCGATAGCCGAGAATGACCGTCGGCGACTCCACGGATTCCTTGAGCATCCGCCCGCGGCGCTCGCGCCGCTGGCCGCGCACCTCGAACATGTCGGCGAAATCCGCGGCGAAGGCATAGGTGAGCCCGATCGTGACGGGATGGGCGGCGTAGCTCTTGATCTCCAGCGACTCGAAACAGGCGCCGTCCGTCAGGACCTTGAGCCGCAGGAGATGCACCGTGTCGCGCGCCAGAACCAGGCGGTCACCCTCGAAGACGTCGCCATTGGTGAGGTCGGCGGTCAAGAGGTCGTTGTCGGCCGTCGTGGTCGAGCTCAAGAGCAGCGGGCGCTGTCCATTGACCAGGAGGACGAGGCGTGAGAGGAAGCGGGTGTCATTGTGATAGAGCCCTTCCGAGGACGGGCCGCCCGCCTGGGCATCGCCGAACGCATCGAGCACCAGGAACGTGTCGGCATGCTTGAGCGTGTGCGCCTGCGCCACCGGGACGGAGGCCAGCGACGGGATATAGAAGGGGCTGACCGCCTCGTTGCCGGTCTCGGCATCGTTCGGTTTGGGTTCGGCCATACCGGACCTCAAGCGGATTGCAGGTTTTTGACCGGCGGCTGGCTCAGTTGCCGGTAGATGGCGAGATACTCCTTCGCCATTCTCTCGCTGGTGAAGCGCCGCTCGAACTCGCGGCGGATGCGTTGACGATCGAGTTGATCGATTCGATCGAGCGCGCGGAGCGCGTCCGCCTCGTCCTCGACGATGAAGCCGGTGACGCCGTCCTCGATGATCTCGGGCACGGAACCGCGCCGATAGGCGATGACCGGCGTGCCGCAGGCCAGGGCCTCGATCATCACCAAGCCAAAGGGTTCGGGCCAATCGACCGGAAAGAGGAGAGCGGCGGCGCGGCCGAGGAAATCCTGCTTCTCGCGCTCGCCGATCTCGCCGATGAACTCGATGCCGGGCGTGGCGAGAAGCGGTTCCACCACCTCGGCAAAATAGGCGGCATCGACGCGGTCCACCTTGGCGGCGATCTTCAGATGCCGCCCGCACTTTGCGGCGATCCGGATCGCCGTGTCGGGGCCCTTTTCCGGGGATATCCGCCCCAAAAAGGCGACGTAACCATCATTCCGGTTAGTCGGTTCAAGAAGCGAGACGGGCAGACCGTGGTGAATGGTGCCGATCCAATTGGCCCACGGGATGGGCTTGCGCTGCGCGTCCGATATCGAGATCAGCGGCAATTCGCAGAACTCGCCGAAGAGCGGCGCGAGTTCGGGCAGGTCGAGCCGCCCATGCAAGGTCGTGACGAACGGCACCTCGAGCCGGCGGAAGGTCGGGAAATGCAGCCAATCCAGATGGAAATGGATGATGTCGAAATGGGACGCGGCTTGCGCCACCTGCTCGAGCATCGCGATATGCCAGGCGAGCGGATCGCGGCAGGTGGGGTCGGAGCGCAAGGCGCGGGGCGAGCCTGGATGCAGCACGGCGCGGGTGCGCGAATCGCCGCTGGCGAAGAGCGTCACCTCGTGGCCGAACTCGACGAGTTCCTCCGTCAGATAGGAGACGATCCGCTCGGTGCCTCCGTAATGCCGCGGCGGAACGCTCTCCGCCAAAGGCGCGACCTGAGCGATCCTCACTGGCGAGCCGCGCGCCTCGCCGCCCGCCCCCTCGTCATCGCGCCGTCAGTTGTCCAGGAAATCAACAAGCAGGCGGCTCGTCTCATGCCAAAGCTCCGCTCAAACCAGGATGGCCCCCGTGCGTCTTTAACGGGGCAAGGAGGGGGGCGTTCCCCGCTACGGAACGTCGCGGCGACGGCAATGTCCCAAGCCATCTTGCGCCGCCCCGCTGGGGGTCGACTCTCATAGCGGTTGTCGGTCTCGTGACACAAAATATGTACGAATAATTGTCGCGACCGTGTTCTTGCGGAAAATCTCCTTCTTTATCAGTGGTTTGATGGCGCTATCGCGCGCCCGAAAGCGGGTTCCGGACCGTGCGATAAACTCTTTGCGATTTGGCTGATTTTCGATACTATGCAATTAGCGGTAGTTCTGCGCCGACGTGAATCTCAAGCGGCCGGGACACTTCACGGAGGAGCGCGGAGCGAGTGCCGGTCTTTCGGGCAGGGGGTAGATGGCAGGAGTTCAGCGGCTGCGCCTTCAACAATAACTGTGCAGGTTGAAAGAACCATGATTCCACGCAAAGACAACGAGCCGCATCCCATCGATGTCTATGTCGGCGGGCGCATGCGGCTGCGCCGGATTCAACTCGGGCTGAGCCAGGGGGCATTGGCCAGCAAGATCGGCGTCTCGTTTCAGGCGGTTCAGAAATACGAGTCGGGCGACATCCGGATCTCGGCGAGCCGGCTCTATGATGTCGCACAAGTGCTCGAAGTCTCGCCCGCCTTCTTCTTCGAAGGCTATCCCGACGGCTTGGTCGCCAAGAATCTGGCCCATGAGGCCGCGTCGGACGTCAACGAGACCTTCGATCGGCGCGAGATCATGTCGCTGATCCGCGGCTATTACGGAATCCGCGACCCTCAGCTTCAGGCCGACATCCTCCGGCTCATCGCCAAGCTCGGCAATCGCGAGGCCGAGACGGGCTGAACCCGACCGAGAACTCCTTCATCGTCATCCCCGCGAAGCTTGTCCTCGCGCAGGCGGGCAGCGGGGATTTACGCCGCCGCCGGCTTCCCCCTTCGCGGGAATGACGATCGAGAGCTTGCGGCCTCCGCCTAAGGCGTGCTGCCCCGCATCGAGGCGGGATGGCCGGGCAGCTTGAGGGTCCCGGCCTTGACCAGGCGTTCGCCCTGAAGCCGCAGGATGGTCACGTCGCCATCCATGAAATTCCCGACATAGAGGAAATTGCCGTCCGGGCTGAAAACCACGCCCTCGGCCAGCGCGCCCACCTCGGCCTCCGATACCTTGGTCATCTTCTTTTTCTTGTAGTCGATCTTGAGCAGCGAGACATAGGAATGAGGATGGTAGAAGAACTTGTCATGGGACAGGTTCGCGCCGTTGAGGATGACCTCGACCGCATAGGCGCCCGTGGGGCTCATGCCCAGCCCCTCCGGCCCGTCGCCGACCACCACCTGATCGATGACGCGCGGCGGGTTCGCCTCCATGTCGATGATCGCCGCCGTGTCGACCTGCCCGTCCGATGAGCCTTTGTTGCCATTGTTGCCGGCAATCGCAAGCTTGCCGTTGGGTGTGATCTGCACGTTGTAGGGCCAGAGGCCCGTCGCCATGTCGTATTTGGTATAGGTCACCTTCTGGCCGTCGATCGTGAGGAGCGCCACGCTGTTGGCGGCGAATTTGGCGACGAGGGCGCGCTTGCCGTCGGGAGTGATCGCCACTGCCGAGGGCTGCTCGTTGGCCGGGCCGCCGGCGTTCACCGAGACAGTGTCGACGAGCTTCACCTCCTTGCCGTTGATCGACAGCACGCTGACGCTGTTGTCGGCGCGATTGGCGACCAGCGCCAGATTTCCCGCGCGATTGATCGCCATGCCCGAAGGCTGCTTGCCGGTCTCGATGGTGGCGATCTGCACCGGCGGCGATTGGGTGAGGTCGATGACATAGACCTTGTTGTCGGGCGTTCCCTTCCAACTGTCGCCCTCCTTCACCCAATCGAGCGAGTTGGCGACGAGCGCCAGATGCTGGTCGGGGGTGATCGCCAGATTGGTCGGCGGCCCCACGACCGTATTCATCAGCGGCAGGTTGGCGACGATCTTGGGATGCGTCCTGTCGGCGATGTCGATGATCGACACCGTGTCGTGGCCGGGCGGGTTGGTGACCGGTTTGCCATTGGCGTCCCAACCCTGCTTCTCGTCATTGCCGCTGATGATGAGTTGCGCCTGGGCGCCCGCCGCGAGCGACAGCAGCGCCGCCATGCTCAGCAGCGCCAGCCGGCAAAAGGCCTTCATCGTTCTCTCCCTGGTGATGTCGTCTTCGCCTCTCGAGGCGATGCGGGCCGCAGTCTGCCATGGCGGCGAGCCGGTTTCCAACGTTTGGTTGTAAACCCCCCGATCGGGCCTCGCCATGCTCGACGGGTCGCTGTCGGCCGGCGTTCGGAACGCCGGAGATCACGCCGCGTTATGCCGAGGGGCAGAGCGAGACGAGCATGGACGACGCGGTGTTGCGCGCCGGACGCACCCATTGGCGCTGCGAATCCGCCGGCAGGGCGGCCCTTCTGGTCGATGGCGAGCGCTACTTCGCCGCTTTCCGCGCAGCCTGCCTCGGCGCCAAGCGGGTCATTCGGATCATCGGCTGGGACATTCACAGCCGGATGCGACTCGTCCCCGGCTTGCCCGAGGACGGGCTTCCCGCCGAGCTCGGCCCCTTTCTCAACGCCTTGCTCCAGCGTCGGCGCGGGCTGCGCATCGACATTCTGATCTGGGATTTTGCCGCCATCTATTCGATCGAGCGCGAGCCGCTGCCGCTTCTCAACCGCGAATGGCACCGGCATCGCCGCTTGCGCTTGCGCTTCGCCGCCGATCACCCGGTGGGTGCTTCGCATCATCAAAAGATCGTCGTGATCGATGACGCGATCGCCTTTGTCGGCGGCATCGACCTCACGATGCGGCGTTGGGATTCCTCGGCGCATCTTGCCTATGACGAGCGGCGCGTCGATCCCGAGGGCGAGCCCTACGCCCCTTTTCACGATCTGCAAATGCTGGTGGACGGGGCGGCGGCCGGGGCGATCGGCGCGCTTGCCCGCGAGCGCTGGCGCAGCGCCATCGGCGCGCCGCTGGCACCGGTCACCGTCAGCACCGATCCCTGGCCTCGCGCCGTCCCGCCGGATCTGTGCGATGTCCGCGTGGCGATCGCGCGAACCGAGCCCGCCCATGAAGGGCACCCGGAGATTTCCGAGATACGCTGCCTCTGGCTCGACGCCATCGCCGCGGCGCGCCGCTCGCTCTACATCGAGAACCAGTATCTGACCGCCGGCATCATCGTCGAGGCGCTGGAGCGGCGGCTCGCTTCGCCCGAAGGTCCCGACATCGTCATCGTGCTGCCCAAGCGTTGTCATGGCTGGCTCGAGCAGACGGCGCTCGCCGATTGTCAGGCGCGTCTCGTCCGTCGGCTGCGCGCGGCCGACCATCACGGGCGGCTCAGGCTCCTCTATCCCGTCGTGGCAAACGCGGCGGGAGAGGAGAGCGAGTGGGTGCGCGTCCACGGCAAGGCCATGGTGGTGGATGATCGCCTGATCCGCATCGGCTCGTCCAATCTCAGCAACCGCTCGATGGGCGTCGATACCGAATGCGATCTGGCGATCGAGGCGGAAAGCGAGAGGGTGCGAGCCGGCATCGCCGCCTGCCGCGACCGGCTGCTTGCGGAGCATTTGGGCGCCGAGCCCGCTGCCGTCGGCGCCGCCATTGCCGCCAATGGCCTCATCGGCGCGATCGAGCGTCTGTCGGTGGGCGCGCGCCGCTTGCTGCCGCTCGAGCCGGCGGCCGGCGCGGAACCGCTGGAGACCGCCGGCGAAGGGATCACGGAAGCCAATCTCTTCGATCCCGAGCGGCCGATCCTCCCCGAACGCTTTCTCGACGACTACCTGCCCGAAGCGCCGCGCTGGCAGCTCTCGCGGCGCATTCTCGCCTCGACCGCGACGGTGCTGCTCTTCGTGGCGCTTATCGCCGTCTGGCGCTACACGCCGCTCCGCGATTTCTTCACGCTCGATGGCTTCGTGCACCGGATCAACAGCCTCAATGGAGGCCCCTGGGTCCCGCTTTACGTGCTGGGAGCGTTCCTCCTGGGCGGCTTTTTCATGGTGCCGGTGACGCTGCTCATCGCCGCGAGCGGCGTCGCCTTCGGCCCCGTGCTCGGCTTCGCCTATGCCCTTCTCGGCGCCTGCGCCAGCGCGGCCTTCGGCTTTTTCGTCGGCCGCGCCGTCGGGCGGGAGCCGGTGCGGCGATTTGCCGGGGCGCGGCTCAACCGGATCAGCCGGCGCCTTGCCCATAGCGGTTTCGTCGCCGTGACCTTGGTGCGCCTGTTGCCGGTTGCTCCCTTCACGCTGGTCAATATCATTGCCGGCGCGATGCAACTCCGGTTCCGCGATTTTCTCGTCGGAACGATGCTCGGCATGATGCCCGGCATCGTGATGCTGACCCTGCTGGGCGTGGGCGCCGGGCGCGTTCTGCGCCATGGCGGCGTTGCCGATATCGCCTTTCTCGTCGGCGCGATCCTTGCTCTCGCGGCCTTGGGCTATGGCCTGCAGCGCTGGCTCCGCATCGACGATCCGCCGCCGAGGCCGCGGTGACCCGGCGTCGCCGGCGCTATCTCCGGGACGAAGGCAAGGCACCGCATTTCGTCGCCGCGACCTACAACGTCCATACCTGCGTCGGCGTCGATCGCCGCTACGATCCCGAGCGCATCGCCGCCGTGCTGCGCGAGCTCGGCGCTGACATCATCGGCTTGCAGGAGGTCGATGCGCGGCACCGCTTCGGGCGCCACGCCGATCAATGGACCTATCTCGCCGAGGCGACCGGCCTCTACGCGGCACCCGGGCACGACATCCGCGATCACCGCGGCCGCTTCGGCAATGCCTTGCTGACGCGGTTTCCCGTGCGCTCGGTGCGCCATATCGATCTTGCCGTCGAGGGCTATGAGCCGCGCACGGCAATCGATGCCGAGCTTCTGGCCGACGGGCGCCGGCTGCGCGTCGTCGTCACGCATCTGGGTTTGCGCGCCGGCGAGCGGCGGCAGCAGATCGAAAGGCTGCTCGCGGCACTGGCCCAGGAGCCCAGCGACGCCGAGGCGATGCTCATCATGGGCGATCTCAACGAATGGCGCGGCCGGCGCGGCGGCATTCTCGTGCTCGACCGCCGGCTGGGCCGTGCTCCGGCGCCGCGCACCTTTCCCTCCTGGCTGCCGGTCTTGCGGCTCGACCGCATCTATGTCAGCGGCGCGGCGACGCTCCAGGCGACGACGGTCCATCGCTCCGCGCTGGCGCGGCTTGCTTCCGACCATCTGCCGCTCTGCGCCGCCGTGACCTGGGAGCGGGCGCGGTCCGGCTCGGACGTCTCGGCGGGGCGTGCAAAGCACCCGTCGCGGTGAGAAATCCGGTCGGGCGGGTGCTCACGAACGGCACGAGCAAGGCGCCGGAGGACGTCGGCGATCTCGAGGAGAAGAAGGGCTCGCGCGAATGGAGCGCGAGCCCTGTTCGGGTCCCGACCGGCTCAGCTTCGGTCGTGGTGGTCGCCATCATCCTTGTGGCGATCGCCGTCATCGCCGCCGCGCGCGTGGCAATCTTCGGGGCGGACTCCCGAGCCACGGAAATCAAGGCTGCCATTCACCTCGTGCTTATACCGCACCAGCACGTCGGGGCAGATGATTTTCGGCGTTTCCAGATTGCCGCCGCAGCGCCAATTGGCGGCATCATGGATGTCGCCGCTGCCGCTATATGTCGCAGTCTGCGGATAGGGGCAGAGCGGCCGCGACAGCGGCGTCGCCGCGGGTCCTGCGCTCTTTCCGATCACCTCGCTCGGTGCGATGCCCTTCTCGACCCAGTTGACGAGAGCGGCAAAATCGGCGCCGCCCTGCGGCCAAGGTCCGACATCGCCGAGGCTGGCATTGGGGCCGAGCGCGCCGGCGGGGATGCCGCAATGACCGACGCCGGGCGCGTGGAACAGGCGATAGAAGCGATGCACGCCCTCGAAACCGGTCTCGTCGTCGTCCAGGCGATAGCGCATCGCCATCTGTCGATAGTAGTTGATGACCCCGCGCGGATAGATGAACTGATCGTTCCCGCCGACGAAGGTCATCATCTTGCCGCCATGCGCCTTGAAGGTGTCGAGCGGACCGAAGGTGTCGGTGACGTCGGCGATGTTGCGCGATCCGTCCTGGGCGACTTGCGGGTAGTCGAGGCCCGGTCCCGCCAACGTGACGGTGTCCCATTTCGAGGGCGGTGCGAAGGATCCGCCGCCGGTGATGAAGCTTCTGTCCTTCTCGTCCCACTCGAACTGGACGACGCCGAGCTGGAACGGCGCGGGGCCGTCGAGGATGGCGAAGTCGGTGCCGCGATCGAGCGGGAACCAGATGCGGTCGCCATGCTTGTTGCGCGGTCCGTCCCAAATCGTGTTGACCGCCGTCGCTTCGGCCTCGGTCAGGCAGTTGGGCGCGGCCGGCGCATTGGGCCGGCCGCAGATATTGGCGCGCGCGTCGAAATGACAGGAGCGGGGATCGTCGATGATGCCGTCGAGCACGCCGTCATTCCCGTCGCAGGCCTGGATCGCCGCTTTCTGCACCGCCAGAAGCTTGGCCGGCGGGATCGCGCCGGGCGGATTCTCGCCGGCCAGCTCGAACATGGCGATCTGGCCCCACATCTGCGCGGTCTGGAAACGAGTCCAATACATCGCCGGCGCATTGGCGAGGATGCCGTCGAGCTCGTCGCCGAGCTCCTGCGCAAGGAGATATCCCTGACGCCCGCCGGTCGAGCAGCCGTTCCAGTAGTTGTAGACGGGATGGATGCCGTAATAGGCGGCCGCGATCTTCTTCGAGAAGAGGATCTGCTGCTTGATGCCGATGCGGAAGAAATCCTCGATGAATTCGAGATTGTAGCTGCCGTTCGCGTTGACGCCGGGCGTGCAATCGCCGCCGCTATGGCCGCCATCGGTGCCGGATCCGACATAGCCGGTATTCACGGCGGCATCGACGCTGAGATTGCCGGCGCAGCCGCCACCGCCGAGACCCTGGGTGCGGCCGTTCCACGCGCCGCGAATGCCGCCCGATCCGCCATCGGCCGCACTCAGCGGCAGGCCCACGGCGATGGTGATGTTCTCGGTCGAGGTGGTTCCGTAGACGAGCGTCACCCGGCAGTACGGCACGCTGGCGGGAGCAGCCGTCGCCGTGATCGCGCTCGTCACCGACTTGATGATGGGATTGTTCTTGAGCCCGAATTGGGGATCGGTGGCGAGGCTCGCGCAGCTCGGTGCCGCCGCGCCAGCGTCTCTCGGCCCCCATCCAAGCCCGCAAGCGATCAGCGCGACGACGCCGAGACCGATCGCCGATCGTCCGATTGTTGCCCGCTCCCTCATGCTCTGTTCCTCCCTGTCGCGCGCCGTCCGCGCTACGGCCGGAAACTTCGCGCAGCGCTGCATTTAAGCGTAAGATGAGACGGCAAAGCGACGGTAGAACGGTGCGCCGAGAAAATTGTCTCAATAATTGAAGGCTGCGCAGGGCAATTTGGTGAGGGGAGGTCGCGCATGTTGGATCGCCAGCCAAGCGAGCCTTCGGCGTTCAGCCAGTTTCTTGCGACGAATGGTTCGAAAGCAGCGGATTACGTCGTGCATGGCCGGAGCGGCGAGGTCATCGCCGCCAAATGGCATCGCCCTGCCTCGCATAGCGCGGCGGGAGCGGTGCTGGCGCAGCACACGCTCATGTATCACGTCGGCGGCTCGACCTCGGTCGCCAAGCTCGTGGGCGGTCGCTGCGTCGGCACGCACGCGCGGCATGGCTCGGTTACCTTCAGCCCCCGAGACGAGCGCAATGAGTGGATCCGCGGCGGTATCTGTGAAGTCATGCACGTTTACATCGCCCCCTCGGATGTCGCGCGATATGTCGAAGAGAACCTTCCGGGCGCGGTCACGCCCGGGATCGACCCGCTGTTCGCGGTCAACGATCCCTGGCTGCAAGGCTATTTCACGATGCTCCTGAGCGAGTTCGAGACCTTCGCGGGCGACCGCAAAGAGCCGGACGGTCTGCTCCTCACGCAATCGATGGAGTTGCTGATTCGCCATCTCGTGTGCTGGCATTCCAGCCTGTCGCAGAACGGTCGACGACGGCGGGCGATGGCGCCCACGGCGCCCCATCCGCTCGCGCCGCGGCACTTGGCGCGCGTCCTCGCCCATATCGAGGCCAATATCGGCGGCGACCCGGCCGGCAAGCGCCGAACGCGCAAGGGCTCGCGCGTCGCCGCCATGGCAACGAAGCTCCGCCGCGCCGGCCGGCGCAGCCGATATCGCCTCAGAAAGCAGATCGTCGAGCCGGT
>Ga0209062_1003405_pt1 | contig 18434 bp, 17 predicted proteins | sample Coa_R2_2_FD_187158 | JGI IMG/M metagenome (GOLD analysis project Ga0209062, IMG submission 187158) | Surface soil microbial communities from Centralia Pennsylvania, which are recovering from an underground coalmine fire - Coalmine... | ecosystem: Environmental > Terrestrial > Soil > Unclassified...
GCTCTTTCGCATACGCCTCGGCCCCAGAATCGTTGCCGCAGCGATTCAGATCCAGCTCCCAGCTCGCATCTTCCCAACCGTCGAAGCCCGAATCTTGTAGGAATTTGATCCAGCCGTCCATCGGCACATTGCCGAATTGGCCGCGCACCAGGCCGATCTGGTGATACGATGCTTTGCCGAATCGATGACTGGCCGTTTGCTTGTAGCCCATGCTCGCCGTCCTTTCCGCAACTCAAGATGAATGACACAGCCGATTGCGGTGACTATAGCGTTTTCGAGGGTGACAGCAAGCGGTCGGCCGCAAATTCTCCTCCACCGCGAACCTTTGGCCGGCGGCGTGGGTCTGAGGAAGCAACGAGCATCGCCTATCTCGGACGTTACTCCCTTTTCCGCGCGAGGCAAGCGTGCAGAATCCTTTCTTGATCGGCTCGAAGATTTATCTGCGCCCTCTCGACCTCGCGGACGCCCCCACGCTGACAACCTGGCTGAACGATCCGGAAGTGACGCGGTATCTGCTCATGCACCGCCCGTTGATGCTTCTCGCCGAGGAGGCGTTTCTTCGCAAAATGAGCGAGGATGAAAGTAACATCGTTCTCGGCATCGTGGTGCGCGAACCCGAGCAGTTTATCGGCGTGACCGGCTTGAACCACCTGGATACCCGCAACCGGCACGTCCAGTTCGGCATCTTCGTTGGCGAGAAGAGCGCCTGGGGCAAAGGCTACGGCACGGAAGCGACGCGTATGATGATCCGCTACGCTTTCGACACGCTGAACCTCAATCGCGTGTCTCTGCACGTCCACGAATACAACGAACGGGCCGTGCGCGCGTATCAGAAAGCCGGCTTCCGCATGGAGGGCCGGCTGCGCCAGGAAACCTTCCGCGAGGGTCGCTATTGGGACACGTTTGTGATGGCCGTGCTGCGCGAGGAGTGGGCAATGGCGGACCACGCGAGCGCATCGTGAGTCGCCTTTGGCCTGCATTCGCGCGAATCCGAGCCTGAAGCGTGAGCGAAGGATTGAATTACTCTTCGCTTACGCTTCAGGCTCGGAAATCCACATTTGAATTTTTGCTATTTCTTGCGAACGAGCTTCAGCCCGCAGCACATATCCTTCGCGGGTCCACCGTTCTCCCAGCCGGTGCCCTTTACCTCGATCCGGTCGTCGCTAATGATGGTCAGCGTCGCTTCGTGCATGTGTTTGTCCTTGGCGGGGTTGAGGTTGGTGCCGCCGGCGAAGTGCCACACGATCTTGTTCGGCGGGGAGTTCGGGTCGGCCTTCATCCGCGGTTGATTGCCCAAGACGCAGTAATGCGTCATGACCAGGTCCGAGCCGTCCACCGTGTAGATGGAGATCATTTCCATGGGTTGACCGGGGAAGAGGGTTTCGTGAACCGCGCTGCCGCCCGATGTCACCTTGATGATGGATGCCACTTGATCGGTCGGCTTGCCGTCCTCATCGGCGACAACCCAGGTTCCTGCCAGCTTTTTCAGCTTCTCCAGACCCGCGTTGGTGGGCGGAGCCGGCAGCTTGGTCCCCGCCTTGCCGTCGCCGTAGCTTGCCAAGGAAAGGGTCAGCACAAGAGTCAACGCCAGCCCGCACGCCAAGAATCGTCGCATCATTTCGTTCCCCTTCATCTCTGGACACTGTGTTGCCACGTCGGTCGAGACATTCGTCCGACTACTCTTTGGTCGAACGGCAACGAGCCAAATCGACAGGGAAACAGAATTTTTTTGATCGGCGGATTTGAGGTCGATTGGGTCGCATCGACCGTATGCGAGCGGGATTGCTCCGCTCTCAATCGACCAACTCGTAACGTTTCAACACGGGCAGCAGCTGGCGGTAATCCGTCATGCCGCGGAGATGGCCGTGCAGTTGGGTGATATCATCAGCGGACATCTTGACCGGGAACATGGTCAGGTCGGAGCCATCGAAGAAATAAACATGGGGCGTCGCTCGCACCCGTCGGCGCGCGCCGTCAGGCATCCGTACGGTCCGGGGTAGGGTCATGATGTCAAAGCGCGGATCGTTGATTCGCTCAGAGGGCGAACTCTTCGCCGGCCAGTTCCGCACGACCAGCCAGGTAATCGTATCGCCGCGAACCCCATCATCGATGCTGATGAATTCCTCGCCGATCTGCATCCCTGTGCCCTGGGTCTCCTCTGCAAGTTCTTGGAGCAACAGCACGGCCGCTACACCACCACCGACCATGATGCCAAGCAGCACCACAAGAGATATCGCTGATCTTCTGGAAAGCTGAAACAAATTCCTAGACCTACCCATGTTCTCCGGCGGCCGGTCGGCTTTCAGAGGACGACGTAGCGAAACTTTTCCCCGCTGCCGGCAGACTGGCTAAGAATTCGCTCCGAAATCCGCAGGTCCGACAACTCATCGTCGCTGGCCTTGGCCGCGGTCAGTGCCGCGATCAGGGCGCGGACCGCGGCCAAGGCCCTCCTCCACGGCGCCCCATTTCGGCTCGGCCGGCGGCAAATCCAATTCCTCGCGCTCGTCCTCGTCCAGCATTTGGGAGTCGTCCATGAAGGAAGAGATTGGCTGCACCCCTGCCTTGAGAGCCAACTCATCGAGCTTTTCTTGGCTCGCCAACAGGTACTTGCCGTACACACTCCCTTCATCCTTGGGATCGAATTCGCGGGGCACGTCCTGATGCCCCGAACGGCTCAATTCAATCATCGCGTACATCGACATGCGATGTGCTCTCGATTCGGAGTTCAACGGCGCTAGGTCGACTTGGAGGAGATGAATTATGCCCGCTTTATTTGTCGCAACGATGTCCGAACGATGAAAAAGGGATGAGGAATTCCCGCGATCGATCCTGAGAATCGTGAAAGGAAGCGATTCCTTGACGACTTGTGCGAAAGGCGGTATGGCCAAAAGGGGAAAATCGCGTCGCGTAAAAGAGGAGTGAGAGATGAGCGTGAATTGCGTTGTTTACGCCGTAACAATGCAGCAAATGGACCGACTGCGCGAGATAGAAGACGAGGAGGAATTCTACCAAGCGCTGGAAACCGCACCCAAAGTGGATGTGCGCAAAGAGTGGCATGGTCTTCACTATTTGTTGACCGGAACCGCGTCGGGATTCCCGGCACCGCGGGGATTTCTGGTCGAAGGGGGCGAAGAAATTGGACCCAATGATGGCTATGGTCCGCCGAGATTGTTCTCGCCGCGAGAAGTCGATGATATCCATTCCGTGCTCGTGGACATTAGCGAAGAAGAACTTTGGAGTCACTTCGACGCCGATCAGATGAACGCGGACCAGGTTTATCCGCCGCTTGACTGGCACGAGGAGCTGGAACAAACCCGCCGATGCTACCTGCGAACGTTCACGGAACTGAAAAAGTTCGTGGACGAAGCCAGCCAGCGCGGTCAATGCTTGGTGGTGATGGTGGGTTAATTGGCACCGTCTCGCGCCTTCGCTGGCCTGTAACATTGCACGGCTGGATTCAGTAGCCCGTGGCCTATCCCTATCAAGCGGTGGGGCGAGCCAACACACCCGGAACTCGTTGCCCCGCCTGAATTCTTCCATTTTGAACTCGATGGAACCGCTTATTCGCCGACTGAGTTTCGACCATGAGCCCCGCCACGTCCTGGCGCGGCGGGGCTCCGAACATGCGCCGATACTCGCGGCTGAACTGGGATGGGCTTTCGTACCCAACACGAAATGCGGCCTCGGCGGCGTCGAGTCCCTCGCCCAGCATCAGCCGCCGGGCCTCTTGTGGAAGATTAGGCCGAGATCACATCAAGAGGGAGCCATGCACCAAAGCCATTCTCGCGGACATTCGGGCTTGAGTCCCGAACTTATCGCCGAATGCAATACAGCCGATCTGCCCCGCGTAAATAAAGGGCGTCCTGAGATAGTGCGGGCGTGGACCAAAACATATCCTTGATCTCGTTCTTGCCCAGCAGTTCGAACTTGGGGCCGGCCCTGACCACGAAGGTCTTACCGTCCTCGTCGAGGCAGTAGAGCTTGCCGTCGTGGGCCCACGGCGACGCGGTGAACGACTTTGCTCCTGGGAGTCGCTCCTTATAGACTTCCTTGCCGGTCCTGGCGTCAAGGCACATTAGGAGGTTGCTGTTTTGCATCAAGATATACAGATACTCTTTGTAAAGCAGTGGTGAAGCCATCGGCGGACAGGCCTTGATGTTCGACCAGGCGATGCTGGCATTCGAGGTTTCGCCAGGCTTGAGGGAAACGTCGCCCGATGCGCCGGCCTTGACAACCCACAAGGGCGAGCGGCCGGGGTTGCTGCCAGCGGCGACATAGAGCATGCTTTCGCTGGCGACCGGTGTGGCATTGACGAAGGACGGAGACCGGCCGGCCGGCCGCTTCAGCTCCCAAAGGATTTTACCGTCGGCCGGGGCGTAGGATCGAACCGCGTTGCTGCCCGCGGTTACAATTTCGACGCGGACCTTATTTCGCCAGACGAATGGCGTGGTCCAGTTCGATTTTTCGTCGTGCGTGACCCGCCATAGTTCCTTGCCCGTTTTCTTGTCCAGGGCGACAAGGAACGACTTCTCGTCATTATCGCAAAGGATGAAAAGGCGGTCGCCCTCCAGCGTCGGAGAGCTACCAGTACCCCAGTTCATCAACATCTTGTACGTGCCAAGGTCCCTTTGCCAAACTTCCTTGCCGTCCAGGTTATAGCAGTAGACGCCGTGCATGCCGAAGTAGACATAGACACACACGCCGTCGCTAACCGGCGTTTCCGAAGCATAAGTGTTTCCAAAGGTCACGGCAATCGTGGGTTTGCGCTCAAGTACGGTTTGCGACCAGAGGGCCTTGCCGTTCTTCCGGTCCAGGCAGTGGATCTCCCAGCGATAAACGGTGTCCGACGGCTTAACCTTGCCGAGCATGCCAAACGAGAACGGCTGAGGCCGCTTCTGCTTCTCGGAAACCGCGGTGGTTACAATGATCTTGTCGCCAACGACGATGGGCGACGACCAGCCGTAGCCTGGAATTTTTTGGGTCCAGGCCAGATTCTTCGTGTCATTCCATTGGCTCGGTGCTTGGGATTCGGAGCACACGCCCGAGTTGTTTGGGCCGCGGAACTGCGGCCAGTCGCCTGCAACCAGCGATCCCTGAAAGCAAGCCACGACGAACAAAAGGTTCAGGATTCGTTTCCAAGCCATTGCTATTCCCTCGCGCTTGCACTTTGATACCGGCCTGGTGGCGAGTAATACTCTGGGCAATTGGGTAAGGTTTCACGTTATGTCATCTCAACCGTTTCGCAGAATTGAGCGAGGTTGCCGACCGGCCCCGACGCCAACGGGAGGGACCAACGGAGCGAACGACGAAGACCTGATTCCTACCCTTCTTCCCGATCCTGACGACCCACATGTCCTAGTCACTGCGAGCCGGGGCTGGGCCGATGTGATCGTGGGGCGAGATTGGCTGTAACTTCCTGGCCCTCTTCTAGTTACAACCGAACACCACTTTGCCAACCGCTCCCGGACTTTCGGCAAACTGGCAAACCCACCCAGCCACACACGGACAGAGGAAGCTCCAATACCACCAGGATTGACCGGAGTAGGGGCGAGACGGTATGGTCCAACCCATCAAAAGGAGAGAATATCATGCAAGATAAGCAAACCGCGGCGGCAGACAGTACGGCGGTGCGGGTCGCGTTGTGGCGGGCCTTGCACGTTCAGCTCGATCCGCCGCCGCATGTGCTTGAAGACGAGATTGGCCTGCGGCTGGCGGCCCCGGACGACGGCTGGCGTCGCCGTCCGGATATGGACCCGCATGCCACAAGCCGCTTCCGCGCCTCCATCGTGGCCCGTGCTCGCTTCATCGAGGATCTGGTCGTGGAACAGGTGGGCCACGGCGTCAGTCAGTACGTCATCCTCGGAGCCGGCCTGGACACTTTCGCTCAACGCAGGCCGGAGATCGCCTCCCATTTGCGGATATTCGAGGTTGACCAGCCTGGTACTCAGGCATGGAAGCAGCAGCGCTTGATCGAGTTGGGCTTCGGCATCCCCGAGTGGCTACGGTTTGTGCCGGTCGATTTCGAGGCGAGCGAATCCTGGTGGGAGCAGCTCGCGACCGCCGGCTTCGACGGACGCCAGCCTGCGGTGGTCTCTTCCACTGGCGTCAGCCTGTACCTTACCAAGGACGCCATTGCGGCCACCCTGCGCCAAATCGCGGCGCTCGCCCCTGGCTCCACATTCGCCATGACGTACATCCTGCCGCTGGAACTCGCCGACCCCGAGGAGCGACCAGGGTACGAGGCAGCAGAGAGAGGGGCACGAGCCGCCGGGACGCCTTTCCTCAGCTACTTTACCCCGCCGGAGATGCTGGCGCTGGCGCGCGAAGCCGGTTTTCGAGAAGTCCGATGCGTGTCGGCAGCCGATCTTACTCAGCGCTACTTTGCCGGCAGGACCGATGGTCTTCGGCCAGGCTCCGAGGAGTTGCTGGTAGCAAGTACCTAATGGTGGGGCAAGCAAACTCCAAGCCGTGGAGGATTAGGCAAGACTCCCGGATGATCGTGCTACCGGCCCGTTGGAACATCGGCCTACAATCCCTATGTCAAGCGGCGGTGGCCGACGACGCGGCATGAACCAGCACCTCGAAGGAGATACCAATGCAAAAGCGCAAACTCGGAAAGAGCAACCTGGAAGTGTCGGCCATCGGGCTGGGCTGCATGGGCATGAGCTTCGGCTACGGCCCGCCGATGGACAAGCAGCAAGCGATCTCCCTGATCCGGGCGGCCGTAGAACGCGGCGTCACGTTCTTTGATACCGCCGAGGTCTACGGCGCGTTCACGAACGAGGAGCTTGTGGGTGAGGCGCTTGAGCCGTTCCGCGGACAAGTGGTGATCGCCACCAAGTTCGGCTGGAAAATCGATCCGAACACTCGCAAATCGGTAGGCCTGGACAGCCGGCCGGAACACATCAAGGAAGTGGCAGCAGCCTCGCTCAAGCGGCTCCGGGTGGATGCCATCGACCTCTTCTACCAGCACCGCGTCGATCCCGACGTGCCCATCGAAGACGTGGCAGGAGCGGTGAAAGAACTGATCCGCGAGGGCAAGGTCAAACACTTCGGCCTTTCCGAAGCAGGGGCACAGACGATCCGCCGGTCGCACGCGGTCCAGCCGGTCGCCGCGGTGCAGAGCGAATACTCGCTGTGGTGGCGACGCCCCGAGGCGGAGGTATTGCCGGCGTTGGAAGAACTCGGAATCGGCTTCGTTCCCTATAGTCCTCTGGGCAAGGGCTTCCTCACTGGCAAGATCGACGAGAAAACCCAGCTCGACAGCGCCGACTTCCGCAACACCGTCCCGCGCTTCACCCCGGAGAATCGCAAAGCGAACCAGGCCTTTGTCGATCTGCTCAGCAAGGTCGCCGAGCGGAAGCAGGCGACGCCTGCTCAAATCGCGCTGGCGTGGCTGTTGGCCCAGAAGCCGTGGATCGTTCCCATTCCGGGCACCACGAAGCTGCATCGCCTGGAAGAAAACCTCGGAGCTGCCGCGGTTGAGTTGACGCCGGACGATCTCCGCGAGATCGAAAACGCCGCCTCCAAGCTCACGGCGCACGGTGCCCGCTACTCTGAGCAGCACGAACGATTGACCGGCCGCTGAGCGGGAAAAATGGGTTCTCTTCCTAAGATAACTAAATGAACCGCCAAGACGCCAAGAACGCCAAGAACAGAAAGAGGAAAAAATTAACCACGGATAAACACGGATAAGAAAGGCATTCGGCTTCCTGGTTTCCTGGTTTCCTGGTTCCCAAACTCCGTTTGGGAACCGACTTCGCGAAACTCTGTTTCGCGTGTACAGTCCGACGCCTCTGAGGGCGGTGCGAAACGGCGTTTCGCGGACGGCGTTCCCAAACGGAGTTTGGGAACCAGGAAACGAACATGGTATGTATCCGAGCCTGAGGCGTGAGCGAAGGCGTTGCTTCGCTCACGCCTCAGGCTCGGATACAACTCAGCGCAGCTTGTGTGATTTCGCACGCGCTTCGCCCATTTTTTTGCGTGCATTCGCGGCAGCATTGCTTTGCAGCGTCCGCAAGGCCCCCTGAACATCCCCGGAGACACTTTGGCATTCCTGCAACACCGTCGTACCGTGCGAGGATAAAATCTGCCGGTCTTTGAGCAAGAATTCAAGCTGTTCCGACACTTTCTCCATCTCTGGAATGGGGCTTTGAAATTGAAGATGGTTCTTGAAAAGCTCTTCCAGCTTTTTCCGTTCGGGTGTGGCCAATGCCCAGACGGCACGGTGGATGAACTCTTTCATCTTCGGCAGGGCGTAATGAACACGGCTCTTTGCCTTGTTCCATTGAGCCAAATCCGAGTTCATGGCATGGACTTTATCATCTCCGGTCAACGCCTTGTTCGCGGCGGCTTCCATCTGCATGCGAAGGCTTTCCATCCTCTGGCGTAACGTATCGATGGTCACTTCCAAGCCCAGGATGGCGTTCCAACGCGCGACGAGGTCCTGCACCTTTACCAAGGAAGCCGCCGGCTCACCGCTTTCCGCGGGAGCCTCCGCCTGGGCCGGCTGCTTCATGCTAACGTGAATCGTCAGATGGCTATCGTCTTGCGGAGGCGATGGAAGAGGCTGTCTCAGCTCGGGATTGGCTCCGTCCATGCCGGAATGGGTGACATCGCCGTGGCACCAGGATTCCACTTCCTCGATCGCCACGCCCACGGCCTTGAGAAGGTTTTCGGCCGTCAATCGTTGCCCCATGCCGGGAATCTGAAAACTCGCCTGCGGAATGCGAAAGATAAGAGCAAACGGCTCGCCCTCGGGCTTGAACCAAACCTCCGCGATTTTTTCTCCCTTGAACGTCAACGCGGCCCATTGTTTCGATGGAGGCTGTTCCGAAAAGTTCATTCCGCATCTCCCCCCTCTGAGAACCCACCCCGACGGATCATTCCATCCCCTAAAATGTTGCAATATCCCGATCCTCCGGCTTCCCATTGTAACATCGCGCCAGGAACGGGAACAGATGGGTGGTGTCGGTCAGAAGTAATCAAGCTCTTGTTGGCAATGCGGCACGTTGAGCGCCTTGCACGACGTGGTGCTCGACTCCCGACCTCTTTTCTCCCCGCGATTGCGCAGACACGTCACGAGAATTCGCCTCTCCTCAGGCGTCATTCCGTGCGGTGGCACCGGTTAGGCCCCGCCCGACATGAAGGAGCATCTCACAACACTCTCGAAGGTCCACGAGGTACAGGTTATGCAGCACTACCTCGGTGCTCGACATGACTTTCAACTGCCGGGTCCATACCTCCTCGCCATGCGACCGGATGAGGTCGTCTTTGAGGAGCATGACGAGTGGGACGGCGTCGGTCGGTACGGTGAGGGTAACCGCACCTCGCTTCACCTTGCTCACCACGGTGGTTGTACCGAACAACTCCCAGGGGCAGATCACAGTCGAGCGGCGGTAGATCAGTTCCACCCGATCAGGGTGCAACACCATCCATCCCCCGCGGATCAGGCGGGCCATGAGCTTGTAGCAAAGAAAGGGCAGCAGTGCCGCCGAAACCAGCCAGAGAATTGTGAATCCCAGGGGGGACGGTCCTTGCTGCTCCAGCAAGCCCGCACAGCCAGCGCAGTAGGACAATAGCGTTAAAGTGAAGGCGGCGTACAAAATAGTTCCACGCGGCCGGGCTGGTCCGATCGTCACCGGCTGCTCGCGCAAGGTCGCGGCAGGGTTCGCATAGAGCCGAGACAGGTCAGGGATGACATCGTGTAGGGGTTTGTGCGAGGTGCGATTCAGCCAGACGAGGAAGTCGACGAACACCTCGATCAGGTAGACAAACAGTTCCATCGGTGCAAAGTTCCCGTCCTCGTCGAACGTCGGGCAGCATCTCCCACGATTATACCTATTTTCCAACTCCATGCACTCCCCGCTCGGTTAGAGGCGTGGATAGTCGCCGGCTGCATTTCAGCTATAATTGGGCCAAAGTATCCGCACGAAATCCTTCGGGAATGACTCCATGAATCCTCTGGCCCCCATCCCCACGGCGATGCTGCGTTCGCTTCCGGCCAATGCAACGTCCGATGCGAAACTGCGCGACCAGATCGATTCCCTGGGCCAGAGTCTTCCCGACAGTTTGGGGCAAATGGCGGCATTGTTGGATCAGGCGAAACCCTCCAGCGATTATGACGCCGCGGTCAATCGGGCGGCGGGACACATCTGGTCAGCGCTGGACGGATTCTACTCCTCCAGCGATCCCTCGGTGCGCGTGGCGCTTCTGCGTTTTGCCAGCGCTCATTTGTCCGAAGCAGCGCAAGCCTACCTCTGCCGGCGGTTGGTCAAGGACACGGCCTGGCGAGTGCGCTCGCTGGCTCGCCGACTGGTGGAGCGGAGCGGTTTTCGCGAGGTTGCTCTGCCTTTGACGCCTGAGGGCGTCTGGGATGCCACGGGTTGGCTGCAAGGCACGGTCGGCCGGCCATTGTTTCAGCACCGGCAAGGACGGCGCGTTCTCCAGGAACATGGGCTGCCGGTGATTCAGGATCTCGGCGAGCTGCGAAAGCAACTCGGCATCAAGTCCCCGAATCAGCTCGGTTATTTTCTGCTGGCCAGCGATCAGCGCGGCGGGCCGTACGCGCGCTTCACCATCCCGAAGCGCGGCGGCGGCGAGCGCGTGATCTGCGCTCCGAAGAAACAGCTCCGCTGGGTGCAGCGCCAGATTCTCGATCAGATCCTGGCCAAGGTCCCCACGCATCCGGCGGCTCATGGCTTTGTCGCCGGCCGCTCCACCGTCACCAACGCCGAGAAGCATCGCGGGGCCGCGCTTCTGCTCAAGTTCGATTTGACCGACTTTTTCCCGACCATCCACTATCACCGGGTCGTCGGCCTCTTCGCCAGCCTGGGCTACTACGTGGGCGATGGACGCTTCGGCACCGAGGACGACGCCCGCCGCGTGGCGCCGACTCTGGCCCGGCTGTGCTGCTACGCCGCCGATCCGGAATCGTGGGATGGCGTCACGCTGCCGCAAGGGGCGCCCACTTCGCCGGCCATTTCCAACCTCGTCTGCCGGCGGCTCGATGCTCGTCTGGAAGGCCTCGCCCAGCGCAATCATGGAGTCTACACCCGCTACGCCGACGACCTGACGTTCTCCTTTAAGGACGTGTCGCTGGACCTCGGGCGGTTTCGCTGGTGGGTCGATCAGATTTGCCATCAAGAGGGATTTTTTATCAATCAGGCCAAGTTCCGCGTCATCCGGGCGTCGCAGCGGCAACTGGTGACGGGGATCGTGGTCAACGACGAGCTGCGTATTCCGCGCGAGGAGCGACGGCGCTTCCGCGCGATGTTGCACAACTGTCGCCGGCACGGCCTGGCGTCGCAGGCGCGCGAACGCGAGGACTTCGGAGCCTACCTCCGCGGCTTCGCCTGTTACGTGCATATGGTGCATCCAGACGAAGGCGCCGAGCTGCTTCGACAGGTCGAGGAACTGCTTGGGCCGGAAGAGGAAACACCGGAGGAAACGGCATGAGCAAAGAAAGGGATCCACATCCTTCCTCCGCACTCTTCGCCGAGCTGAGCCGCTTGCGCGGCACGGCCCCATCGAGCGAGCGCTCGGCCCGCGTTTGGCAAGTCTTGGGCCGCGCTTACGGCAACGATGATTTGCCCGTACTGCTGGACTTCGCGCTGGAGAGCGGGCTGGTCAACCACTGCGAAGAGGCGCGGCAAAGAGCGCAGCGAGGCGGCGATGTCCGCCAACTCGTTTGGACCAATCCGGTGGACGGCTCGGAAATGGTGTGGATCCCCGCTGGGCCGTTTTTCATCGGGCCGAAGCAGCGGAAGCGAATCGCTCAAAGTGCGGGGTTCTCCCTGGCCCGCCACCCGGTTACGAACGGTCAATTCGCCAAGTTTCTCGCGGAAACCAACTACACTCCGCCCCCCGCGCACCCCGACCCGGAGCTGTTCCTATCTCATTGGGAAGATGGGAGAGTGCCGGAGAATCTGGAATTGCACCCCGTCGTCTGGGTGTCCTACCTCGATGCACTTGCCTATTGCGATTGGGCCGGCGCGACGTTGCCGACCGAATGGCTTTGGGAGAAGGCGGCCCGTGGACCGGACGGCACGCCCTTTCCCTGGGGAGATAAATCGCCCTTGCCGGGCTACCGCGAAAAGGTAACGTTGGCAAACGTGCGCTCGCAGAGCACCTGTCCGGTCGGCAGCTTCCCGCGGACGCGCACGGCCTACGGCTGTGAGGACATGGTGGGCAACGTCTCGGAGTGGTGCCGGATGATTGAAGGAGACGATTACGGACGTCTCTCCGAGGAACGTCCGGAGATGCGGGTGCCGGCTCCGGGTGAGATCGTTTACGCCGCCGTGCGTGGTTCTGCCTTTTTGCGATCGGGCTATTCTCGAATGTTCGCCTGGCACCGCCGGCGCTTGTCGGTGACGCGGCGCAATCGCTGGGTTGGGTTTCGGCCGGCGTGCTTCTTGCCGTGCTTCCCGGCGTAATTCCGTTGCCGGTTCTGTTCGCGCTTGGTAATCTGCTCGTGGGAGTTTGGCCCGCGCGGAGGTAGCGATAGCTGCGGCGTTACGCCGTGGGAGGAACGCATGCCCGCCTGGTTAAGGACTAACCGTTCACCGTTAACAGGTTCACGGTGTCCGGTTGCAGGAGGTAAGTAGCTTGGCGCGGGCCGAAACTCCCCGAGGCCCCACCCACACGGAGGTAGCGATCGCTGCGGCGTAACGCCGTGGATGGTTTGCAGTGCCCGCCAGTTAACGCCTTTGTCCTTCTCTAACAGGTAAGAGCAAGGACACGGCTGCCCTTACGGGAGGTAAGTAGCTTGGTGCGGGCGGGGCCTCAACCTTTCCATCATTTCTTCACTCTGTTGGGGCGGGTCTCCTGACCCCGCCCTCGGGCTGACCGAAGCTCTCCTTTTCCGTCATTGTTGGGGCGGGTCTCCTGACCCCGCCCTCGGGCTGACCGAAGGTCATTGTTGGGGCGGGGTCTCCTGACCCCGCCCTTGGGCCTGACCGAAGGTCTCCCTTTCCCCAAACGGGAGACCTTCGGTCAAGCTGGGGGCACGGTCAGGAGACCGTGCCCCAACAGGGGAGGGGGCGCGGTCAGGAGACCGTGCCCCAACAGGGGAGGGGGCGCGGTCAGGAGACCGTGCCCCAACAGGGAGGGGCAGCGGTATTGTCTCTGCTCCCTTACGGTCGCGGCTCTCCGTTACGGCACATAGCGTACGAACTTCCGGAACACGGTCTCTTCCTCATACAGCCTTTCCCCGAAAGAGAGCAGATAATCGCGTCGATCCTCGGGCAATTCCGGGTCGCGCAACACCGCCAAGTTTTCCTCAAGCTGCGCCAGTGTCGCCGGCGCCGAAAGGCAAGCCCGCACGCCCGGCTGCATCAACGTATAGCGGTAGCAGTCCGCGGCCGATGGCGGCGGTACGCCGTTGCGTGGTTGCAGCAGCCGGCCGTAACAAGTGTTGCTGAACGTGATCAGGCTCGCTCCTCGCTGGGCCGCGCGAGGAAATATCTGTTGTTCCGCTCCCCGATGGGCGGCGCTGTGTCGCACCATGACCGGATCCCAGCCCGCCTCCAGCGCCTCGACCGCCAGCGGCCGGGAGTGCGTGGACAATCCAAATGCGGCAATTTTTCCCTCTGTTTTCAGTTGCTCCAGCGTCTCGCGAACATCCGGCGTGATCCGCTGCCACGACTGCACCCAGAACAAGAGAAAAACGGCGATCCGTTCGATCTTCAAACTCCGCAATACTGCCTCCGCATCGCGCCGGATGCGCTGGCCGTCCGCCTCGAACGTGCCAGCCAGCAGATGGATCGACCTGCGAACGGACGGACCTCCGCGCGCGTAGAACTCCGTCATGGTTCGGTAGTTTGGCTCCCAGAACATCAGGTTCACACCGGCTTCATAGGCGTTGCAGAACCCTTTGACCGGAAGACCATAATGACCAGAGATTCCAAGCGGCGCGACCGCCAACTGATCCGGGCCGAGCGAACGCGCCGGACGCGCCTCCGCCTGCCCCAGTTCCAGTGGTTCCGCGGCGAGGCGTACCGAGGGAGAGGGTCGCCACGGCGAGGCCGGCTCCAACTTCCACAGGGGGATGCGGGCGAGACGAGCCGCCCTGCCTAGGACGTGCCAGGACGTTTCGCGGCCTGGCTCTTGGATCAGCTCGGCGGCGCGGCTCGGAGTCATGGCGGCCGCACGGACGTGGGGATGCGGATCTGATTGCAATCGTGTGATGATGTCGATCGACCAGGCATCCTCTCGGCCGACCAATCCCTGGGCAAGATTCAGACGAACCCCCATATCGGGATCACCGACGAGGGAAGCGAGAAAGTCGCTGCAACAACCCTGGCGCACGGCGGCCGTCACCGCCTCCGCACGCAGCTCGGCCTCTTCGGAACCAAGCAGCCGTCGCAGGATCGCCGGGTCGAGCTGAGGACGTTGCCGCCGATTCACACCGCGGAGCAATTCGCAAGGGACCTCCGGCTCGCGGTCTACCAGCAAGATCTCGATCAACTTATCGGCAAGCGGATGGTCCCACCGCGAACACAAGCGCGCCAAGGCGCGGCGTACCATCGATGGCTGATTCGGCGCCTGCTCCCCAAGGCGGGCGAGGATCGAGTCCACATCTTCCGCCGGAAGAGCCTGGCCAACCTGGTCGAGCGCCCAGGCGAGTTGGCCGGCCGTTGGCTCGCTCTGGCGAAGCAGATAAAGAGCCAGTTCTTCCTTGCGGTCCTCATCCAACTCGCTCAGCAGCTTGACGGCATCGCCGAACCCATCTTGCCGCGGCTCATCGAGTAAGCCGGCGACGGACACCAGGTGATGGACTTGCCCCCAGTCGCGCAAGCCCTTCCCGGCCAGGGCGCGAATGCGTTCATCGGCATGCCTGAGCAAAAAAGGCATCGCGTCGAGCGCGTCGCGCCGACCCTTCTCCCCTATCCGTTCGAGATTCCGCAGTAACACGGCCGCATCCCAATCCCAGACCGGCCAGTTCGGCGCGGCCTGCACCTCCTCGGAAGTTTCGAGCACTTGGCCGCCCCAGCAATACTGCAAGTAGGCACGCACTCCGCGCACCCGTGCATTTGTAGTAGCGAGGTGGACTAAGCGTTGATCGATCTCCTGTCGCTGGGGTTCGCTTTCGCCCCAGCGCATTAGCACGCCAATCAGAGCGTGCCGAACTCGCCAGTGGGGATCCGTGGCGGCATCGAGTATCCCCCAGCGCTCCGGTCCCGGCTCCGAGGCAAGGTAATAGAGGGCGGCTCGACGGACAGGCCATGACTCATCCTCACGGAGCACGCGGCCCAGCAAATGGCCGTTGCGAGCCGGCCGGCGCCGTTGCAGACTCTCAACGGCCGCGAGCCGGACGGTGGAATGCGGACTGTCGAGCGCGGCGCAAAGGGCATCGCAGATGATGGGGTCCGTCGCGGCTTCGAGCGCCTCGATGGCTGCCACGGCTTCGGCGGCCGTGCGATGGCGATAGATCAGCTCCACCAGCCCCTCCACAGCCGCCCGTTCCGCGCGGTCGTGGAGTTCTCGCACGGCTGCCAATGTCGATTCCGAGCGGAGCAAGGCGTGCGTGACGCGGAGGAAATCGTCGCCGGACATCTTCTGTCACCGCTCCACGTTCTTGAATGGCGCTCTATTTAGCAAACTTCGCGATTCGGCCCCGCGGTCCAACCGCCCAGCCTTCCCCCATCGCGGTGAATCCGACGCTGTTGTAATTGTTGCGATCCAGCACTTTCCACATCGCACCGTCGTCCTGGGAATAATCGGAACCCGACGTTCCGACCACTACCCAACGGTCCTTCGCCCACGCTACTCCCGAGCGATAGGCAAACGGTCGGTCCAGGAGGGTCCACGTTTTACCGCCGTCGCGGGTGAGGGCTGCGGTCGCGCCGGAATCGTTGGGTTTGCGATAGTCGCCGCCAACGATCAAGCCATTATTCCGATCGCGAAAGGAGATGGAAAAAATTCCGGCCGAGGCTATGCCGGCACGAATCGGCGTCGGGGAAACCGTCCAGTTTCGGCCTCGATCCGCTGAATGAAAGACCCGCGCCGTTTTGGCTCCTCCCGTGCAGAACCAAACATCATTCTTGCCGTGCGTGATGAGACAGGTGCCGCTGGCCGCGAAAGCGCCTTCGTTGGGCAGGGCCGGCGGCAAGTTGGTCCCGGCAAGCGGTCTCCAATTCGTGCCGCCATCCTCGGTGACTATCAATTGAAATTGTCCCTTGACGGGATCGCCCAGGGCAACGCCGTGCTTGTCGTCCCAGAAGGCAAACGCATTAAAGAAGCCATCGCGGTCGGGATTTTTGAATTGAAGGCCCCACGTTTTGCCGCCATCCTCAGTTTTGTAAATCTGGGATTTATCGCCAGGCCCGGCGCTCAAGAGGTAGGCCCTCCTTTCATCGAAAGCTTCGACATCGCGAAAGTCGAGCTTTTCCGCGCCGGGCACAGTCCCGACGGACCAGGTCTTGCCCGCGTCGGTCGTTCGTCCATAGATCCCTTTCGTGCCGCTGACCCATGCAACCTTCGCACTAACAACGCAAAGCCCGCGCAAGTCCGCATCCGAAAGGAAGGGCTGCTGTACCCATTGGGCGTGAGCGATGGAATCGCAAAACACAAGAAGAAACACGGCGAGGCAGAGGTGTTTCATCGCGGTTTTCCCTATGCGGAGCCGCGACCGTTAGGGAGCGGTTTTCGCCACCGCTCCCTAACGGTCGCGGCTCTTCCCGGAACGAACTTCACGGTGTCGTGCCCTTAAAACTCTCCTGCAAGAACATCGCCATCACCGCATTCATATAATCGCGGTTTTCACGGCGGGCGAAACCGTGGCCTTCGTTGTCCGCGTAGACGGTCCAGACGGATCGGCCATTCTCGCGGACCTTGGCGGCGATTTGCACGGCTTCCGAGAAAGGCACGCGCGGGTCATTGCGACCGTGAACCACCAACAGGGCCGAGCGAATCTTGCCGGCGTTGCTGAGCGGATCGATCCGCGCGAACACCTCTTGCATCTTCGGATCGCGCTCGTCGCCGTACTCGACCCGGCGTAAGTCCCGGCGGTAGCCGCTCGTGTTCTTCAAGAAGGTCTTAAAGCTGGCGATGCCGACAATATCGACGCCGGCCTTGATGCGGTCGGGAAAATTGGTCAAGGAGGCAAGCACCATGTAGCCGCCGTAGGATCCCCCCACCACGGCAACGCGCGAGGCATCCAGCTCCGGCTGGCGGGCGATCCAGTCGAGCAGAGCGCCAATGTCCCGCACGCTATCCTCGCGTTTCTCGGCATTGTCCAAAGTGAGGTAAGTCTTGCCGTAGCCCGCCGAGCCGCGGACGTTGGGGGCCACGACGGCACAGCCGAGTTCGTTGACGAAGAACTGGAACTGACCGCTGAAAATCGGCCGAAATTGGCTTTCCGGCCCGCCGTGAATCGAGATGATGACGGGAACCGGTTTGCCTTCCGCGGCTGCGACCGGTTTGTAGTAGTAGGCCGGAATCTCGCGCTTGTCGAAAGAAACGAACTTGATGCTCTGGGGAGTCACGAAGCGGGCCGGATTCAGGCCCCCCACTTCGCTGTACGTCCAGCGCGTGAGCTGGCGGCCGTCGAGGGCAAGGGAATAGGCGTCTGGCGGGGCGTCCAGCCGGGAGAGCGTGAAGCCCAGGTGCTTGCCGTCGGGGGAGAATTTCAGCCCGGAGATCACGCCCAGGGGGACCATGAGCCGCTCGCGTTTTTTGTCTTTCAAAAGATAGAGGGCGCTGGCTCCATCTTCATTGACCGTGAAGGCCGTCAAGCCAGTGTTCGGCTCCACCGTGACGGAGGTCACGTCCCAAGAAAGATCGTTGTCCATGAATTGATATTCCAATGTCTTGAGATCCACGCGGGCCAGCTGTTGAAACTCGCTTCGGGCGTCCGTGGTGACATAGGCGGATTGACCATCGGGCAGAAAAGCCAGGTTATGGTACGCCGCCTTGCCGGGAGTCGGGCTGAACAGCATCTTCTTTTCCCCGGTGGCGAGATCCAGAAGGGCCGGATAACTCTCGTTGATCGATACCCTGTGGTTGAGCAACACTTTGCCGCCGTCCTGGGACCAATCGGCCGCGGTCCAGAATTCTCCTTTGGTCTGGAGCAGCATCTTCAACGAGTTGGGCTGGTGTGGATCGCCGATATAGAGATCGGTATCGCGGCCATTGCGTTTGGTACTGCCGATGATGATCTGCCCCCCGTCGGGCCGGATGGCTTCCAGCTGATTGCGTGACGCGCCGTCGGTCAAGAGCGCGGCTTTTCGGGTAACTTGGTCCAGCAAATAAACCTGAAAGTTTTCATTGCCGCCCTTGCTCATGGACAACAGGATGGCTCCATCCTTGGACTTGGGTACAAAGCTTCCGCGCACAGGTTCATCAAAGAAGGTGATCTGCTCGCGTCGTCCCCCCGGCTCATAAACGCGGTGCAGCTGCGTGGTATTGCCGAACTGAGTGGTCACAAGCATCCC
>Ga0209062_1003406_pt1 | contig 18432 bp, 16 predicted proteins | sample Coa_R2_2_FD_187158 | JGI IMG/M metagenome (GOLD analysis project Ga0209062, IMG submission 187158) | Surface soil microbial communities from Centralia Pennsylvania, which are recovering from an underground coalmine fire - Coalmine... | ecosystem: Environmental > Terrestrial > Soil > Unclassified...
GCCGGAGCAGTCGATGATCTCGGCGCCAGCCGGCGCTTTGATCCGAGCCGCGGGGCCCACCGCCTGAATTTTTCCCTCCACCACGATCATCGAAACTCCCGGAGCCGCCGGTTTCCCCGTCCCGTCGATCAGCGTGAAGTTCGTGAAAACTTTGGTCTCGGCGAACAGGGGCAGGGCCAGCAGAATCAGGGCGGCCGCGTTCGAAACTCGCATGTGTCGGATTATATCGTGCCCTGATCCTCCCTGACGCGCCGGCCGTCCCGCCGCGGACGCGGAAATGTATTCTTAATTACATCGGTGAACTCACTTTGCGTCGTCCTCGTCGCCCCGCGAAATCCTTTAAACATCGGCGCCGCCGCGCGCGCGATGAGCAATTTCGGATTCACCGATCTGCGCCTGGTCAATCCTTATGAAGTCGCGTTTCGCGAGGCCAGATCGGCGGTAAAATCCCAAAAAATTCTGGAAAACGCGCGCGAATTTCCAACCCTTGCCGAAGCCGTCGCCGATTGCAGCCTGATCGTCGGCACCACTTCCAGGGGCCGCCGCGCGCTGGAGCATCCGCTGCGGCGGCTCGAACTCGGCGGAAGGCTGATCAAAAAACACGCAGGACCCGCCGCGCTGCTGTTCGGCTCGGAGAAATTTGGTTTGTCGAATGCGGACATGTCGCATTGCCATTGGCTGCTGCGCATTCCCACGCGCGAGGAGCACGGCTCCATGAATCTAGGCCAATCCGTCGCCGTATGCCTGTACGAGCTGATTCGCAATCCGGCCGCCGCCAAAGCCACGCCCGAAGCCAGGCGCGCCGCGCGCGCCGCCGACCTCGATCGCCTCACCGAGCTGCTCGCGCAGGCGCTCGATCAGGCCGGCTACGTTCACCGCCAGGAGTCCACGCGGCTCAAGCTCCGCCGCCTGATCCGGCGCATGGACCTCAACGCCCACGACGCCGAGGTCTGGCTCGGGATGCTGCGCCAGATTCTATGGAAATTCTCAGCGGCTTCGGACTCGCCGCGAAAATGAGCCGGCCAGCCGCTCCTCGCAAAAATGGCGAGTCCAGGCCTGAGCGTGCCGCCAGGATTCCCACACCGCCGCGCACCATTCTTTCAGCGCGGCGTCCCGCGCATCGCCCGGCTCCGCATTCAACACATCGCGAACCGTGAGCCGGGCCGCTTCCCGCGGCGGATCGAACCGCGGTGTTTCGATCTTCTCCCGCGCCAGCGCCATGTGCGCCCGCTGCACCTGCAAGCCGGTCGAGCCGCGCTCCATCGCCAGGTACAGTCCGAGGAGCGAAAACGCGATCGTGATCCCGCTCGCGCCGGGCAAGGCGTGCTGCGCCTGATAGGCGTCGACGCCGTACTGATGAAGAAAATCGCGGCCGCGCGCCAGCGTGTAAGCGGCCAACTCGCCATATAGCTCCCAACAGGCTTGCGAGGCATTCATCCGCTCCGCCCTGCCGCGATCCGGCAGCTCGAGCCCGCATCCGGGACATTTCGTCACGCTCATTGCTATCCTGATTTTCTCCCATGACTAAAGTGACGCTGCATTACCATCTTCTGCGCCCGCTCAACGATGACGATCTCACCAATATCGCCAACGTGCATTCCACCTACGGGATCGCGCGCGTGCAGGTCGCGCCGTCGCTCGACAGGATTACCGTCGATTACGACGCTTCCCGGCTGAGCAAACTGGACGTCGAGGCCGTTCTCGCCCGCCACGGGATTCCCATCCGCACCACCGCGCAGGCCGTCGCGTAAATGAAATCCGCTACACATTAACTCCCGGTGAAGCCGGCAACGTTCCGCGTCTTCGCCGCTTCTTATCTGTCAGGAGGACGAATTATGAAGCGTCTTTTTCTGACCGTGGCCTTCGTTGCCATTACCACCGTGGGCTGCGGCGGAGCCGTTTTCTACGCCACCACCCCGCCGCCGCCGGTTCGCGTCGAAGCCTACGGCGTCGCGCCCGGCCCCGGATTCGTATGGATCAATGGATATTGGGGCTGGCGCGGCAACGCCTATGTATGGGTCCCCGGCCGGTGGGTGCGCCCGCCTCGCGCCCGCGCCGTTTGGGTGCAGCCCTATTGGGAGCCGTATCATGGCCGCTACCGCTTCCACGAAGGTCATTGGCGATAACCGGCGCTAAAATCGAGGAGTGCTCTTTCTCCTCCTTGCGCTGATCGCCGGAATCTCCTTCGCGCAGGCGCCGGACGATTCCTGGCCGTCCTATGGCCGCGATCCCGGCGGAACGCGCTACTCGCCGCTGCGCCAGATCACGCGCGAGAACGTGAACCGGCTGAAGCCGGTCTGGGAATATCACACCGGCGCGCTCCATCCGCCAACGCACAACAACGAAAAAGCGGCGTTTGAAGCAACCCCGATTCTGATCGATGGCGCGCTCTACCTGAGCACTCCCTATGATGTGGTCATCGCGCTTGATCCGAGCAGCGGCAAGGAGCGCTGGAGGTTCGATCCCAAGGTCAATCGCCAGCAGAATTATTCCGAAGTGAGTTCGCGCGGCGTCGCCGCCTGGCTCGATCCGGCGACGCATCGCCGCCGCATCTTCATCGGAACCATCGATGCCCGATTGATCGCCATTGATGCCGCGACTGGAAAACTCGCTCCTGAGTTTGGCGAAATCGATCTCACCAAAGCCGTCGCTCATTTTGACGAAGCAGACTGGCACAATTACCAGGTCACATCCCCGCCGGCAATCGTCGGCCATAGCGTCATCGTGGGCTCCTCCATCGGAGACAATAATTACGCCGCGGCGGAGCGCGGAATTGTCCGCGCCTTCGATGCCCGCAACGGAAAATTGCTGTGGACCTTCGATCCGCTGCCGGCGGGTCTCAAAACCGGCGCGGCGAACGCCTGGGCGCCCATGTCCGCCGATCCCGCGCGCGATCTGGTGTTCATTCCCACCGGCAGCGCGAGTCCCGATTTTTACGGCGGCTTGCGTCCCGGCAACAACGGCTATGCCGATTCCGTGGTGGCGATTCGCGTCTCCACGGGAAAAGTCGTCTGGAGTTTCCAAACCGTCCATCACAACCTGTGGGATTACGACGTCGCTTCGCAGCCCACTCTCGTCGATTTTCATCGCGGCGGCGAAACAATTTCCGCCGTCGCTGTTTTCTCTAAAACCGGGCATTTCTTCGTCCTCGATCGCGAAACGGGCAAGTCCCTGCTGCCGATCGAGGAGCGTCCGGTCCCCAAATCGCGCGTGCCCGGCGAGGAGGCGTCGCCCACGCAGCCGTTTCCGGAATACGACACGCTCGCGGCCACGCAATTTTCGGCCGCCGACGCCTGGGGGATCACGCCCGAGGATCGCGCCTGGTGCCGCTCGCGCCTGGCCGGTTACGAATCGAAGGGCATTTTCACCCCGCCGAGCCTCGAAGGCACGATTATTTTTCCAGGCAACATCGGCGGCGTGAATTGGGGCAGCGGCGCCTACGATCCCTCGCGCGGATGGGCGGTGGTGGCCTCCAATCGCTTGTCGACCATTGTCAAGTTAATTCCGCGCGAGCAAACGCAAACCGCGCTCAAGGAAATTCACGATAATCGCTTCGAATCCGAATACGGCCGCCAGCAAGGCGCGCCCTTCGGCGTGATTCGCGATCATCTTCGCACTCCGAGCGGCCTGCCTTGCAATCCGCCGCCGTGGGGCGAGCTGATCGCCGTCGATTTGTCGAGCGGAAAGATCAGGTGGCGCGTCCCGCTCGGCGAGACTCCGATCGGCGGAGGCAAATCGATTCCCGGCGCGCTTTCGCTGGGCGGTCCGATGGCGACCGCGGGCGGCCTGATCTTCATCGCCGCGACCATCCCCGAGGAAAAATTGCGCGCTTACGATATCGACTCCGGGCGGGAGGTGTGGAGCGCGAATCTTCCGGCGTCGGCGCAATCAATTCCGATGAGCTACGCGATCGGCGGCAGGCAATATGTCGTCATCTGCGCCGGCGGGCACGGCAAAGCCGGCAACAAAATGGGCGATTCCGTGGTCGCGTTTGCATTACCCTGATGTTCTAACGATGCCTTTTCGCCGCCAGATCCCGGTGCTCATTCTCATCGCCGCTTTCGCCGGCGCGCAGAATTTCGATAAGCTGCGCATCGAGCAAGTCGCCGATCATCTGCGCTACGCCGAAGGTCCGGCGTGGTCGACCGAGGGATTTCTTCTGTTTAGCGACACGGTGGAGAACAAAATCTATAAATTCACGCCGGGCGCGCCTGTCGCCGAATTTGCCCGCGTCGCCGGCGGACCCATCGGCAACGCCTTCGACGCGCAAGGACGCCTTTACACCTGCGAATTTCGCGAACGGCGGCTGACCCGCACGGCGAAAAACGGAAAAACCGAGGTGCTCGCCGCGCGCTACGAGTCCAGGCGGCTGAATGCTCCCAACGATGTGGCGGTTCGCCATGACGGCCAGGTGTACTTCACCGATCCCGCCTTCGGCAACCAGCAGGACAATCGCGAGCTCGATTTTTACGGTGTGTTTCATGAAAATCCGCGGGGTGAGCTGGAAGCGGTCGCGAAGTTGCAAACGCGGCCCAACGGCATCGCGCTTTCCCCCAACGGCCGGATTCTCTACGTGGCCGATTCCGACGCGCGCCTGATCCGCGCCTGGGATCTGGATCACGCCGGCGCAGCGTCGAACCCGCGCATTTTCACCAATAAAATCAGCGGCGTTCCCGGCGGCCTTCGCACCGACGACAAGGGAAACGTTTATGTCGCCGCCAGGCAAATCTACGTGTATAGCCCGCAAGGCGAACGCCTCGCGGAGATTCCCATGCCGGACAGACCCACCAATCTCGCCTTCGGCGGCGCGGATCTCCAAACGCTGTTTGTGACCACCAGAACCGGCCTTTTTCGCGTTCGTCTTAAGTAAGCAACGTTAGCCTCTGGCTTCCCGCCAGGCGCCGTTCCCCGCGAAGCGATTTGGCGTTCGATTTGCTCCCCTGAGTACCGCGTCTACGGATATGGGCGCTTATGTATCGCTGAATGAAGGGGATCTTTGGGCATTATTTGCCGGGAGCAGAAACGTGAATACCATCAGTGTGCAGTCCTGTTCCACCGCAGAGGACATCCGAGACCAACTTCGGAAAATCGTGAAGGATCATGCCGGCTTGAACCTGCCGCTCGACAAGATCGAGGACTCCACCGATCTTTATCGCGCCGGCATGTCGTCGCAAAGCAGCGTGGTCCTGATGATCGCGGTGGAGGCGCAGTTCGGGATCGAGTTTCCCGACGCAATGTTGAGCCGTGATGTTTTCAGCAACATTGAATCGATCGCGAGCGCAATCGAGGCCATACAAAGAGCCGATGCATGATCCCCAAACTTAAACCGATCAGGCCGGAGCTGCTGGATCATCCCTCCTTCCAACAGGCGTTGACGCTCGCCGGAGAGCATGCCGCCGACGTCGATCGCAACGGCCGCTTTCCGTCCGAGGCCATCGAGGCGCTGCGCGCCGCCGGCGCGATGAGCTGGCTGGTTCCGCGCGAATTGGGCGGAGCCGGAGCGTCTCTGGACGAGGCGGCGCGCGCCGTCTTCGAGCTTTCCCGCCGCTGCGCGTCCACCGGAATGATCTTCGCCATGCACCAGATTCAGATCGGCTGCATCACGCGCCACGCGGTGCAATCGCCGTGGTTCGCCGATTATCTGAAACGGCTGGTCCGCGAACAGCGTCTGATCGCTTCCGCCACTTCCGAGCTGGGTACGGGAGGCGACATCCGCCGCAGCATCGCCGCAATCCATCCGGCGCCGGGCGCGGAGCCGTTTTTGCGTTTCGAAAAGAAGGCGACGACAATTTCCTACGGCGCCAGCGCCGACGATCTGCTGACCACCGTGCGCCGCGCCCCCGATTCCGAGCCCGGCGATCAGGTTCTGGTCCTGACGCACATCTCGGAAATGAAGATGAAGCAGACCGATCAATGGGACACGCTGGGCATGCGCGGAACGTGCAGCCCGGGCTTCGAGCTCGAAGCAACGTTCGCGCCGGATCACATCCTGCCCGCGCCGTTCGCCACGATTTCGGCGGAAACGATGGTGCCGTTTTCGCACATCCTGTGGTCCCATGTCTGGCTTGGATTATCCAGCGACGCTTTCGATCGCGCGCAGAATTTCGTGCGCAAGCAGGCGCGCCAGACGCCGGGAACCACTCCGCCCTCCGCGCTTCGCCTTTCCGAGCTGTCGGTTCACATGGCGCAGTTCCGCGCGATGGTCGAATCGGCGCTGGATGAATACGTCGAGCTCACCGCCCGCGGCGACCGGGCCGCGCTGTCGACGGTGGGCTTCGCGGTGCGCATCAACAATCTGAAAATTTCCGCTTCGGAAGCCGCGGTGGAAGCGTGCCTGGGCGCGCTTCGCGTCTGCGGCGTCTCCGGCTACAAAAACGATGGGCCGTTTTCCATCGGCCGCAATCTGCGCGACGCCCATTCGGCGGCGCTGATGATCGCCAATGACCGTCTTTATTCCACCAACGCGTCTCTGCTGCTTGTTCATCGGGAGGGAAAATGACCACGGCCGCGCCGCTCAGCACCGAATCGCGGTTTCTCGACGATCTGATCTTGCACGGTCACTTTTTGCCCACCGGCGAGCCCGGCCTGTACGGACGCGGCATGGTGTTCGAGGACGTTCGCGCGCGCTTCGACGCGCTGGTGACGCGCATTCACGCCGCGGACCGTCCGGAGACTCCGCGCTTTCCTCCGCTGATCCCGCGGCGCACGCTGGAACAGGCCGGCTATTTAAATTCTTTCCCTCATCTTTGCGGCGTGGTCTTCAGCTTCGAGGGCGGCGAGCCGGCGGCGCTCAAGCTGGCCGAGCGCGCCAAAAACGGCGGCGACTGGACCAGTCTTCTTTCGGCGACCGGCGTGGCGCTGGCGCCCGCCGCCTGCTACCCCAGCTATCCGGCGATCGCCGCTCGCGGCCCGCTGCCGCCCGAGGGCGTGACACTCGATCTGGGCGGCTGCTACGTGTTTCGCCACGAACCCTCCGCCGATCCGGCGCGCTTGCAGATGTTTCATCAGCGCGAGCTGGTGCGCATCGGCGCGCCCGATCAGGTGGCCGCCTGGCGCGAGACGTGGATGAATCGCGCGCGGAAGATTTTTGCGATGGCCGGACTGGAGGCGGCGCTCGCGCCCGCCTCCGATCAGTTCTTCGGCCGCACCGGCAAGCTTCTCGCCAACAGCCAGCGCGAGCAGGGCCTCAAGTTCGAGGCGCTGGTCTCCATCGCCTCGGAACAGCCCACGGCGGCCGCGTCCTTCAACCTCCATCACGAACACTTCGGCTCCGCGTTCGGCATCCGGCGGCACGACGGGAGCGTGGCCCACAGCTCCTGCGTCGGCTTCGGTCTGGAGCGAATCACGCTGGCGCTGTTCCGCGCCCACGGCATGGATCCGGGCAAGTGGCCGCAAAGCGTGCGCAGGAATCTTTGGCCCGAGTAATCCGCGATGTTTCAACTGTTCGGCCTCGATCCGGCCTCCTACAACCCGAGCCCGCTGCACGATCCCAATCGCACGTTTCGCGAAACGAACTGCTACGTCGATTTGTGGATCGAGCTGCTGCACGCTTGCGGCATCCCCGCCGAAAGTGCGCTGGGGTCGGCCTGTACGGCCGATTTCGAGGGAGATCAGTGGACTTTTTTCAAGCCGTCGCCGGAAGATCTGTTGCGCCTGCACGGCATCGACGTGCACGAAATGCAGCTCTACCGGCCCACCGTCGATCACGTGATCGAGCAGCTTGCGGCCGGCCGCACCATGACCATCGAGGTGGATGCTTTCCATCTGCCCGACACCTGCTCCAACGCTTACCGGCGCGCGCACGTGAAATCATCGATTGCGGTCGAAGCGATCGATCCGCAAGGCGAGCGCCTGCGCTATTTCCACGGCGCCGGCTATTACCAACTGGAAGGCGAAGATTATCGCGGCGTGTTCCGTCTGGGCCGCGTGTTTTCCGACGACGTACTGCCTCCCTACGCCGAGTTGGTGAACTTCGACGCCGGCCCGCGCCTACAAGGCGACGATCTTCGCCGCGAGGTTTCGATCTCGCTCGCGCGGCAGCTCGCTTACAAACCGAAGCGGAATCCATGGCTTAAGTTCGGAGAGCGGCTGGAGCGCGATCTTCCGCTGCTGCTCGGCGGCTCCGATAGCGCGTATCACGCCTACGCTTTCGCGACGGTGCGGCAGTGCGGCGCCGCGTTTGAAATCGCCAGAAGTTTCGTCGAATGGCTCGCGCCGGCTTCGCCGCACGCCTTTGACGCCGCCGCCGCGCTATCGCGCCAGGTGAACGGAGCGAAAACGCTTCTGTTCAAGCTCGCGCGGCGCCGCGCGTTCGATCCCAAGCCGGCGATTGAGGATCTCGCGGCGGATTGGAGCCTCGCCATGAGCGCGCTCGATCGCCTTGCGCTGGCGGTGGAGGGCCGCGCGGCATGATCGCCTCCTGTCCCGCATCGGCGCCGCTGGCGATTGGGAACGGGAAAGACGCGCTGCTCCGCGTCCGGCTGGAGCAGTGGGAACTGGCGGTCGCCGAGGAGCCCTGCGATCCGGATCGCGTTCACGCTCTGCGCTTTCGCCCGGCGCGCGTGCCCGGCACGGTCGCCTCCGCGCTCGGCCCCGCGAACAGGAGCGGTCTCGATATGGGCGAATATTGGTTTCGCTGCGAATTCGCGGCGGAGCCGCCGCGGCCCGGCGAGGAAGTTCTGCTGGAGCTGGGCGGCATCGCCACGATCAGCGAAACGTGGCTCAACGGGCGGCATATTCTTTCGAGCGAGTCGATGTTTGCCTCGCATCGCATCGATGTTTCCGCGATTTTGCGCGAACAAAACGAGCTTCTGATCGTCTGCCGGCCGCTTTCCGCCGCGATTCGCGCCCGCCGCGGACGCCCGCCTGCCGCGCGCTGGCGGACGCGCGTGGTGGCCGAGCAGCAGCTTCGCTGGTTTCGCACCACCTTGCTCGGACGCGCGCCGGGATTCGCTCCCGATCCCGCTCCCGTCGGTCCGTGGCGTCCGGTTTCGCTGCTGCGCCGCCGCCATATCGCGCTCGAAAAGTGGTCGCGCGAAGTTGTTCTCGATGGCGACGCGGGAATCGTTCGCGCCAGTTTCGAAATCCGCGCTCTGCAATCCGATCTGCGCCCGGGCGCGGGCTGGCTGCACTGCGGCGATTGGAGCGCGCCCATCGACTTGGACGCCCAGCGCGCCGAGCTTCGTATTCCTGGCGCGCGCCGCTGGTTCCCGCACACGCACGGCGATCCCGAGCTTTATCCGGTAAGCCTGGAGTTGCGCCTCGGCGATTCGACGCACTTTTTCGAGGACGCGCCCGCCGGCTTCCGTTCGATCCGCTTCGAGCGCGGCGAGCTCCGCGTGAACGGCGTGGCGGTTTTCTGCCGCGGCGCGGTCTGGACGCCGGCCGATCCGGTGGGCTTCGAGGAAACATCGCTGCGCGAGCGGCTGGTTCTTCTGCGCGACGGCGGCTTCAACCTGATTCGCGTCCCCGGCACGATGACGTATGAATCGGAGACGTTCCACCGCGCCTGCGACGAACTCGGCCTGCTGGTCTGGCAGGACCTGATGTTCGCGAACATGGATTATCCTTTCGCCGATCCCGATTTTTGGGAAACCGCGCGTGGCGAGGCCGAATCGCAGCTTTCGCGGATCTCGCGCCACGCCAGCACCGCTTTTATCTGCGGAAATTCGGAGATCGAGCAGCAGGTGGGCATGCTCGGCCTGGACGCGTCACTGGGCCGCGGACCTTTTTTCGGCGAGGAGCTGCCGCGCATCGCCGCGCGCCGCTGTCCCGGGATTCCGTATATTCCCTCCGCGCCCAGCGGCGGCGATCTGCCGTTTCGAACGCACACCGGCGTCGCCAATTATTTCGGAGTCGGCGCTTATCTTCGCCCGCTCGAGGACGCCCGGCGCGCGGCGGCGCCCTTCGCCTCCGAGTGTCTGGCGCTGGCCAACGTTCCGGAACCGGAGCTGATCGAAAAGATGGCGCTGGCGCATCCCGGCGGAATTTCCCCGGTGCATCCGGCCTGGAAGCGCGGCGTGTCGCGCGACGCCGGCGTCGGCTGGGACTTCGAGGATGTGCGCGATCACTATCTGAAGCTGCTCTACGGCGTCGATCCCGCGGCGCTGCGCTACGCGGATCTCCATCGCTACTGGGAGCTGTCGCGAATGGTTTCGGCCGAGCTGATGGCCGAAGTCTTCGGCGAGTGGCGGCGCGCCGGATCGGGCTGCGGCGGCGGGATCATTCTGTGGGCCGCCGATCTGGAGCCCGGCGCCGGCTGGGGCATCCTCGATTCGGAAGGCCGTCCCAAGGCGCCGTACTGGTTTCTGAAGCGCGCCCTGGCGCCCTGCGCCATATGGACCACCGATGAGGGGCTGAATGGAATCGATATTCACATCGCCAACGATCGGCCGCAACCGCTCCAGGCGCGGCTGCGCGTGGCCTTGTACCGAAACGGCGAGCAAAAGATGGAGGAGGCCGGGCGCGATATCGAGATCGCGGCGCGCGGCGTGGTCCGGGTCGGCGTCGAGGAAATTTTGGGAAAATTCATCGACGCTTCCTACGCCTATCGTTTCGGCCCGCCCGGCCACGATCTGATCGCCGCGAGCCTTCATCGCGAGCGCGGCGATGTTCCCTTCGCGCAAACGTTTCGATGTCCGGCGGGCCGCGCCGCGCATCGCGCGCCGATCGCGGAGTTGGGCATCTCCGGCCAGGCGCGGCCGGCGGGCGATGGCTCGATCGAGCTGCTTCTCAGGTCGCGAAAATTTGCGCAAGGCGTTCGCGTGAGCGCCGCGAAAATCACGGCCAGCGACTGCTATTTTGGCCTGGAGCCGGGCGTGGCGCGGCGGATCACGCTGTGGCCCGCATCCGGCGCGGCGCCGCGCTCGCTCACCATCACCGCGGTGAACGCGGAGGGCCGGCTGACGATTCAGGGGGTGGAATGAACTCGCATTTCTGGTTCCGCTCCGGAAATTATTCCCTGCTCGGGCATCTCGATTGCCCGCGCCAGAGCCGGAACCTGGGCGTGATCATCGTGGCTCCGTTCGGATGGGAGGACGTCTGCGCGTACCGCCCGCTGCGGTTCATGGCCCAAACCTTCGCCGCGCTCGGCCTTTTTACGCTGCGCTACGATCTTCCCGGAACCGGCGACAGCTCCGGCGGCGCGCAGGATCCCGGATTGTTCGAATCCTGGATTGGCTCGGTCGGCGACGCGGCGGCGGAGTTGCGGAGAATGACGGGCGTCGAGGACGCCGCCGCGGTCGGCATTCACCTGGGCGGCACGCTCGCGCTGGCTTCCTCGGCGCGATCCGATCATCTGCAATATTTGGTTCTGTGGGGCGCCGCCGCGCGCGGGCGATCCATTCTGCGCGAGCTTCGCGCCGCCGCCAACGTCGAAAAAATCGAGTATCTGGCGGGTCCCGGCGCGCCGCCGCAGCCGCTGCCGGGCCTGGAATCCGGCGGATTTCTGCTCTCTCCGGAAAGCGTGAGCGCGCTGGAAGGCTGGGACGCGAGCCGGTTGCGCCCGCGCTGCCGGCGCGCTCTGCTGCTGAGCCGCGACGATCTTCCGCACGACGCCCATCTCGCCGCCGCGCTGCAAAATTCGTTCCCGGTCGAGCTGGCGCACGGCCGCGGCTACTCGGCGATGCTGGCGCAGCCGCAGGAAGCCGCGTTTCCGCGCGAGACCAGCCTGCGGATCGCGGATTTTCTCACGCGCGATCTTTCGGGCGCCGCCGCGCCGCGCGGCGTTCGCGAGGCTCCGCGCTCGGTTGCTGTGGGCGAGTCCGCCGAATCGGTTTGGACCGTAAAACATTCAGGATCGGAAATGTTCGGTATCCTTTCCGCTCCGCGGCGCGAGCCGGACGCCGCCGATCCCTGCCTCCTGTTTTTGAACGCGGGCGGCGTCCGGCACATCGGTCCCAACCGCATGTGGCTCGAATCGGCGCGGCGCTGGAGCGCTCGCGGGGTGCGCTCTTTCCGGCTCGATCTGCTGGGCATCGGCGAAAGCGGCGGCGACGAGTGCCTCGATATTCCGGCGCTCTATCGGGAGTGCCTGATGGAGCAGATCGCGTCCGCGATGGAGGCTTTGCGGCGCCAGGCCGGCATCCGGCGCTTTGTCCCCATCGGCCTGTGCGCGGGCGCGTGCTGGGGGTTTCATGCCGCGCTTCGCGACCCCGATGTTTGCGGTGCGATCCTGCTCAATCCCAGCCTGCTTTACTGGGACCCGTCCATCGACCGGCGGCGCATGGTGAAGCTGTTCGCCACCGGATTCAACGCCTGGACCGGCTACGGAAAAATGATTCTCGGCGGCCTGCAACCGGGAGAGATCCGCCGCGGAGCGCGCCGCGTTGTGGAACGGCTACGGCGGAAACGCGCGCGTCCCGGTTCGCATCTGGAACTCGGATTCGAAAGCGTTGCCCAGGCCTGGTCCGCGCTGGAGCGCGCCGAAAAACGGGTGACGCTGGTTTTCCGGGAAGGAGAAGCGTTGTTGAGCGAACTGGAATCGGCATCGCAGCTTCCCCCGCGCGGCAGCGTTTTCCTTCGCTGCATCCGCGTTCCCAATGGCGGGCACACCTTCCGTCCGCTGTGGGCCCAGGAGCTGGTGCACGGGATCATGGACGGCGAAATCGCCGCCCTGCTCTCGGCGGTTCCGCACGTTCCGGCGACGGCGTAAAGCCATGCCGCAAACCACTCAGGCATTCGCTGTCGGCTCCCGCGGGCAGGATGAAGTCAACCGCGCCGTCTACTTCTCCCCCGCCGTCCCCTGGTATTACCGGCGAATGTCGATGATGCCGGCGGAAACGGCGTGCTTATCCAAGTACGAATCGGACTGGCTGGGACGCGACGTGCTCGATATCGGCGCCGGCACCGGGCGCACCACGCGCTTTCTCGCCCCGCGGGCGCGGCGCTACGCCGCCATCGATTATTCGCCGGTGATGGTGAGGTATCTGAAGAAGCGCATGCCGGAAATCGACGTGCGCCAGATGGATTTTCGCGATCTCGGCGCGTTCGCGGACGGCGCGTTCGACTTCGTGCTCGCCACCGCCAACGTGATCGACGCCTTGCCGCATCCGGATCGGATGCGGGCGCTGGCGGAATCGCGCCGCGTGCTGCGCGCCGGAGGCGTTCTGGCTTTCTCCGCGCACAATCTGAATTACAAGCTGGCTTTCTCCGGACCGCGGATGCGCTGGTGCTGGAATCCTGTGCGGCTTGCCTCCAAGACGGTGCAATACGCGATCGGGTCCTGGAATCATCGCCGGATCGGACCGCTGCGCGCGCGCACTCCCGAGTACGCGCTGCTCAACGACCCCGGTCATTTCTACGCGAGCCTTCACTACTACGCCGCGCGAGCAACGGTTCACGAGCAATTGGAACGCTCGGGTATGCGGCTTGTGGACGTGTTCGACGCCACCGGCCGCGTGCTTGCCGAAGCGGACGACGATAGCGAAAATCCGTGGCTGTTTTACGTCGCCCGCGCCCGGCCGCAGTAAATCGCCAGGTGTGTTCTTCACCGCGCCGGGACCAACCCCGCAGGCAGCGCCGGAGCAGGGCGGCCGCGCTCGCCCGAGGCAAAATTGGAAAACCACTCCCGCCAGTATCGCCCCAGCCGGCGGCGATTGTAATAGCTGCCGGTCCATAGGCTCGACCAGAAGACCGCCTTCGATGGCTGGAGCGGCTCGAAGAATTGATCTCTGCCGTCGCGCAGAAAGCTCAAATAGCAATAAATCCAGGGGAGCGGTATGTAGCCGTAGTGCTGGCGGAACAGGCCGATCGTTTCCTCGAACACTTCACGCCGCTGCCGGAGCGTGATATTGGAGCGATGCATCCGCGACATCGCCAGCAGATCGTCCATCGCCGCAAACCGGGTGAAGCGCGATAAGCGGATCCACAGATCGTAGTCGAAGGAAAATTTCAGACGTGAATTTAACAGGCCGGCCCGCTCGAACGTCTCGCGGCGCAGAAAGCAGGCGGGCTGGCAGATGACGCATTCCTGCTCAAGGAACTCCGCGCGAAACGGCGCCATGGTGGGATAGCGCCCCAGCACGGCCTGGTGTTCGTCGACCCAGGCGGCCCCGCCGTAAACCACCCCGGCGCCGGGATCGGCGCGGAGGCGCTCCACCGCCTTGCGGATCGCGCCGGGAAAATACAGATCGTCGGCGCTCAGCCACGCAAAGATCGATCCATGCGATTGGAGAAAGCCGCGGTTGACCGCGTCCGCCACACCGGCGTCGGGCGCGGAAATATATTTCAGGCGCGCGCCGTATTTTTGCAGGATTTCCAGCGTTCGATCGCTCGATCCGCCATCCATCACGATGTATTCCAGGCGCGGATAATCCTGGCTCAAAACGCTCTGGATCGTCTTTTCGAGGAAGCGGCTGGCATTGAGACAAGGCGTGACGATGCTGACAAGAGGCTCGCTCATTTAGGACGGCAATACAGCGATTCCCCAACTCTACCTGAGTCGCCAGGGCCGCCGCAAGCGAGCGTGGGAGAGTCGCGCAGTGGTGGGCGCGACAGGACTCGAACCTGTGACCTCCTGCGTGTGAAGGATACGAGTTGCTGCTAAGGACTCCCTCCGCTTTCGCCTATTCCTAACGTTTACAACAATCTGGGGAAGCTGCCTTCGCTCAAGAGCCAACCTGCTGGATTCCAAACAGATGCTGCTCGGACACAGTTTTGACACAGCGCTGAATGATGGGCAGCCAAAGTCGACAGCTTAAGACAAGCCCTGGCCACCAACTGCATTACACGCTCATCTCCGGCAAACAAATCGACGTCCCCGGAGACTTCGAGCACTACCCCTTCGAGCGTCTCTTTGGGAGTAAGCGTAAGCTTCTCAATGTGATTGGCTAGTGCCCGCCGCGCCGCGGCGACATCGCCCTTCAGCACCGATTGCAGATCGAGCGTCTTTTCCGTGACAAACTCCCGCAATCGCTGCATGCTTAAGGACAGATCTTTTGGCGTGTTGGTCTGGGCGATTTTCTCATCGATCCTCTCGATGTCCCGCTCAACTGCCGAGAGCTGGGCCAGCAAGGTCGGCGAGTGCCCCATAGCGGCAATTGCCTCGGCGAGGTTGGTGCCTTTGGCTTTCAATTCCGCTCGGCGACCCTGGAGTGCGGTTATCCCCGAAGCCAAACTTCTCTGCTCTTCCTCAATTTCCTTTAGGCGCTTCTGCAGCTTCTCCGCGAACCGCTGAACCGCATACTCCAGCATGTCGGGTCGGAGCAGTTTTTGGGTCAATCCAGCGAGCAACTGCTCCTCTAGCCGATCCTGGCGAATCATGACGCTGTTGCTGCAAACGCCCCGATACCGACGGCTCGGACAGCCGTATTTGACGTAGCCTCTCTTCCCATTTCCGGACACGATAACCATGTTCGAACCGCAGACACCACAAGTGAGAAATCCACTGAAGACATATTGCCTGCTCCGTTCGGTCCTGGAATGGCCGCCAACGGCCTTATAGGAACCGAAACGTTTGTTCACGAATTTGATCTGGCGTTGCGCTCTTTCCCAAAGATCCTCACTGACAATGCGCCATTCTGGCACTTTGACACGCATCCACTCCGATTCGGGGCGAGGGCGACTGGTCTTGCGACCTGTTTCTGGGTTCCGTTCTTTGCGCGTACGATTCCAAACGAATACTCCCCGATACCGCTCATTGCGAAGCATCTCGTAAATCGAAGATGGGCACCATGCTCGAAGCTGACGTGTTCGCGGGGGCTGTGGCGCTTGTACCCCTTCGGCATTGAACCTTTTGGCGACCGCGGTTAAGCTCTCGCCGCTTGCGTACATTTCAAATACACGTCGTACAGTGGCGGCCTGCTCCTCGTCGATTTCGAGCTTCACGCCGCTGATAGCGAATCTCCCATATTTTGCGCTTCGCGTCGGGTCCTCGATTGGGATATCTCTATATCCGAAGCACTTACCTCCCGGCTGAAGACCCTTCAGAACCCGACCCTCTTGTCCGCGATGGACCTTCTCGGCAAGACCGACCAGAAACTGTTCATCCATCATCCCGTGGAGGGTCAAAAGCGGCTTTGCCCGATGTCCTCAGCATGAACGATAAGCTGCGCGGTATTACGGCATTTTCATCTATGCTGTCGCTCAGCGATTAGACTGCCGGGAGAAGGCATCGCGGTACCTTGCGAGCCGAGATGTGTCATCAACGAGCAGGCAGTCGAACGGGGTGGGTCGCGTTTTAGCGCTGGCTATTAAAGAGTTCAGGGCATCCCGACCCCGTAAGGCTTGCCGCGGATTTCGCTTCGTCAAAGCGGACGAACTCCTCCACTATGGACCAACCCTGATGCTTTGCAAATTCCCGACATCGCCGAACCTGATCTTCGATGGATGTAGGTCTTTGCAAGTCTGACGAGAAGCGGGCGTAAATCGCGCAGCGGATTGGGCCGTTCATGTGAGCGATTCTAACTCACTACGGAGGGAGTGTGCTCAGCAATTGCAGGCGTTGGTCGATCAAGCGTAATGTAGCCACTTGAGACCAAGAATTCTTCGACCATGGCTGGAACGAGCCACTGGTCAATGATAGCCTTTATTAACAGGTTGTTCACGCGTCGTGTGCTTTGAAATTCGACGCGGGGCTCAGCAGACCAGTGGCGGGTGCCAGGACGGGATGACTTCTCGGAAGAATCGAAATGAGCAGTCTCGTTTCGGTCCTCGCTACCTTCGAACGGCAATTTGGGTCTCTACCTCTTTCGAGTTAAGAGCAACCGATAATCTGACTGAGATATTCTAAAGATCCGAAATGCCCTCGACAGCGGGTGGCAAAATCTCGAAAGCGCGGCATCTGCGCCCAGGAAAAGAGTCGATATCAAGGGTTCGATCCAATTTGGGCTCATCGCCAAATTAACGTTACAAAAACCTTGGGGAACCTACTTTCGCTCAAATAGTCCAATAGTCAACCGCGTGGACCCGAACACATGGTGTTCGGGCACAGTTTTGATAGCCCAAGAGCAGGATGCTATCTACCGAGCAATTTGCTCGGAGCTCTGGTCTATCGGGGTAGAGTAAAGGTTGAGGTGGTATCGGACGGATCAAGAATGAGCTCCGGGCTATGCTGGGGATGAAGGTGATCTTATGTCGGTAGGAGCCAATAGGAATGTGCAAATACGAGCATTTATGTCTAGGCATAACGGAAACTTATATATCCGGTTGCTTGCTACAAGCCTATCGCGTATCGGTGTCGAAGTGCAATCCATGCCAACTCACCTTACCGCCGACTGGCTAACGAAAAATCGGGATGATAGCGGTGGCCAGATTCTACATTTCCATTGGCCCTCATACAGCTATACAGTTGGTGACCGCGAGCAAACCAGGCAGTTGGTCGATTCGTGGATAGGCCTATTGAAGCTTGCCCGGACTCTCGACTACAAGATCGTATGGACGGCTCACAACCTTTATCCGCACGATGCTTTGCATTTGGACCTTCAGTGTAAGGCCAGGGAGCACCTCATTAGAGGCTCTTCGGCCGTGATCGTCCATACCAATGCTGCGCTCCGCGAAATCACGTCGACGTTCCCTGAATTGCAGCCATTTACTGTGGTCATACCGCATGGCCATTATATGGGCTGCTATTCTCGCTATCACTCAAGCAGTGACGCTCGGGTCCGTTTAGGTGTGCCAAAAGATTCCTTCATATACCTATCGTTTGGACACATTCGGCCTTACAAAGGAATTCCATCACTGCTGACCACGTTTTCAGAGGCAAAGCTAGACGACAGCGTGCTCCTTATTGCCGGCCAACCGTGGACGGCCACAATCGGTCGCGACTTGTTAACTGAAACACGATCTCTCGATCATGTATACCTTCATCCATTCTTCGTTCCAGATGACGAAGTGCCCATTTATTTCGCAGCCGCAAACGTCGTGGTCCTTGCATACTCAGAAGCCTTGACCTCTGGTGTATCTGTACTTGCTCATTCACTAGGTAAACCAGTTATAGCCCCTGCTATAGGCGGCCTGCTTGAAATGGTGCCACCTGGCACCGGCTGGTTGTACGATCCATACGACAGCAACGGTCTGCGAGACGCCTTGCGATTATGTCAGAATGCTGATCAAGCTGTTACGAGCGAAAGCTGTATAGAATTTGCACGATCTCTCGACTGGCATACTATTGCCCTGGCTACAAGAGAGCTGTACTTAACTATATTAGGCCCGGACAGATAATCTGGCGTCGGAGCCTCCGAAACAATAGGTAACATAATGGAAATTCTGTACCGTCTAGGCTAGCCGGTTGCTGAAAAAGCCGCTAGCGAAACAGCTTTGTAGCGCAAAGTCTCCTTTTAGACGGTTAGGAGTCTCTGAAAGAGTGGTTTTAAGGCACCCGGACGCTGCTTTTGGAGCGTACCGGCACACTTCTCCCTAGCAGCCCGTGGCAGTAGTAGGTGTTTTCAGATGAGCGCCAGAATATCGAGATAGCGGAGGGCCGGGCGAGGGTTC
>Ga0209062_1003407_pt1 | contig 18421 bp, 14 predicted proteins | sample Coa_R2_2_FD_187158 | JGI IMG/M metagenome (GOLD analysis project Ga0209062, IMG submission 187158) | Surface soil microbial communities from Centralia Pennsylvania, which are recovering from an underground coalmine fire - Coalmine... | ecosystem: Environmental > Terrestrial > Soil > Unclassified...
CCGTGGTTCCGCCGAGAGAAAGCCCAATGCCCCAGACCAAGGCGGCGACGAGATAGGGGCCGAGTCCCGGTGCCAGACCTGAAGCACTGACTGATTTTGAAAAAATTGCGCCCACGACAAAAACGAGAACAAAGGTTCCAATGATCTCGCTTATCAAGTTTGCGCCGAAGTTGCGAATTGCAGGCGATGTGCAGAAACAGGCAAGTTTCAGAGTTGGATCGGGAGTCTCTCTCCAATGTGGGAGAAAATGGAGCCAGACAAGAATGGCCCCAGTGAATGCGCCGCACAATTGCGCAACCAAGTAAGGGGCAAATTTTTCAAAGTGGCCGGACGACACTGCGAAACCCATTGTCACCGCAGGATTGAGGTGGGCATCGGTGCTGCCGCAGGCCATTGCGGTGAATACGCCTGCCATGACCGCAAATGCCCAGCCGCTAGTGATCACCATCCATCCAGAGCCTTCAGCTTTTGAACGTTTGAGCAGAACATTTGCAACCACCCCATTGCCCAGCAGTATGAGCACGAGCGTGCCCATGAACTCGCCAAAACATTTCGCAAGCATCCGGCGAACTCCTTTTGTGATTCTGATTTCGAATCAGCCGACCCAATCAAATGATTTACTTACCGCCCGCTTCCAAAGCCTGTACATTTCATCGCGCTTCGCATCTGGCAGATTGGGTTTCCAGGTGCAATCTACGGCCCAATTGGCACGTAAATCTTTGAGATCCTTGAAGTATCCAACGGCCAAACCGGCGGCATAAGCCGCGCCTAGAGCGGTTGTGGCGTCTTTCGTCACCGGGCAAACCACGGGACGGTTGAGAATATCTGCCTGGAATTGCATGAGCAATTCATCCGCGACCATACCACCGTCTGCGCGAAGGATATCGAGCTGAATGCCTGAATCTTTTTCCATCGCTTCGAGGACGTCGCGCGTTTGAAACGCGGTGGCTTCCAACACCGCGCGTGCAATGTGGCCTTTATTGGCATAACGTGTAAGGCCGGCGATGATGCCGCGGGCACTGTCATTCCAATAAGGAGCATACAAGCCGGAAAATGCCGGAACGAAATACACTCCACCGTTATCATCTACTGTGCGCGCCAGAGATTCGATATCAGAACTTTTTCTGATTAGCCCGAGATTGTCGCGCACCCACTGGACCAGAGCCCCGGTGATGGCGATGCTACCTTCCAACGCATAATGGGCCGGTTGATCGCCGAATTTATAAGCCACGGTTGTGAGCAATCCGGATCTGGAGTCAATTTTTCGGGTGCCGGTGTTCATCAGCAAAAAGCAGCCTGTGCCGTATGTATTTTTTGCTTCTCCGGGTTCGAAACAGGTTTGGCCTACTAACGCAGCTTGTTGATCGCCGAGTATTCCGGCGATGGCAACGTTTCTTACGGATTGTTCCGTAGCGGGCCCGTAGTTCTCGCTGCTAGAACGAATTTGCGGCAATATCGCTGGCGGGATTCTGAATATTTTGAGAATTTCATCATCCCAAGTTAGGGTTTCCAGATTCATCAGCTGCGTGCGGCTAGCGTTTGTGACATCGGTCACGTGCACGCCGCCGTTGCAACCACCGGTCAAGTGCCATAGCAGAAAAGTGTCAATGTTGCCAAAGAGGACTTCTCCCGCGTCCGCCAGTTTGCGAACGCCGCTCACGTTTTCAAGAATCCATCGAATTTTGAGACCGCTGAAGTAAGTGGTGAGTGGCAAGCCGGTTTTGGTGCGAAAGCGGTCCTGCCCTCCCTCTGTCGCCAATTCATTGACGTACTCCGCTACGCGAGTGTCCTGCCATACGAGGGCATTTGCCACCGGCTTGCCAGTCTTTCGATTCCACATGACGGTTGTTTCGCGCTGGTTGGTGATTCCAATTGCGGCGAGGTCTTTGGGTTGAAGGCCACTTTTTGCCATTGCGTCCGCTATAACTTCACGTGTGTTTTGCCAGATTTCTTCGGGGTCATGTTCAACCCATCCAGGCCGAGGATAAATTTGTTCGTGTTCCATCTGGGCAATCGCTTTTATGCGGCCTGATTGGTCGAAAACAATGAAGCGCGTGCTGGTTGTGCCCTGATCAATTGCGCCGATGTGATTTGCCAATGCGCAACTCCTTCTTTGCCTTCTATCTGCTAAAGATTGGACGCGATTCTACTATGCGGGACGATTGCGAGATAATCCCGCTGAATCCAAAAGATAATCGATCTTTTCTATGTATTGCTTTACGGCTGCGTCGGCTTCTGGAACGCTCCAACGTAGCTCTTCTGCAATCAATGAACCAACAACTGGAGCAGCCTTAATCGAATCCCGCCACGAATAAAATTGCATGCCGATTCTGCGGGCGAGAACATCTTCGATCGTATATGCCATTTCATGACGCACCGAATAAATCACTTCCGCGCGAATCGCCTCACCACCCTCAAGAATTGGCCCCATGAGCGCGGCATTTTCTTTCCCCAGTGCGAGAACTTGTTCCGCGGCAGTACCGAATTTTGATGACAGATGATGGGCAGTGTTTTGCGAAAGGGAATACTCCTGACAGAGTTTCTTCCAGTAGTCATCGGTGAAGCCCTCGCTACCATAAAGAAGATGATTGTGGGTCATCGATTCGGTTTGAGGAACGCCCAAGGCCTGCTGAACGCGGTGAATCGTATCCTCGGCCATGGCGCGGTGCGTAGTCCACTTTCCACCCATGATGCTGATCAAGCCACTTAAGGGATCTACTTCGATCACATCGTCGCGCGCGAGAGTTTTGGTGTCGGCTTTATTTTCCGAACTTACAAGAGGTCGTGCACCAGCAAAACCGCTGACAATTTCATCCGGCGTGACTGCGCGGGCGAGATAATGATTGAGATGACGCAGCAAATATTCGACATCCGCCCGCGTTACCACTAACTCGGCGTCCGGTGCGACCTCTTCGTCGGTCGTCCCGACCAGAAGCCTTCCGCCCCAAGGAATTGCAAACAGAACCCGCCCGTCTTCTGTCTTTGGGATTAGAAGCGCGTTATCGGTTGGGAAAATATCCAGAGGCAGGAGGATATGCGCCCCTTTGCTAGGACGCATGCGCTTATGCAACGAAGGTGTTGCAAGTTGGCGAATGGAATCCGAGAACGGCCCCGTGGCATTGACGATTGTTTTAGCGTTGACTGTGAATGTGTTCTGACTCAAAAGGTCTTTGACCAGAACGCCGTTGACTCGGTTATCTTTATCCCGCAGAAAATCAATGACGCTGGCGTGGTTCAACGCATTTCCACCGGCTTGTGCAAAGCTTTGCACAAGGGCGAGATTGTATCGAGCGTCGTCAAACTGGCCGTCCGCATAGGCCACGGAGCCAATTAAGCCTTTTTGATTCAATCCGGGCATTCGTGCCAACGTTTCTTGCTGGGAAAGAAACTTGCTGGGTGAGATGCGCCGGCCCGACCCCGCAAGCCAGTCGTAAAGTTTCAGGCCGATATCCAGATAGGCGGCATCAATCCAGCTGTAACTCGGGACAAGGAACTCAAGTTTTCGCGTGAGGTGTGGGGCATTTTCGAGCATACAAATACGCTCATGCAAAGCTCGCACCAGCACGTGATACTCCTGAAGGTCGGCGTTCTTAATCGCTTCTTCGAGATAGCGAACGCCGCCGTGAATGATCTTGGTCGCGGCGCTTGATGTTGCACCGGCGAAGTCGCCTGCTTCAAAAAGAACAGTCTTTATGCCGCGCAACCGTGCGTCTAACGCGCAGGCGGATCCGGTTGCGCCTCCGCCAATCACGCACAAATCGAACTGCTGACCTGGAATGTCGCGCAGCTCTTGGGTTCTACCCTTCATGGGATTTCCAACTTCATGTCTTATACGTCATGTCGCGGACGTTCAAATTGCTAAGTATAGCGTTCAATTGTTTGCGGCCAATATTCCATACCGTGATATAAATTAGCGCATTGAATCAATCTTGAATTTCTGCATTGGTAATGTAAACGGTTCAACTTCGTCTGGAGGAATCTACCATGGTCTTCGGCATGTCGCTCGCCACGTACACGCTTGTTCACGTCGTCATCAGTCTGCTCGGGATTGCATCCGGATTGATCGTCCTTTTGGGTTGGATTGCCCGTAAACAGTACGAAGCGTGGACAAAATTATTTTTTCTTACTACGATTCTGACCAGCGTGACCGGCTTTGGATTTCCCTTTGAGCATCTGCTGCCGTCCCACATTGTGGGAACCATCTCTCTCATCGTGCTGGCGATCGCATTGGTGGCACAATACCAATTCCACGGAGCTGGGATTTGGCGCCGGGTCTATGTCATTTGTTCGACGCTTGCACTGTATTTAAATGTGTTTGTCTTGGTTGTGCAGAGTTTCCTGAAGGTTCCGGCCTTGCATGCCATGGCGCCGACCCAGAAAGAACCGCCATTCCTGATCGCTCAACTTACGGTGATGGTGATTTTTGTCGTGTTAGGTTTGTTAGCGGTCAAGAAGTACCGCGTTGGTCTGGCCACCGCTTAAGCCTTCGAAGTTGGGCGGCTAGCTACTTCACTGTAGTGATGGCGCCTTCGGAAGCCGATGAAACTAGCGAGGCGTACTTGGCGAATACCCCATATGTGTAACGTGGCGGTCTAGGCTTTCTTTGCGTCAGCCGCTCGTGGAGAACAGCATCAGCAAGTTCGACGTTGAGATTTCGCTGCGCTATATCAATTTGCACCACATCATTCTCTTGCAGTGCGGCAATTGGTCCACCCAGAGCCGCTTCGGGGGAAACGTGGCCGATCATCAATCCGCGCGTCGCGCCGCTGAAGCGGCCGTCGGTTAACAACGCGACAGACTCGCCCAACCCTTCGCCGACGATTGCCGCGGTGACACTGAGCATCTCGCGCATTCCGGGTCCACCTTTCGGGCCTTCATTACGAATTACTACTACATCGCCGGGACGGATTTGCTTGCTTGTTACCGCTGCCATTGCCTCTTCCTCCGATTCAAAGATGCGTGCCGGGCCGCGATGAGTTAAGCGTTCATGCCCGCTGATTTTTGCTACGCATCCCTCCGGTGCCAGGTTGCCGCGGAGTATGACGATGCCTCCAGTTTTCTTCAGTGGCTTATCGAGAGAGACGATTACCTGCTGCCCAATTGTTTCAACTGATTTCTTCGCTTCTTCCGCGAAGGTCTCTCCAGTTACTGTCAAGGTTGAGCCATCTGCGATACCCGCATCGAGGAGCCGTTTCGCGATGACAGGAATACCACCAGCTTTATCCACGTCGACCGCGACGAAGCGCCCGGCAGGCTTAAGATCGGCAAGCAGGGGAGTGCGCTCGCTGATTTTCTGGAAATCATCAATGACGAGGGGGATATTTGCTTCTCGAGCGATAGCCAGCAAATGTAGAACGGCATTTGTGGATCCACTTGTGCACGCAACACCGGCGATGGCGTTGTGAAAAGCTGGAACGCTCAAAATATCTTTCGGACGAATGCCAAGCTTCAGCGCGTTCATGACAATTTCACCGCAGCGGAATGCGACTTCATCTTTGCGCGGATACATGGCGGGTACGCCATTAAAGCCCATGGGCGAAAGGCCTATTAATTCCATCACGGTGGACATCGTATTCGCGGTGTACTGACCCCCGCACGCGCCTGCACCGGGGCAGGCGGCGTTTTCTATATCGAGGAGATCTTTGTCGCTTATTTTCCCGGCGGCATTTGCACCCACGGCTTCAAAGACATCCTGAATGGTGACGTCTTTCCCTCGATATACTCCCGCGGCGATGGTGCCTCCGTAGAGCACCAATCCAGGGATGTCTAACCTCGCCATTGCCATGGCGGCTGCGGGAATGGTCTTGTCGCAACCGACAACGCAGACGACAGCGTCAAACATCTGCCCACGGCACACCAATTCAATGGAGTCGGCAATCACTTCGCGGCTTACGAGCGATGCACGCATGCCTTCGGTGCCCATGGTTTCACCATCGCTAATGGCGATTGTGTTGAACTCCATCGGAGTGCCACCTGCGGCGCGAATGCCTTCTTTGACTTTGGCCGACAGTCGCCGTAGGTGAAAATTGCACGGCATGGTCTCGATCCAGGTATTGGCAACGCCGACCAGCGGACGGCTGAGGTCAGCATCGGTAAATCCAATGGCTTTGAACATGGCGCGGGATGGCGCACGATCACGACCATCGGTTATGCCACGGCTGCGATGTTTGAGGTCCATAGGCAGGGATAGATTACGACAATTGGAGGAACAATGAGCAGGCTTATGCAGTTTATGCCATTGCCGAGCGCGCAGCTTCGGTAAGGTTCACGCTCGCCGGCGGATGCGGCGCTTGCCACGCTCCGTGAGTGTGCATCATCTCTTTGAGCGGAGCGCCCGCGTGCAGATCCATTACGTCCACAATCGCATGCCAGTCGCGGCAAAGCTGGCCAACTTGCTTGGTATTCACATTGAGCAACAATGTGACTTTATGCATGTGCTCAGCCGGTTCCGCTTGAACATAAGGCATATCGAGACCTCGGCGCGACGCTGCATTCAGAATGCGCATCAAAGTTCCTTGCGTATTGCGATAGCGAATGTGAAATACGTGCATATCGTCTCCTCGTTATTCAAAGCTTCTATGAATCTTCTTCCAGCAACATCTCAGACAATGCCGCACCCGAGGGCACCATGGGGAATACATTAGCTTCTGGATGACAATCGAATACCAACAACCCCGGTTCCGGCGAGCGCAGAAACGCTTCCAAAGTGTTGGCAGTATCTGAAGTCACGGGATATTCGCGCATTGCTGTCTCTTCCAGACGTTGCGCATGAATACGGTAAGCCTTTGCGATCTCGACAAAGTCCGGATTGTCGCTTAAATCAGTTTCTGCATAGTTACGCGAATAAAAAAGCTGCTGCCACTGCCGCACCATGCCGAGATATTTGTTATCCACGATCACAATCTTGATAGGCAGACCCAGGCGACGTATTGTTGCAAACTCTTGAATGTTCATTTGAATTCCGCCGTCGCCGGACACACAGAGCACAGTCGTCTCTGGTTTTGCGAGTTGAACGCCGATGGCTGCCGGAAGCGCAAAGCCCATTGCGCCCAAGCCACCCGATGTAATGAAACCTCGCGGCGAGGAAGAACGGTAGCGCTGTGCGGCCCACATCTGATGCTGGCCTACATCGGCGACGATTATGCTATCGACAGGCAGTCGGCTGAAGAGCTCGTCCAGGAAGCGAATGGTAGGTTGCGAGAGTCCCCGCGGGTCAAGTTCGGCCCGCTCTGCGCCGCAAGCAAGCTCGCGCCAAGCGCTCCAGTCAGGCAAGGTCGTTTCGCTGATTGCAGCATGAAATGCCGGGATTGTTTCCGCCAGGTTACCGATAACGGGCAATTCACAAGGCCGCACGCGATCAAGCTGCGCCGGGTCAATCTCGAAGTGCACAATGCGCGCATCTGGTGCAAAGCGTGCGGGATCCCCGGTTACGCGGTCATCGAGTCGCGCACCAAAGACTAAAAGAAGATCGGTCTCGTGCAATGCCATGTTCGCGGCGCGCGTTCCGTGCATGCCGACCATCCCGAGGTAATAAGGCACTTCCGCAGAGACTGCGCCTAATCCATGTACAGTGACGAAACAGGGAATATTTAAGTCATCGAGTACCTTGCGTAACTCTGGGATTGCGCCTGATAATTTCGCGCCAGCGCCAATCAGGGCTACGGGTTTGTTAGATTTCTTCAATAAAGGAATTAATGCTTCACAAAAGTACGACGCCACATGCGCAGTTTTTGGATGTGCAACGAATCTTGCGGGTTCGCGGAATTCCGTCAAGACTTTCAGTAAATCCACGGGGATATCGAGTACCACCGGCCCCGGGCGTCCACTGCGGGCCCAATAAAATGCTTGCGCAATCACTTCCGGGATTTCTTCGATCGATTGCACTAGGCGGCTCCATTTTGTAAGAGAAAGAGTGAGCCCGAAAACATCAGTCTCTTGAAATGCATCGCTTCCAATCAAAGCGCTCCGCACTTGGCCAGTGATGCAGACCAGAGGCACGGAATCCATTTTGGCGTCGGCAATCCCCGTGACCAGATTGGTTGCACCAGGCCCGCTGGTGGCTATGGCTACTCCCACCCTGCCCGTCGAGCGCGCATAACCCTCGGCGGCAAACACAGCGCCTTGCTCATGGCGCGTCAGGATGTGTCGGACGCCACTCCCGTTAAGAGCGTCGTAGAGCGGCATGATGGCGCCGCCCGGATAACCAAACACCAGGTCTACGCCCTCTGCTCGTAAACAGCGCAGAACGATGTCAGCGCCTTTAAGCATTTACAACCTGCTGCGTGGGAATTTTTTCAGTCGTAGTTTGCGGCTCGGCTTTCTTGATTTCTTTCGGCAGCCACGACATCATCCCGCGCAGTCGAGCGCCGACTTCTTCTATGGGATGCCGCCGTTCCGCCTCACGTAAAGTTGCGAAATTCTTTCCGCCATTCTGGTTCTCCGTAATCCATTCACGGGCGAAAGTGCCGTCTTGAATGCGGGCCAACGTTTTTTGCATAGCGTCTCGCGTAGCATCGCCAACCACCTCGTTGCCGCGCGTCAGGTCACCATATTCGGCAGTGTTCGAGATGGAATAACGCATCCGGCTTAGGCCGCCTTCGTAAATCAGGTCAACAATCAATTTCATTTCATGCAAACATTCGAAATAAGCAATTTCTGGTTGATAACCGGCCGCGACAAGAGTTTCAAAGCCTTTTTTGATGAGCGAAGTCAGGCCGCCGCATAGAACCGATTGCTCGCCAAACAAATCTGTCTCTGTTTCTTCTTGAAACGTAGTTTGCAAGACTCCGGCGCGAGTGGATCCAATGCCGTAGGCATAACAGAGCGCGTATTCATGGGCGCGGCCGGTGGCATCTTGTTGAATGGCGATCAGCGACGGCGCGCCCCGCCCCTCGCTGTAAACCCGTCGCAACAGGTGACCTGGACTTTTGGGTGCAATCATCACGACATCCACATCCTTTGGCGGCGTGATGGTTTTGAAATGAATACTGAAGCCGTGGGAAACGCCGAGAATTTTGCCCGGCGTCAAATTTGGTTGGATAGCCGAGGCGTAGAGTTCGCCCTGAGTTTCGTCGGGCGTGAGAATCTGAATCCAGTCGGCGCGGCGTACTGCTTCCGAGGGCGGGAACACTTGCATGCCATCCGCTCGCGCCTGCCGCGCACGGGGACGGTTGGGATCCAGGCCGACAATGACGTTGTAGCCGCTGTCGCGCAGATTCTGCGCCTGCGCGTGGCCTTGGCTGCCATAGCCGAGGATCGCGATGGTTTTGCCCGTGAGTGCGGCTGGATTAGCGTCGTGGGTGTAGAAAATTTGGGCCATAAAACCTCCTATATAGCAAAACCGACCGGTCGGTATGTTGGAATCTTAACGACTCTGCCGAATGTCTGTCAAGACAAAGATGCCATGCCTGTTAAAATGCGTGGTTCGTTTGATTTGGGGCCAAGTTCATGACACGCGAAACCACTCTCGATTCCCGGCAGGAGATCCTGCGCACCGCAGCTCGCTTGTTTCAACAACGCGGATACGACGCCACATCGATGAATGATGTGGCCGCCGCTCTAAATTTAAGCAAAGGCGGCCTTTACCATCACTTCGAGAGCAAAGATCAGATTTTGTTTGACCTGATGGACGGCGCCATGGACATCACCCAGCGTCGCGTAGTGGACGAGGTGCGAAAAATTGCCGACCCCGAACAAGCGCTGCGTACTTTAATTCGCCTTCATATTGACGTGGTTCTGAGCGTGCGCGATCGCGAAGTAACGGTCATGCTGCATGAAAACCATCCTTTGCCCCCGGCGCTGCGCCGGAGGGTGAACAAGCGAAAGAAGGAGTATGTGCATTTTCTGGAAAACCTGATTGCGCAGGTGCAACGAGGGAGAAACTCCCGAAGCGCGGTTAGTCCGAGAGCCGCCGCTTTCGCTCTACTCGGAATGATTAACTGGATTTATCAATGGTACAAGCCTGACGGGGTGCTGACAGGCGAGGACATCAGCCGCGAATACACAACAATTTTCTTTGCTGGAGCTTTCGGATAAGCCTATGAAAAGCATGCGTCGTTTGATTATTTTGACATTCGTGTTAGCCGCCGCTGTTTTTACCCAATCACAATCTGCTGCTACTGATCCTTACAAACCCACCCTCGACCGATTGCAGGCAATCAGCAGTATTCCTTTGGATGACTGGCGAATTCATGCCGCCGATCTGGCACATGGCGAAATCCCAGCGCAAGATTTCAGCAGCTGGCAATCCATCAAAGTGCATGAAAACTGGGAAGGCTCACGGTGGCTGGTGCGGACTTTTAAAGTCCCAGTTCAGTTGAATGGCTATAACTTGCAAGGTTCGCACATTTCACTTGATTTGCACGTTGGCAGCGCAGACGCAATTCAGGTAAGCGTCTTTGCCAACGGATCGATGATCGCCCGTACTGATGAAGACGGGCAGGTGCCAATTCCGCTCATAGAAAATGCCCAGCCGGGGCAGGAGTTCTTCATTGCTGTGCGCGTGGTGGATTCAGGCGGGGGTGGTTGTTGTGGGGGAAACGCCAGTCGTTTAGAGCACGCCGAGCTAAGAATTGAGCCAGCATCGGGCCGCCCAGATGCTGCTCTGATGCGCCTGGAGGTTTTGTCGGCTGAGCCATTGATTGCTGCCTACGAAGACGGCAAATCTACGCGCCAGCAGCAGCTTGATGCGGTGGTGAAGGCCATCAATATTGCCGCTCTCGACAGTGGCGATCAGACTGCATTCGATGCTTCGCTTCGCGATGCGCAAAGCAAACTCGAAGAATTGCGTCCTTATATGCAGCAGTTCAAAGTATCTGCCGTGGGTAACAGTCATATTGACATGGCTTGGCTCTGGCCCTGGACAGAAACAGTGGAAGTTGTACGCAATACGTTTGGGACCGCTTTGCAGCTCATGCGAGAGTATCCCGATTTCAAGTTCACAGCCAGCGCGGCGCAGGCTTACGTCTGGATGGAAGAAAAATATCCGGCGATGTTTCAGGAAATCCAGCAGCGGGTCAAAGAGGGGCGATGGGAGGTCGTTGGTGGAATGTGGGTTGAACCCGACCTTAATATGCCGGATGGAGAGTCACTCACAAGGCAGATTTTTTTCGGCAAACGATATTTCCAGCAGAAGTTTGGCGTCAATATCAACATCGGCTGGAATCCCGACTCCTTCGGGTATAACACGCAGCTTCCACAAATTTATAAGCGTTCTGGCATTGATTACTTTGTCACGCAAAAATTGCTTTGGGCGTCTGAGTTCACGAAATTTCCTTATCGTCTTTTCTGGTGGCAAGCGCCGGATGGCAGTAAATTGTTGACCTATTTTCCCAGCGATTATGCCAATGCGATTGATCCTCAAAAGATGGCTCGGGACGCGTCTGTTTACAGTCCGATGATGTGGAATTACAACGGAGGGACGAATTCCGCGCCGAAGCAAGGCCTCGACACAATGTACCTCTTCGGCGTCGGCGATCATGGCGGCGGACCAACGCGGGTTGATCTCGATACCGCATTACGCTGGCAGAAAAATGATTTGATTTATCCGCAGCTGAGTTTTTCGACCGCTGCCGAATATTTTGCCGGCCTGGAGAAAAATAAAAGCGATCTGAAAATTCCCACTTGGGAAGGCGAACTTTATTTTCAATATCACCGGGGGGTGCAGACCACGCAATCCGAAGAAAAGAAGGGAAATCGAAAGAACGAAGTTCTCATGCTGGATGCTGAGAAGGTGGCATCCATTGAGACCCTATTCGGAGCAGATTACCCGCAACAGAGCCTCGATGACGCTTGGAAAAATGTGCTGTTCAATCAGTTTCACGACATTTTGCCCGGTTCCGGGATTCACATCAATTACGTGGATGCTGCGCGAAGGTATGCCGAGAGCGAACGCATCAATCGCGGCGTTATCCAGAGTGGACTGACGGACATAGCTGAGCGGGTGAATTCTGCCGGGGTTGGGGTGCTCGTATTTAACCCGCTTTCATGGGCGCGCACGGATCAGATTGAGGTCGAAGCGCAGTTCCCAGGACCGGTGCGCAATGTGACGGCGACTGATCCAGGCGGCAAAGAACTGCTTACGCAAATCCTGAGTAATGATGCCCAGACAAACCGCATAAAACTGAGAATTCTTGTCGAAAATATTCCTGCAACGGGGTACGAACTGATTCGGCTCATTCCAAATACTGCGGTAAAAGAAAAGCCCAAGACAGCAGGAGTGATTGCGACAGAGAATTCACTCGAAAATGATTTCGTAAAACTCAAAGTTGATTCCAAAACCGGGTGCATTACGAGCTTGATAGATAAGGCTAGCAATAAAGAGGCTTTGGCGGCGCCTGTGCAAAGCGAAGGCTCACCAGCGGCAACGCCCGATGGTTTGCCTTGCGGCAACTTGTTGCAGGCGTTCGTGGACAAACCGAAACGTTGGGATGCATGGAATGTTGATGCTGATTTTGTAAAGCAGCACACCGATTTACTAGACGCCGACGAAGTCAAACTGATCGAACATACGCCGTTACGTGCGGTGATTCGAGTCAAACATCATTGGCAGAGTTCGACTTTCATTCAGGACATCACCATGGAAGCGGGTGTTCCGAGAGTTGACGTCCATATGCAAGCTGATTGGCACGAACGCCACATTTTATTGAAAGTTGCTTTCCCTTTAGCCGCGCGCAATGACAAAGCTACCTTTGAAATTCCCTACGGCACGGTCGAACGGCCCACGACGCGGCGAACTCCCGCGGAACAAGCGCAATTTGAAGTTCCTGCGCTGCGCTGGGCAGACATCTCAGACGATGCGCATGGATTCAGCCTGCTGAACGACAGTAAATATGGATACGACGCCAAAGATAACGTTCTTAGACTTTCGCTTCTGCGTTCTCCTACCTGGCCGGACCCTGAAACTGATCAGGGTCAGCATGAATTCACATACTCTTTGTATCCGCATAGCGGCACCTGGCGCGAGGCCATGACGGTTCGACAAGGATATGAACTGAACTATCCCATGTTTACGGTTCCAACGACGCCGCATGCGGGATCGCTACCGTCTGCCAAATCTTTCTTTGCTGCCTACGAAAACAACATTGTCATCACAGCTATTAAAAAAGACGCGGATGACTCCTCGCTGATCGTGCGCTATTACGAATGGGCAGGGAAGGTAGGCGATGTTCACATTCAATTGCCCAAAGCCACTGCACACGCGTGGGAAACAAATCTGATGGAAACCGTGCAAAAACCGATCAAAATTGGGGCTGATCGAAAAGCGATTGCAGTTCCAACGATTCCTTATGAGATCAAAACCGTAAAAGTACAATTTCAAGAATGATTTGTGCCGAATCGAAGCGGCTTTTCCTCAGATGAGGGGGTTACAATTTGATTGTGACCGCTGCCATCCAATGCCGCGATTTGCGGAAAACTTACGACGGTAAAGTCGAGGCCGTGCGTGGGCTAAGCCTCGAAATTCAACCGGGGGAGTGTTTTGGCCTGCTTGGGCCGAACGGCGCGGGGAAAACAACCACTATCGAGATACTGGAAGGTCTGCTTCAGCCAACGTCTGGCGAAGTTTCGATTTTCGGTTATAACTGGCGCGAAAACGAGCGCCAAATGCGCGAATGGTTGGGAATTTCTTTGCAAGAGACCAGGCTTTCCGAGAAGCTGACTGTGCGCGAAACCATCCATCTCTTTGCCAGCTTTTATCGCGAGCCGCGTTCAAGCGATGAAGTACTCGAGGAATTACAACTTACAGAAAAAGCTGATAGCTGGGTGGGTAAACTTTCCGGCGGACAGCGACAGCGCCTTGCCGTGGCAACGGCCCTAGTCTGCAACCCCAAAATTTTATTTCTCGACGAACCGACGACGGGACTTGATCCGCAAAGCCGGCGCCAGCTCTGGGACATTATTCGCGGATTTCAGCGTAATGGCGGAACTATCCTGCTGACCACGCATTACATGGATGAAGCCGAAAAGCTATGCGACCGGCTTGCAATTGTGGACCACGGGCAAATTATTGCGGAGGGCTCTCCGAGTGATTTGATTGAGCGGCTAGGCGGGCACCACGTGGTGGAATTTGCAGTGGGCGGGTCGGATGGCGCTGAGCTGCAAGCATGGCAGGCGCTGCCCGGCGTTGAGTCAGTGCGAGAGTCGGATGGCTTGTTTTCGCTACACGTAAAGGAAGCGCACTTAACGATCCCTGCATTGCTGGATGCGATTCGCAAGCAGGGGAAAGCTTTGCAGCATCTGACTACGCGGCAGGCCAGTTTGGAAGATGTGTTTGTACGCCTGACCGGGCGGCATTTGCGGGAAGAATAAATGAGCACGACCCAAGAAGTTGCGAATATGAAGGAAGCGCCTCATAAACCGGCGGAGCACAACGGGCGCTGGGCTGGGTATTGGCATTTGCTCGGCGCGCGCATGCGCGAATTACAACGCGAGCCGGAAGTTGTGTTCTGGGTATTTGTGTTTCCCCTGTTGTTGGCTGCAGGCCTGGGTATTGCATTCCGCGAAAAACCACATGATGCTTCGTCAATTGCTGTGGTTGATGGGGCACGCGAGGCCGCAAATCTATTACAACGTTCTCCCCAACACGATTCATTCAAAGTGCAAACGTTGGATGAAGAAGCTGCCAAACAAGGTTTCCGCTTAGGCAAATATGATCTTGTCATTGAGCCGGCCGGCGATGGCGGATTCCAATACCGCTATGATCCAGCACGGCCGGAGAGTGTTCTCGCGCGTTCCGAGGCAGACAATGCCATTCAAACTGCCTCGGGGAGAAAAGATGTCGTCGCAACGACAACCGTGACTTCTTCCGAGCCCGGTTCACGCTATATTGATTTCCTCATTCCGGGCTTGTTGGGAATGAACCTGATGAACTCCGGTATGTGGGGCATTGGCTTTGCATTGGTGGATATGAGGCAGCGAAAGTTGCTCAAGCGCTTTGTGGGTACGCCGATGCGCAGGGGAGATTTTCTCCTTGCGCTTCTGTCAAGCCGGCTGGTCCTGATGCTGATAGAAATTGGCTTGCTCCTCACTCTGGGTGTATTGGCATTTCACATGAAAGTACTCGGCTCTTTGTTCGCGATTTTACTGTGGGGCTGCGTCGGCGCCTTAGCATTTGGTGGCATTGGATTGCTCACAGCGAGCCGCGCCCAAAAAATTGAAAGCGTGAGCGGGCTCATGAATCTTGTCATGATGCCTATGTGGATTTTCTCTGGTGTTTTCTTTTCTTATGAACGCTTCCCGGCGATCATTCAGCCGGCCATAAAAGCTCTTCCGCTCACCGCATTAAATGACGCACTACGCGCCAGTATTCTGCAAGGAACGCCGATCTGGCAGCAATGGCAGCGTCTGCTGGTGTTGGGGCTATGGGGTGGAGTTTCTTTTTTGCTTGCATTGAAGTGGTTCCGTTGGACATAAAAATCCCCGCCCGTCGCGACAAGCCACGATAAGGCGGGGCATCTAAATCGAAGTCCACTTATTGGAAAAGCTTCAAGTCGTTTTCCGCGTCATCCACATAATAGACTTGCTGTCCTAGCACGACGAGACCGAATAAAGCTCCGGCCCCCGGAGGGCTGCCGCTCTTGTCTAGTAAGACTTTCGCGATTTGATGACCATCGGGTGTGGTTTCAACTAAATAGCCATCGTCGCCATTTACGGTGATGATATTTCCATTGGCAACTGTCAGGCCGAGAGGATCGTTGAGGCTCCCGCCAGACGTAACTGTCTTGCCAGTGCCACCTGACGAAGTTCGCGTTAATGCATTGGAGATTGCAGCGACACGATTGTGGAGACTATCGGCAACATAGAGAGTCTGCCCGCCACCATCGTGATTGTTTCCACTTAGTGCTACGCCGGTGGGTCCAATCACTAATGCTGCTGGATCAGTACGCTCAGGGAAACCAGAACCGATGACTGTCATTGATTCCAGGAATGGCACTTGATTTTTCGCGATACTCAGATTCAAACGCACCACCGTGCCTTGATTCACGACCTGACCATTCGCTGCCACGGTACCGTTAAGGACATTTGTGACGAACAAGCTGGCTGTGCTGCCGTTGTCTGCCGCCGTCATATCCCATGGTCCATTGATTAACGAGCCATAAAAGGTTTCGGCCACGTTGCCCTTGCTGTCGAGTACAAGAAGACATCCTGCTTGTGCAGTGGCCGCAGTACCGTCAGTTGTCGGCAGGCTGCCCACAATCACCCATCCGCTCTTCAAGACCGCGAGAGCTGTGGTCAGTCCGATTCCGCCAGGGCAGGGGCCGGGCAGATTGTTGGCGTCAATTTGTGCGAACAAGCTGAAGTTGCCGTTGGGGGAAATTTGTACGATGGAGGTTCCGGTGCCTTGCAAGTTCGAGCTGTTGTTAAAGTTGCTGATGAGGAAACTTCCCTGTACCAGCGAACCGATGCTCGCGGGAACTACAGCAATACCGTAAGGGTTAATGTCACCATTGCTGGGAATGGTGGATGCAATTTCGTGAATACTGTGCGCCTGGGCGCTGCCGATAGCGACGATAACGGTGAAAATGACGGCCGTCAGCTTCGCAGAACGGATGCGCGGGGTGAAGCGATTTACGACTTCCATGGGTGGCCTCCTGAATTTAGGCAAATATTACCTAGCCGCCCTAGTATTGGAGTTTCCCCATGAAAGCACTGTCATGAAATTGTCAAATGTGTGTCACTTCTGTGCTGAATGGGCTGTTGGGCGCGCATCACAGACGCGATTCGGGGTGATTATCCACCGGCGATAGCGCCGATGATCACGAAGGGTTCCTTACCAGAAACGACGTCTTGCGGAAGAAGTTCATCGGGCGATTGATGCGATAAGTCTTCTTCGCAGGCAAAGAATCGCAGGAATGCCCGGCGCTCTTTAGTGGTGTGATCGCGTATGGTCCCTTGCAGCATGGGATAGCGGGTTTCAAGTGCGTCCAGCACTGAACGGGTAGTGACGGGAGATACAACGTCGAGCGTGATTTCACTCTCAGCATGAGCCAGTGTGCGCAGATGAAAAGGAAGAATGATGCGGATGGTCGCGCTCTCGCTCATCTTCGTTAGGTTCCGAATCGCAGCGCGGCGCGAGCTTTTGCCTTAGCGGCTTCTTCTGCGCGGTTTTTAGGGGCTGCCTCTGTTGCTAGCGAATGAAGAAGCCGCGACGAAACGGCAGCGACTTCATCAATTGCACGTAAGAATGCCGCTTCATTGGCTTTTGAGGGTTTGTTGAATCCGCTGATCTTTCTCACAAATTGTAACGACGCGGCACGAATCTCCTCGTCCGTTACTGGAGGGTCGAAGTTAAAGAGATTTTTGATGTTTCGGCACATAGTACCTAACCTTCATTCTGAATATTATTACGCTAAATCGTGGGAACTCATGGCCATCCTGCGCCGGGCGCCGCTACTTCTGAGCTTGATTCCAATCCCGTTCTAGCTGCTACTACATCCGCAACTTTATCCTGACAATTAAGACGCGATCCATTGTCGCAAACGGGTGGCGCGGTATGAATTAATCTTCATTCACCATTTATGCCAGCGTCTGCACTTCCACGCTCAACACGGCCGGCAGATCGCGCACGATCGGATTCCAACTATCGCCTGCATTGGCGGAAACATACACCTGGCCACCAGTGGTCCCGAAGTACACACCGCATTCATCGAGCCTGTCCACGGCCATAGCATCGCGTAGGACGTTCACATAGCAGTCTTTTTGCGGAAGCCCCTTGGTCAGCGGCTCCCACTCATTTCCTCCCGAGCGGCTACGGAAGACGCGTAATTGTCCATCGAGAGGGAAGTGCTCGCTGTCGCTCTTGATTGGGACAACGTAAACCGTCTCCGGTTCGTGAGCGTGCACATCGATGGCGAAACCGAAATCGGTCGGCAGGTTGCCGCTGACCTTTGTCCACTGGTCGCCCGCGTTGTCGCTGCGCATCACGTCCCAATGTTTTTGCATGAAGAGTACATTCGGTCGAGCAGGATTCATCGCTATGTGGTGCACGCAGTGACCAACTTCGGCCGTCGGATTGGGAATGTATTTGGAATAGAGTCCCTGATTAATCGGCTTCCATGTCTCTCCACCATCATCCGTCCGAAATGCACCCGCAGCAGAAATGGCAATGTAGATTCTCTTCGGATTGCTCGGATCAAGAATGACCGTGTGCAGGCACATGCCTCCCGCACCCGGCTGCCACTTGGGCCCGGTACCGTGGCCGCGGAGTCCGGGGAGCTCCTTCCAGTTTTTTCCGCCATCGGTGGAGCGGAAGAGCGCGGCATCTTCGACGCCGGCATAGACGGTTTCCGCATCCGTAAGTGACGGCTCAATATGCCATACGCGTTTGAACTCCCACGGATGCTGCGTGCCGTCATACCACTGGTGCGTTGTAAGCGGAGCGGCCGAATCGTCATAGACAAATTTGTTGCTCTCGCCCTTGGGC
>Ga0209062_1003409_pt1 | contig 18415 bp, 22 predicted proteins | sample Coa_R2_2_FD_187158 | JGI IMG/M metagenome (GOLD analysis project Ga0209062, IMG submission 187158) | Surface soil microbial communities from Centralia Pennsylvania, which are recovering from an underground coalmine fire - Coalmine... | ecosystem: Environmental > Terrestrial > Soil > Unclassified...
AATATTCCGCGCCCAGCTCGATCGCCTTCTTCGGAATCAGCCCGACGATCTCGCTCCCCACCACCGGCACGCCCCAGCGCTCGGCCTCGCGCCGCACCGTCTCGAACACCAGGTGCATGGGCGTCTGTTCGAAATCCGTGAGGTTGATCGAAACCTGCGCCAGGTTGCGCGACCCGAGCGACACCCCCATCGACTTTACGAACCGGAAGCCGCCGTTCGAAAACCGGATGGTCTTCGCGATCTTCTTCGCGATGCCCACATCCGGCGTGCCGAGGTTCACGTTATAAGCGATCAGGAATTTGCGCGCGCCGACCACCGTCGCGCCCGCTGTCGGATGGATCGCCGCCTCGCCAATATCCGGCGCGCGCTCGGGCGCCTTGCCCATTTCCTTGACGAGCGCCTCGAACTGGCCGCGGCGGATGTTCTCCAGGTTGACGCGCTCCGGCCGCTTCGCCGCGGCCTCGTAGAGATAGACCGGGACGCGCAGTTGCTTCCAGATGCGTTCGCCGAGCCTTTCCGCCAGGCGCACGCATTCCTCGATGGTGACGCCCTCGATCGGGATGAACGGCACCACGTCGGCGGCGCCGATGCGCGGGTGCGCCCCGCCATGCTTCGTGAGATCGATCAGTTCGACGGCTTTTTCGACCGCGCGGAACGCGGCCTCGGCGACGGCAGCGGGCGGCCCGACCAGCGTCAGCACCGAGCGGTTATGGTCCGCATCGGCCTCGCGGTCGAGCAGCACCACATCGGGCACCGCCAGAATACTCGCGGCAATCGCGTCGATTTTCTTCGCGTCGCGCCCCTCGGAGAAATTCGGGACGCACTCCACCAGTTGTCTCGCCACGTCGCCATTCTAGCGTAGAGGAGCGGCGAAACCGGGCGGATTTTGCGGGTTAATTCGCCGCCACGGCAGCTCCAGCAGATAAAACAAAGCTGCCGCGACCGCCTCGGCCACGAGAATATAAAACGGCCACGGCCCCATCCAGTTCAGCAGCGAAAACCGCGCCGGCTTGGCCCGCAGATACATATAATTCGTGCCGAACGCCCAGTTGAAGGCTCCGGCCGCGGCGGCGATCACGTTCAGCAGCGCGAAAGCCCTCAGCCACGCGCGCGGGCGCAGCCGGGCATCGCGCTGCCAGGCCATCGTCAGGACGGTGACGATCGAGAGGCCGTGCAGCAGAAAAAAGCCGATGGTCGCGTACGATTTCACGGGCGCCCAAAGGTCCGGCGTGAGGACGGCCATGCCGCTTCCCAGAATCGCGCCGAACCAGGCGAACTCGAAGCTCCATTGCGCCAGCGTCACCGCCGCCACGATCGTCAACGCGACGGTGATGTCGCACAACTGGAGCGGCAGCCCGCTGGGGAACCGGAGCGTGCCGCTGCGCCATTCCCAGCCGTACCACGCCAGCCAGTTGACCGCGAGACAAACGCCCAGCCCGAGGCGGATACGGCGCGCCGCCCTCCCGCTGCGCCGCCCGATCCGCGCCAGCACGGCCGCGGCCGCGGGAATCGCCGCGATGATCGCGAGATGCACCGGCCCGAACAGATGGAAGCCGGCAGGCATAGCGGTGGAGCGTCAGTACAGGCCTTTGACCAAGCCGCCATCCACCTGGATCGAGACGCCGGTCACGTAGCTCGCGCGCTCGGACGCCAGAAACGCCACCACGTCGGCGAACTCCTCCGGCCGGCCCACCCGCCCGAGCGGCGCCTGCCGCGCCCAGCGGGCTTCGATTTCGGCGGCGCTCACGCCTTCGCGCTGCGACAGGCGCTCGGCCAGCGACATCAGCCGCGCCGTCGCGGTGTAGCCGGGGCAGACGTTGTTGACGGTGATGTTGTACGGCCCGTATTCATTGGCCAGCGTTTTCACCAGGCCGCTGACGCCGGCGCGCACCGAATTGGAAAGAATCAGCCCGTCGATCGGCTGCTTCACGGAGACGGAGGTGATCGCGATGAATCGCCCCCAGCGCCGCTCCGCCATCCGCGGCAGCGCTTCCTTGGCGAAGTAGACCGTGCTCATCAGGTTCAGCTCCGTCGCGCAGCGCCACTCCTCGACGGTCGTCTCGGCGAACGGTTTGGTTGGCGGGCCGCCGGCGTTGGCCACGCAGATATCGAGCCTGCCGAATCTCGCGGCCGTATCGGCGACGAAGCGCCGCACGTCATCGTGGGACGTCACGTCGAAGGCGCGGGTGAACACCTCCGCGCCGGTTTCGCGCGCGATCTCCTCCGCTGCCGATTCCAGCGCCGCTTCCGTGCGCGCGCACATCGCGACGCGGGCGCCTTCGCGCGCCAGCGCCAGCGCCACGGCCTTGCCCAGGCCCTGGCTGGACGCCGCCACTATGGCGACCCGCCCCTTAAGCCCGAGGTCCATCTGCCTCACCGCCATTCTCACGGCGGGCGGTTTCCCCTCGCCGCAGGTAGGCATCGTCCTTCTTCAGCCAGTCGTGCCGGATGGGGCTGAAGATGTCGAGATCCAGCGTGTCTTCGAGCGCCACCGCGCGGTGCGGCACGTTCGACGGGATGCGCAGCACCTGCCCCTGTCCCACCACCACCTCGCGCCCTTCCAGCTCGAATTTCAGCGCGCCTTCCAGGATGTAGGTGATCTGCTCGCTTTCGTGGAAGTGCTCCGGCACCACCGCGCCTTTTTTCAGGAACACCTGGGCCACCATCGCCTTGTCCCCGGCGATGATCTTGCGCCCGATGCACTCGCTCATCGTCTCCATTTCCATCTGGTCCCACGTGTAATGTTCCATGCGGGACATTGTAAAGGACGGGGTCGGGGATCGGGGATCGGGGCCGGAGTCGCGGAGGCGAGCCGGGGTTGCGGCCGGGCGCCCGCGGCCGGCTCCGTCAGGCGCGCAGTTCCGGCGCGGCCACTCCCACCTTCTCCGCCGCTTTCATCAACTCCGCCCAGTTGCCGTCCGCGATGGGAATGCCGTTGGCCAGGCGCTCGGCCTCGGTGCGCCATTCCGGATCGCCGGCTACCAGCACCTCGCTGAATCCCGGAGCGGGCGGCGTCGATTTGACGATTCCGACCAGCTTCTCCATGCGCGCGGTGAATTCCTCGACCGGCATGAAGCGCGCGATATCCACGGCGATGAACGTCTGGCTGCAGCGTACGCGCGTGCCGCGCCAGCGGATGCCGCCGAGTTCGTTCGCCATGGCGCCGCCGCTCAGCACGGCGCAGAGAATCTCGACCATCATGGCGAGGCCGCTGCCCTTGTAGCCGCCGAGCGGCATCAGCATGCCTTTGTACGCCGCCGCGGTATCGGTGGTGGGAACACCGTCGCGGTCGAACGCCCAGCCCGCCGGGATTTCCGGCTGCCCGTTGATGTAGGCTTTGAAGATTTTGCCCGCGGCCACGGTCGTCGTGGCCATGTCGAGCAGCCACGGGCCGGGCAGCGCGACGCAGATCGGGTTGGTTCCGAAGCGGCCTTCGCGCCCCTGCCACGGCGGAACGATCGGCGACGCGTTGCACATCACGATCCCGATCATGCCGGCCGCGCGGATCTTCTGCGCCCACCACGCCGCCGCGCCGAAATGGTTGGATTCGCGCGCCACCACCCAGCCGGCGCCGTGCTCCCGCGCGAGGCGCACGGCGTGGCCGCAACACGTTTCCGCCACCCACTGGCCGAGCGCGTTCTCGCCATCGAACACCAGGCAGGCGCCGGATTCGGAGGCCACACGGCCCTCCGCCGCGGCGTCCATTTCTCCTGCGAGGAGCTGCTCGACGTAGAAGGGAAGCAACTGCATCCCGTGCGAATCGACGCCGCGCAGGTTGGCAGCGACCAGGCACTCGGCGGCGATGCGCGCTTTGGTTGCCGGAACGCCGGCGCCGCGCAAAATGGCGTCGGCGAAGCACGTCAGTTCCGGGGCAGAGATCAGGGGCATAAGCTCCAGGTTAGCCCAAGTGCCGTGCGGGTTCAGGCGAAGCGCGCGAGTGCGAGCGAGCGCACGCTGAAAACGGTGCGCGTGTGCTGCTGCACATCGGCCGGCGCGAGCGATTGCGACACTTGTAACTGGGCGCGCCGAGCGCCCTTCAGGGAGGGAATCTCATGGCGAAGCAGGCGGGTCTGGAGCAACTTCTGGTCGAGGAGCTTCAGGACCTCTTCGATGCGGAAAAGCAACTCGTCCGGGCGCTGCCCAAGATGGCGAAATCGGCCACGGACGAGGAATTGGAGAGCGCGCTGCGGGAGCACCTGGAAGTGACGCGCGGCCAGGTGCAGCGGATCGAGGAGATTTTCGGCAGCATGGATATGCGGCCGCGCAGCCGTCCCTGCCGCGGGATGCAGGGTATCGTCGCGGAAGGGCAGGAGCATCTCGAGGAGGAGCGGGGCGAAACCATTCTGGATGCTGCGATCGCCGGCTCGGCGCGCCGGGTAGAGCACTACGAAATCGCCGCTTATGAGAGCGCCCGGACGCTGGCGCAGCAGCTCGGCATGCGGGATGCGGCGCAACTGCTCCAGGAGACGCTGCAGGAAGAGATGCACGCCGACCGGCTGCTGGCGCAAATCTCCAAGCGGCTTGCCAAAGAGGGCGTTGCACAGGCCCGGTTCGCAGAGAGCGAAACGGCGCCGCGCCGTAACGCTCGGGCGGCCGGCAACTCGCGCGCGGGCGGCGCCCGGCAGTCCGGTGGGCGGCGGGCGGCGGGCCGCACGGCCTCGGCCTCGGGCTCGCGATCGCGCCGCAGCGGCGGCGGAGCGGCGCACCCGCTGATCGACCATGACGAGATCCGGCGCTGGGCCGAGGAGCGCGGCGCCACGCCGAGCTGTGTGCGCGGCACCGGCCGCCGCGGCGATACCGGGATGATCCGCCTGGATTTCCCCGGCTACTCGGGCGAGGGTTCGCTGCAGCCGATCTCCTGGGACCAGTGGTTCGAAAAATTCGACCAGCAGGACCTCGCTCTGATGGTGCAGGACACGACGGCGGGCGGCGAAAAGAGCAATTTCAACAAGCTGGTCAGCCGCGAAAGCGTCGAACAGAGGCCAAAGACCCGCGCCGCGCGATAGAGGCCGATTCCGCACAGGCGCGGGCATTCCATAATCCTTTGGGCTACGCCGTTCCGCGAATTGATCCGCGAGGGGCCGAATGGTAGTGTCGCTGCGGGAGGATTGCGATGCTGTTTGCACGGCCTTTCGCGCTCGCCTTTTCGACCGCCGCTCTGGCGGCGGCCGCGTACGCTCAACCGGCTATCGGACCCGCCGGCAGGGTGGTGAATCCGGGCATCTTTCTGGACTCCTTCCAGGTGGGTTTCTTCCCGAGCCCCACGGGAGGAGCCGCGGCCCAAGGTTTTGTCGATATCGTCAACACCGGCGCCCTGGGCGCCTCGGCGACCGGACCGGGCGTAGTCCCGCCGGTCGGCGACGTTTGCGTGAATGTCTATACCTTCGCCGCCAACCAGCAGGAACTGCAATGCTGCTCGTGCCTGGTCTCGCCCAACGCGCTCGCGCACCTGCCATCGTCGGATTTTGTCCCTGGTGCTGGCCGGCGCGTAGCGCCGACGGCGGGCTTTGTCATCAAGCTGCTCACCACCGTCCCCGGACCGAACTTCACGACGCCCGGCACCAATGGGTCCAACGGCACGGTTGCCGGCCCATTCACGAACACCGTCTGCAATCCGGCAATTGCATTCGACACACAGAACCTTGCCCCCGGCACACGGGCGTGGGCTACGACAGTTCAGTCGAACCCGGCTACCAGTACGCCGTCGCTGCTGCAGACGGAGTTTCAGACCGCGGTCCTAAGCCCGGGAGAAATCACGAAGATGACGAACATCTGCTCGGTCCTGCAGGCGAATGCGGGCGGCGGCGGGACGTGCCCATCCTGCCTCAACATCCAGTAAACACGGGCAAGTTATTTATTCTCTGCGGCGGCCTGCCGCTAACCCGCCCGGCTGCTGTCCACGATCGCCGGTCACCTCCGGCCCACGCCCACGCCGCTGCCCGGGCCGGGTGGGATTGGATGGGACCGGGCCATTTCTGGCCCCGGCCCTGACATCCGGTTCCTGCCCCTCGCGCCGCCGGGAACTTTCCGCGCCCGGCGGCGTCTACTCTTTTGCAAGGTCTGGAATTTCCTGTTAGCCTGGATGCCAGGCTGACGACTGTGAGGCTGCCCTTGGCCACCTCAATTCTGGAATTAATTGCCGAGCGGGTGGAGGCCGGCGCGGATGCAGAAGATCTGCGCCTGGTGGAGGCTTTGCGGACCGGCAGCGAGCGGGCCTACGAGGAACTGATCGCCCGTTTCCAGCAGCCCGTATATACGCTGGCGCTGCGGCTGCTGAACGACCAGCAGGACGCCTGCGATGTAGCGCAGGAAGTCTTCCTCAAGGTCTTCCGGAACATCGGGAGCTTCCGCGGCCAGAGCACGCTCAAAACCTGGATTTACCGCATCACGGTCAACGAGGCCCACAACGCGCGGCGCTGGTTTTTCCGCCATCGCCGGCGCGAGGTGGAGCTCGACTGCGGCCCCGAAGAAACTCTCAACTGGAAGGAGACGATTGCGGACGGCGGCCGCTCGCCGTTCGACGTGGCGTTCGACGGCGAACAGCACGTCATGATCGAAGCCGCGCTCGCGAAGATCAACCCGGTCTTCCGCGAGGCGGTGGTGTTGCGGGACATCGCGGACCTCAGCTACGAAGAGGTGGCGGAGGTTCTCGGCGTTTCGCTGGGAACGGTGAAGTCACGCATCCTGCGGGGGCGCGAAGCCCTGCGGGAGCAACTGGCAGGCAGCCTGGAGAGCCGGCCGGCGCTGCGGTTGGTGCCCAAGACGGCAGAGTGAACTATGAGCTGTGAAAAACTGCAAGAACGGATCTCTTCATTCGTGGATGGACAACTCCCGAGTGCGGAGCGGGAGCATGTGTCGGCGCACATGGCCTCCTGCCGCGACTGCAGCGCGTATCGGGAATCCCTGGAAAGTGTCCGCCGCGCGGTGCGCCAGATGAGCCGGCCGCCGGTTCCGGCGGCGCTCACGGCCAGGCTGCGTGTGCTCGCGTCTCACGAGCAGTCGCGCCGGCGCGCCCGCGCCGATTGGCGGGGTTGGGCGCGGTACTGGTCGGACCGCCTCAGTCTCGCGTTCGACAATCTCATGCGTCCGCTGGCGTTCCCGTTCGCCGGAGCGCTGATCTCTTCACTGATGATCTTCGGCCTCGTCATTCCCAGCCTGACGTTCCAGCACGCCTTCGCCGACCAGGTGTTCTTCACGCCGCCGAACGGCGAAGTGGTGGCGCAGTCCCCGACCGGCCGCTATCTGCCGGGAGAATCCGAGAATCCGCCGTGGATCCAACGCGCCGATGCCTCGATCCCGGACGCCGCCAACGTGGTCGACCTGATTATCGATGAGAACGGCCGGGTCTGCGACTGGACCGTCGAGCGCGGCGAGCTCACGCCCGATCTCACCAACATCATCATGTTCGGGCAGTTCAGCCCCGCGACGAATATGGGCGTGCCGACGCTGGGCAAGGTTCGCGCCGTGCAAATCCGCAACGTCCATACGCCGCCGATTCGCGTGCGCAGTTAGTGCCGCAACGCCTCGGCCAGCACTTCCTCATCAAGGGATCCATCCTCGAGCGCATCGCCGCCGCCGCGTGCCCGCAGCGCGAGCCGTTGGTCATTGAGATCGGCCCGGGCCGCGGCGCTTTAACGGCAAAGCTCCTCGACCGCGCGGACCGCGTGGTGGCCATCGAGCTCGATCCGTACCTGGCCACCCTGCTGCGCGAACGCTCCGCCGCCGAAGTGGTCGAGGCCGACGTTCTGGCCACGGAGCTGGGGCAGTGGGGGCCCGCGGTGATCGCGGGCAACCTGCCGTATTACATCACCTCGCCGATTGTCGAACGGGTGCTGCGCGCCGGCTTCCGCCGTGCCGTGCTGCTGGTGCAGAAGGAAGTGGCCGACCGGCTTGCCGCGCAACCCGGCAGCCGCGATTACGGATTTCTGACGGTTGAAACCGCACTATTTGCGCACGCCCGCAAGCTGTTCGAAGTGAAGCCCTCGGCGTTTCACCCGCCGCCCAAGGTGGATTCCGCGGTCGTGCGGCTCGATCCGCGCCCGTGCCCGGTGGACGATCCCGAGGATTTCCTGCGCTTTGCCGGCCTGTGCTTCCGGCACAAGCGAAAGACTATCCGTAACAATCTGGCGGAGGTCTACGGCAAGGAGCGCATCGGCGGCTGGCCGGAGGCCGGCAGCCGCGCCGAACAGCTCAGCCTCGAACAGCTTCTCGAGATGTACGGCAGACTACGGGCGCCCGAATCGTAAACGCGCGCGCGCCGGGCCGCTGGAGCCCCGATTGCATCGATACAGGTATGAAAGCTCTGGCGTTGGCCTTCATCCTGGCAATCACGATCGTCGTCATCTTCGCGGTTCGCACTGTGCTTCCGCAGCGGACCGCCAAGGAGAACATGGTGAGGACGCGCGGCCAGGTGCCGGTGCAGGATTCGCTCGAATCGATCGATCGCGGCCGCCTCGGCTCGCAGCCCATGCTGCCGGAGAACGCCTTCACCCTCCAGGGCACCCTGATCGATGCCGGCTGCCAGGACCGCACGGCCGCCAACCTCGCCGCGCCGCCGCCGCCGCTGGCGGCGGAGATGCCGGCCCAGCCGCCGAATGCGGCGCAGAATCAGCCGCCCGCGCAAGGCGCCGTCACGGCGGGCGGCGTGAGCGTCGGCGGCGAAGTGGTAGCGAACGAGCGCCCGGAGATCACCGGCTTTATCGGCCGTGACATCATCACCCGGCAGGAGAGCCCGGAATGCGCGGTCACCTCCGCGACCCATGCCTACGCGATCGTCACCAAAGAGGGACGGCTGCTGAACCTGGATGAGGGCGGCAATACGTTCGCCTCGCAGGCCGTACTGAGCGACCCGCAGGGGCGCGCCATGCTGAACGGCCAGGCCCCCGGTTTCAAGCCGCAGGTCGAGCTGAAGGGCTGGATTCGCGGCGACCGCATGATTGTCGACCGCATCGTGCAGTTCGGCTCGAATGCTGCCCCCGGCGCACCTGCCGGCTCGCCTTTGATATCCTCTTCTGGTGCCTTCCACCACAACGGTCCTACGCCCCCGGTTTCGCAGCCGTCGCATTGAGAGGTTCACCGAATCGGTGATCCGCGAAATGACGCGGCTCGCCATGCAGCACGGCGCCATCAACCTGGCGCAGGGATTTCCCGATTTTCCCGCCCCCGCCGTGCTCAAAGAGGCCGCCGCGGATGCGATCGCACGGGACATCAACCAGTACGCGATCACCTGGGGCTCGCGGTCGCTGCGCAATGCCATCGCGGGGAAGTACCGCCGCACTTACGCGATGGATTACGACCCGGAGCGTGAAATTACAGTCTGCTGCGGGGCTACGGAGGGCATGATCGCGTCCCTGATGGCCGTGATTGATCCGGGCGACGAGATCATTCAGTTCGAGCCCTTCTACGAGAATTACGGCCCCGATTCCCAGCTTTGCGGCGCCGAAGTGCGCTACGTGCGCCTGTATGGCCCGGAGTGGACGTTCGATCCCGAGGAGCTCCGGCGTGCGTTTTCGCCCCGCACCAAGGCCATCATCGTCAACTCGCCGAACAATCCCACCGGCAAGGTGTTCACGCGCGGGGAGCTCGAAACCATCGCCGGGCTGTGCCGGGAGTTCGACGTACTCGCCATTACCGACGAGATTTACGAGCACATTCTGTACGACGGCGCCGTCCACGTGCCCATCGCCTCGCTGCCCGGCATGCGCGAGCGGTCGATTCTCGTCAACAGCATGAGCAAGACGTACGGGGTGACCGGCTGGCGCGTGGGCTGGGTGCTGGCGCCGCCCGATCTGAGCGATTCGATCCGCAAGGTTCACGACTTCCTCACGGTGGGCGCCGCCGCTCCACTGCAGGAGGCAGGGGCGGTCGCGCTGGCGCTCGGGGACGAATATTACGCATCGCTAGCGGCCGAATACGCCGGCCGCCGCTCCCATTTTCTGGAGACCCTGCGCGCTGTGGGCATCCGCTGCACTGCCCCTGCGGGCGCTTACTACGTAATGGCTGATATGTCGCCGCTCAACTTTACCGATGACGTGGCGTGCGTTCGTTATCTGATCGAAACACTGGGCGTTGCCGCAGTCCCCGGTTCGAGCTTTTATTCACAGGCGGCGGGCGGATCGCAGCAGGTTCGCTTTTGTTTTTGTAAGAAATATGAGACGCTGGAATTGGCTCGGCGCCACCTGTTAAAACTGAATTCTCGCTGACCGGATGCTGGCCGGCCCGGGGGAAAGCTGATATGCTTCCACAGTTTTTATTGCAGGAAACCACCGTCCGGGAAGCCGGAACGGGCGCTGAAATCTACCTAGGGGATGAACCGGCTGACACGTTGATTATCACCCTGGGAATCACACGAATCATCGAACAGGAAAGCATCGATGTTTCGATCTGGGGCTCGGCCGATGGCGCCCAGTGGGGAAGCAAGCCGCTGGCTTCGTTCCCGCAGAAATTCTATTGCGGCACTTACCAGATTCTAATCGATCTTTCCGAACACCCCGAGGTGCGGTATCTGTGCGCGAAATGGCAGGTCAACCGCTGGGGTAAGGGCGACCCGAAGCCGCTGTTCACCATTTATCTCTTCGCACAAAGCATGTCGCGGCAGATGGCCGCTGCCGGCGCGTAGCGTCACTCGCTTGCAGGCCGCCGGCCTGCGCCACAGGTTAAAATGGGCGTTATCCCGCCCATGGACCTCCTGATTTTCGACCTCGACGGTACACTTATCGATTCGCGGCTCGACTTGGCGAACGCCGTAAACGCCACCCGCCGCCACATGGGCATGGAGCCGCTCTCCAACGAGCGGGTGTACGGCTATGTCGGTAACGGCGCGCCCGTGCTGATCCGGCGCGCTTTGGGCGAGCAGGCGACCGAAGCGGAGCTGCAGGAAGCGCTCGAATTCTTTCTCGAATATTACGGCCAGCACATGCTCGACCATACGGCGCTCTATCCGGGCGTGCGGGACTCGATCGACCGCCTCCGCGCGGCCGGCAAGCACATGGCCGTGCTGACGAACAAGCCGGTGCGGATGAGCCGCACGATTGTCGAGGGCCTCGGCGTAGCCGGCCATTTCTTCCAGGTTTACGGCGGCAACAGCTTCGAATTCAAAAAGCCAAACCCGGTGGGAATCCGCACGCTGATGGAGGAGGCCGGCGTCGGCCAGGACCGCGCGCTGATGGTCGGCGACAGCTCCGTCGATGTGCAGACGGCGCGCAATGCCGGAATCCGCTGCTGCGGCGTGACCTACGGGTTCCAGCCCGAAACCCTCGCCGATCCCGCTCCCGATCTGCTGGTCGATCGCATGGAAGACATGGCGGACTGGGTGCTCCGGGCCTCAAAATCAAGCACGTGAGACACTGAACCAATGGACCTTCAGTTTCCGATCGGCCGCTTCGAGCGCCCGCAGACCGTGGCCGCCGGGGATCGCGAGGCTTGGGTGGCGACTCTGGCCGCCGCGCCTGCGCGTTTCCGCGAAGCCGTGCGCGGCCTCACCGATGCACAGCTCGATACTCCCTACCGCCCGGACGGCTGGACCGTGCGCCAGGTGATCCACCACGTGCCCGATAGCCACATGAATTCCTACGTGCGCTTCCGGCTGGCCCTGACCGAGCCGGAGCCGGTGATCAAGCCGTATGACGAGGCCGCCTGGGCGCGCCTGCACGATGCCCGCACGCTGCCGGTCGAGCCTTCCCTGCAACTGCTGGAAAGCCTGCACGTGCGCTGGGTGGCGCTGCTCTCGAGCCTTGCGCCGTCCGATTTCGCCCGCACGTTCCGGCATCCGGAGCTGGGCGTGATGACGCTCGACGCGAACCTGGCCCTTTACGCCTGGCACAGCCGGCATCACGAGGCGCATATTACGGGTCTGCGGGCGCGGATGGGGTGGTAGCAATGGCTCGAGCGATGTAGCCTATACATCGTGAAGCGGACGCCCCTGTTCCCCGGTTACCGTCGCTGAAGTGCGGTCCGGCAGGCATCCTGGCCCATCGCGTACCCGGCCGCAATCCCAGAACCCAATTTCCCCCGCGCGCGTCTAAAAAGTTGTAGATCTGTATAATGGATCAAGGCCCCCGGAGCTTCCAAAAACCCATATGAGTAGCCGTTTGAAATATTTAGTCGTGAGTTCCTCCACGTGTCTCACGCTTCTGCTCCTGGTCGGGAGTGTGCTTTCCAAGGGCGCTTCCAACGACGACACCCTCAAGCACATCGGCGTCTTCAGCGACGTCGTGTCCCATATCAAAAGCGAATACGTCGAAGAACCCGACATGAAGAGCGTCACGCTGGGCGCTCTCAACGGGCTGCTCGAAGCGGTCGACCCGTTCGCCAGCTATCTGAACGCGGACCAGTACCGCGAGTATCTGAAGAACAAGGACGCCAACCGCCCCTCGGTCGGCCTGATCCTTTCGAAGAAGTTCGGGTATGTGGGCGTGGTCGGGACGGTCCCCGGGTCCCCCGCGGCGAAGGCCGGCCTCTCCACGGGCGACATGATCGAAAGCATCAAGGGCATTGGCACGCGCGATATGCCGCTCGCCTACGCCAGCCTGCTGCTCGAAGGTCCGGCGGGCAGCACGGTCGATCTCAGCGTCGTCCGCGTGCGCCGGCCAGACCCGCAGACGATCAAGCTGACACGCGCCAACCTGGTGCTGCCGCCGGTCGATAGCCACATGCTGGCCAACAATGTCGGCTACATCAACATCGACGCCATTTCGCCGGCGCAGGTCAAAGAAGTCGCGCAGGCGGTCGAGAAGCTGCAAAAGGATGGCGCGCAGAAGCTCATCGTCGATGTGCGCAGTTGCTCGGTCGGCAACCCCGAAGACGGCATTGCGCTGGCGAATCTGTTCCTGAAATCCGGCCGCATCGGCTACCTGCAGGGGCAGCGCGTAGCGCGCCAGAACTTCGATGCCGATCCGGCCAAGGCGATCACCAGCCTGCCGGTTGCGGTCCTCACGAACCGCGGCACCGCCGGCGCCGCCGAGATTCTCGCCGCAGCCATCCAGGACAACAAGCGCGGCAAGGTGGTCGGCGAAACGACGTACGGCGACGCGGCGCTGCGCAAGGCCATCACGATGGATGACGGCAGCGCGATCATCCTCTCCGTTGCCAAGTATTACTCGCCGGACGGCAAAGCGATTCAGGACGCTCGCGTGACGCCCGCCACCGTAGTGAACGAACCGGAAGCTCAGGTCGAGTTGGATGACAACGGCGAGCCGTTGCCGGAGACGGCGGCGCCGGCGGAAAAGCAGAAGCTGGAAGACGATCCGGTGGTGAAGAAAGCGATCGAGGTGCTGAAGTAACGCAGGCCTATGGTCTGCGCGGCAAGGGCCGGGCGCCAAGCCCGGCCCGTCGCGTTTAGAGGGTCTTCAAATACGCGATCAGATCCGCCTTCTCCTGATCGCTCAGCACGTCCTTATAAGACGGCATCCCGTTGCCGCCCTCGTTGATCTTCTCCAGCACGTTGGCCTCGGTGGGCTTCTTGCCGTTCGACGTCAGCTTGTCCTTCTTGAACAGCCCCTTGAGCCCCGGACCCATCTTTTTCTCGTCGCTATCCGCGTTGTGGCAGACCGCGCACTGCTCGAACACTTCCTTCCCCTTGGCGGCATCCGCTTTCGGCGCGGCGGCGAGCTGCTGCACGCTCCCCATCAGGCCGGCGGCCAGTGCGGCGCCGATCGCAATCGTTCGCAGTTGGTGCATGGTTTCTATATTAACAACGTGCGCCGCCGAAGGTTCGGGCGCCCGCGTTACTTCTTGGGCGCTGCATTGTCCTTCTCGATCCGTTCGATGGTCACGCTGATCAGTTTGACGGGCTCGACCGGCTTCTCCTGGGCCGATGGCATGCGGGAGATCTTCGAAACCACGTCGAGGCCGTCCACCACGACGCCGAAAATCGTGTACTTGCCGGTCCATTGCGGCTCCGGGTTGGCGGTGAAGAAAAACTGGCAGCCGCCCGAATCCGGCGCGCCGGTATTCGCCATGGCCAGCTTGCCGGCGCGGTCGAAGCGCAGGCCGGGCAGGATCTCGTCCGGAACGTGCACGCCGCAGTTGTGCGTGCCCTTGCCGGTCGGGTCGCCCGCCTGGATGATCTCGCCCGGGACGACGCGGTGGAACGTGATGCCATCGTAGAGCGGCCGCTTCACCCATTTGTGCGTCACGGGATCGGCCCACGCCTTGGTCCCCTGCGCGAGCGCCACGAAATTCTTCACAGTGGCGGGCGTGTCTTTCTCATAAAGCCGCGCCATGATATCGCCTTCGGAGGTATGGAAAACGGCGTACAGGCCCGGCACTACGCGCGGCTGGGCGGCCGCCGCGGCCAGCGCCAGAAGCGGTATCAAAATCAAGGATTTCATGGGGTTTCCTCATAGTATAATCGGGCCTGATGAAAGCCTTGTTCACGATCCTCCTCTCCGGCGCCGCGCTGCTGGCCCAGACGCCGGCCCCGAAGACGGCTGCCAAGACCGCGCCCAAGACCACAGCACGGCCCAATCCGCTGCTCAATCCGGCGGCCCTGACGCGCCGCGCTCCGGATCTCTACCGCGTCAAGTTCGCCACCACGGCAGGCGATTTCACGGTGGAAGTGCACCGCGATTGGGCACCCCTCGGCGCCGACCGTTTCTACAATCTGGTGCGCAACGGCTTCTTCACGCAGGAGACGTTCTTCCGCGTAGTGCCGAACTTCATCGTGCAGTTCGGGCTTTCGGGCAACCCAGCGATCAATCACGCCTGGGAGCACGCCAACATCAAGGACGACCCGGTTACGCAGCACAATGCGCGCGGCACCGTGGTTTTCGCCAAGACGCCCGCGCCAAACTCCCGCACCACTCAGCTCTTCATCAACCTGAGGGACAACACCAGTAGCCTCAATCCGCCGGCCCAACAGGGTTTCGCGCCGTTCGGCACCGTCACCGAAGGCATGGAAAACGTGGACAAGATCTTCCCCGGCTACGGCGAGCGGCCGGACCAAGGCTCGATCCAGGAGAAAGGCGACGCCTACCTGAAGCCGAATTTCCCCAACCTGACCCGGATCACTTCGGCCACCATCATCTTCCCCGAGCCTGCCGCGCCGGCCGCGAAGAAGGCGGCGCCGGCCACCAAGAAGTAGGAAACGCCCGCGGCGCCGAGCGGGCGACGGCCCTCACTCTCCGTGCCGCCAGTTCCTCCATTCGGTGCGGCATCGAACGGAATCGAAACCGGGAACCGGCAAGAATGGAGGACGGAGGCGTGAGACATGAAAGCGACGTGGTTGGTTCTGGCGCTTGCGGCGCCCCTGATGGCAGCCGATGTCACCGGCGCCTGGTCCGGCAAGATCGTGGTCACCGATCCCTCGAGCGGCGAACAGATCGATACCCAGGTGCAGGCCCAGTTCGATCAGAAGGCCGAGGGGATCTCGGGTAAGATCGGACGCGTGCACGATCAGGATCTGGAGCAGATTCGAAACGCGAAGTTGGATGGCAAGACGCTCGTCTTCGAGGTGCAGCCGCCGGAGGCTACCAGTCCGATGAAGTTCAACCTGGTGATCGTGAGCGATGATCGCATCGAAGGCGATATGAAGGGCGCCATCGATTCGGGCAACATCTCCGGCAAGGTGGTTCTGACCCGCGCCGCGGCAGGCGCACCGAAATAGCCGGGCTTCCTGGTAGGGGCCGGGCAGGCCCGGCCCGAGGCCGCTAATTCTTCCCCAACTCTGCCTGCAACTGCCGGTAGGCCGCCTCGTCGTAATTGGTCTTGAGCCGCTCCCGGCCCTGCGCTTTCGGCTCGCCCGCCCGCGGACCCTCCCGCCGGACGGCGCGCTCCAGCAGCGCCGCCGCTTCCTGATCGTTCGCATTGCGCGCCAGCACGGCACGGAAACTCTCCTCGGCCGCGGCGAACTGGCCGGCCCGCCACTGGGCGTAGCCGAGATTGAAGTGGTAATCGGGGTCGGCGCTATCGCCTTCGAGCGCCTTCTGGAAGCTGGCGGCGGCATCGGCGGCGCGGTTGAGGCGGTCCTGGGCCGCGCCGAGGTTGTTGAAGACCTCGTTCAGCGGCATCCGGCCCGCGACCAGTTGGAACGCCCGCACGGCGCCTTCGAAATCGCCGTCGTGGTAGCGGCACAGGCCGAGAAAGAACTGCGCTTCCAGGTAATGCGGGTCGGTCTCGGTCACGCCCGCGAACCATTCCCCGGCGGCCTTGTATTCCTTCTTCTCCCAGTAGCTCTTGCCGAGCTCGAAGCGGGGCGGGGAATAGTGCTCGTCGAGCCGCGCCGCCTGCGTGAAGAGCCGGCGCCGCTGCTCGGGCGAGGAGGAAAGCAGGCCGCGGATGTAATTCTCTACCGCATCGATGCGCACCGGCGGACGCGCCTTGAGGAACCCGTCCTCGGGCGGGACCGTTCGCGGCTCGAGCGCCGCCAGCGTCTGCCAGCCCAGCCGCACTTCGAGCGCCGCCAGATCCTCCAGCGCGCCGGTCACGCCGTAGACCTGTCCCTGCCGCGTGTGCCGGAGGTCGAGGATGCGCGCGCTGATGCGCAGCGACCCTTTCGATTGCGACCCCGCCTCGGCCGGCGGCAGCAGTTCGTACCAGCCGTAAACCACGTTGGAGGCGTCCAGCGATTCCCCGATCTTCAGAATCGAGGCGTGCGTCAGCTCCGCGCCGGGGCGCAGCGAAAGGCGGCGGTAGGCTTCCAGGCGATCCGAGCGGTCGAGGGCCAGCAGGCCTTCGGAGGCGAGCGAATCGTGTACGGTCTTGGCGATGCTCTCCCCGATCCAATCCAGGTTCGCGTTTCCGGTATGGTTGAAGAAGGGCAGCACGAGCGTCGTTTCCGCGCCCGCCAGGCCGCAAAAAGACACCAGAAGGACAGCCAGGGCTGCGAATGACTGCATTGTTCTTAGTGTAACAGCCGTGCCGGGCACGGCTCCGCGCACGGCGATGGCGTTCCACCGTGCCCCGGCGTACAATGGGCAGTAAGGAACACGCTTCGGGAACCCTATGGAGAAGAAGAAGAAGGAGAAGGCCGACGCGGTCGAGCAGGCCGCGCTGACCGGTGTCGGCGCGGGCGTGGGCGGCGCGGGCGGCGCCACGTTCGGCGTGCTGGAGCTGGCCGCGCAGCAGGGCAGCGTCACACCGCTTTCGGCCGGGATGGTGATCGGCGCAGGAGCCGTAGTGGGCGGGCTCGCGTTTTTCTACGGCTACCGGGCCTGGCGGCGCTTGAAGCAGCCGAAGAGCTGAGCGGCCGGACGATGGACAGCGCGCCAATCGAGGTCGAGATTCGATACCAGGATGGCGTGAGTTTCGAAGCGGCCGCGCGCGGCCACCGCGTGATCAGCGACCAGCCGCCGGACAATGGCGGCGCCGATTCCGGCATGACGCCGCCGGAGCTTTTGCTCGCCTCGCTCGGGACCTGCACCGCCTACTACGCGCTCGAATACCTCACCGCGCGCGGCCTGCCGTCCGGCGGACTGAAGGTGCGGCTTGCCGCCGAAAAGGTGCGCCCGCCCGCGCGGCTGGGCCGCTTCCGCATCGAGCTGACCGTTCCGGGCCTCGATCCGCAGCACCGGGACGGCGTTCTTCGCGCCGCCAAAGCCTGCCTGATCCACCGCACGCTGACGCACGAGTCCGAGATCGAGCTGGTTCTAACCGCGCCGCTCACGGCGTAACGGCTGGCGCAGGCCAATGGGCCGCGTGGACCCCGCCCGGCCAGCTCAGGCGGCCGGCATGGACACCGCGTTACCCCGATCTCCGCGCGTCATGCGCGGCGCAAACAAACCGTTGCTTCAAATCAAAGGACTTATATGCGGGTAGTGGCGCATGGTGCGCGGCGGAGCTTTAATTCGAGCGCCAATACTAGCTGAGCGCGGTCTGCCCTCAACGAGCCTCTAACGGTCTAGCCTCTCCGCCGGCTGCCTCCGCGCGGCCCGCCCGGCCGGCCCAGTTCAGCCACGCCAGGGAAGCCGCCGCCGCCAGCACAATCCCCATCCGCGCGGCCGCATCCCGCACGCCGCCGAACCATTCGCCGAGGCCCAGCACCGCGGCCGCCACCAGGATCAGCCGGCCCGCCTCCAGCATGCGGAAGACGCGGCGGTTTTCGAGCAGGCCGCCGAGCGCGACCAGGCTCGCCAGCAGAAACAGGTAGTACGCGACGGAGAGCGCCACCGGCTGTTTGGCCAGTTCTGCCAGCCAGTGGCTGTGCGCCGCCATGAGGAGCGCGAACTGCGCCAGCACGTAGAGGCTCAGCGCTGCGCTCCGCGGCGGATCGTAGCGCTCGAAATCGCGGCGCGGGTCGTACGGCGGCTTGGGAAAGCGCGCGGCCACGTCCGCCGGGCGCCACCCCGGAGGCGCCCACCACACCCGCAGCTTATCCCGCCACCGCCGCGCGTGCAGCGAATCCCGCAGCAGGATCGAGTAGTAGTGGAGGTTCGCCCACACCGGATTCCAGCTCTTCAACTGCCCGCGGACGCCGTAG
>Ga0209062_1003417_pt1 | contig 18391 bp, 10 predicted proteins | sample Coa_R2_2_FD_187158 | JGI IMG/M metagenome (GOLD analysis project Ga0209062, IMG submission 187158) | Surface soil microbial communities from Centralia Pennsylvania, which are recovering from an underground coalmine fire - Coalmine... | ecosystem: Environmental > Terrestrial > Soil > Unclassified...
CCAGGCTTTTCCGAGATGCTTTACGATACCTGACAAGGCGCTGACATCAGTGAATGTTCCGTCGCCATTGTTATGAAAAAGCCAGCTCGGCATCGGCTTATAGAGGCGCGGGACGCAGTAACCGGGCTTGTTGTTATAGGTGACGCAGGGAAGATTTTTCGACTTGCTGAAATCTACGAACTGGCAGACGAAGAGATCGAGCTTTCCATCGTTGTCGTAGTCGAACCATACGGCGCTCGAAGACCATCCAGGAGCAGCGACCCCGGCTTTCTCGGTGACATCAGTAAATGTTCCGTCGCCGTTGTTGTGGTAGAGAATGCTTCGTCCGTACTGCGTTACATAGATGTCGGGAAAGCCGTCGTTGTCGTAGTCCCCTACAGCGACGCCCTGACCGTAGCCTCCGGCGGCAACGCCTGCTTTTTCCGTAACGTCAGTGAAGGTTCCGTCGCGGTTGTTCCGATAGAGCGCGTTGCGCAAGGGCGGATTGGGATTGTAGAAATCGCATTTGCCGCTATTTACGAGGTATATGTCCATCCAGCCGTCGTTGTCGTAGTCGAGAAAGGCGCAGCCTGCTCCGGTGGTTTCGGGCAGATATTTTTCCGCCGATTTGCCGGCAGTATGGACCCAGGTTATGTGGCTGGCGGAAGGCGGCACCTCTTCAAAGGGATATACAGGCGTTGATTCCGAGAAGCCTTTCAGTCCGGTGACGGCGACGGTGCCGGCAAGAGTATAGAGGAAGCGGCGGCGCGACCAATCCGAGAGGGTCACTGCGGATTCTGGCCTCCTTGACTGACCTGCTGCTGCAAGGCGAATTCACGCTGTGCGTCTTCTTTTCGCCCGGTGCGCGCGTAGGCGGTCGCCAGATTATAGTGCGCTGCTGGATTGCCGGGCTGATGTTTCACTGCTACTTCGAGTGGGGCAACTGCTTCGGCATATTTTTTCTCGGTCATCAGCGAAACGCCCAAACCTAAGTAAGCATCGGCAAAATTCGGGTCCAGTTGCGTTGCTTTGGTGAAGCGCTGGACAGCTTCAGGGAAATCTCCGGACTGGCGGGCCAGTTCTCCGAGAACATATTCCGCGCCTGCGTTTGCCGGATCGATATCAAGCTCCTCCAGCAATTCTTTTTTTGCCTGATCTTTGAAGTCGGCAGGCGGATTTGGCTTAGAGAGCAGCAGTCGCGCGAGGCGGAAGTGAGTGCCGGGATAGCGCGGGTTTTCTTCGAGTATTTTGCGGTAGTCTTTTTCCGCCGGGTCCCATTTGCCTTGTACTTCGTTTGCTTCCGCGTCCATTTCAAGAGAGGGGATCGAGTTCGGCGCGGTTCGGGCCAGCTCCTGCGCTGCACGATTCGAAAGATCGGAATAAGCATGCACAGAGATGTAGAGCACTTCGGGGTCGTGCGGGAATTGCTGGTTCAGGAAGCGGACGAAATCAAGTAATTGTCCGGATTGCTGCAGAAGCGTGGCGCAGCGAACGCCATCGAGACCGGCCCGTTTTTGTAATTCTTTGTCAGTAATGTGGGTTACTGATTTAGACAGGGCAGGCAGCGCTTCGGCGCAATGGCCGCTCTCTGCGAGCGATGCGGCATGTTCCGCTGCTGTGTTTGGATTTGCAGTCGCTTTGGCGGGAACCTGAGCAAACGATAAGGCGCTGAAGGCGTAGACAAGAAAAATCAGAGGAAAAAGTTCGGGGAATTTACACATACGGTAAATCAGGAATTGACACAGCCAGAAGCAAACTGGAGGTCTCTCCACTCCGTTACTATGCGACTCCGGTCGGGATGATGATTCATTTTCAATCAAACTAAACACAAATTGCTCAGTAAGAGTAAAGGGGCAGGCGAGTGTGGCCTGCCCCTAAGTGTATCAGCCGCGCCTAATAGTAGAACTTAAGCGCGAACTGTATATTTCTTGCCGGTTGTGAGGTTGTGATGAGTCCGAAAGTTGCAGAGCTTGGGGTATAACCGGTATCGGGGTGTCCTAACTGCACATTGTTAAATGCATTCAGGAAATCGCCACGGAACTGGAGATACTTATTCTCAGTGAAATAAAAATTCTTAGAGAGACCGATATCGGTATCCGTGTAACCGGGTCCCCTTACAGGCCCCTGCGCAGGACAATTGCCAAAGGTGCCTGGGGCCGGTTCTGAGAACCCACTTGGGCTCATCCACTGGTATCCCTGAAAAGCACCACTGGAAGCAAAGCTCTTCTGGCGGCCAAATACCTGCTGCTGCCCGCAGTTTGGACGCGGTCCACGAGAGTTTGTGCCCGAAGGATCAGGAGAGACGTTATTGTAGACGGCCAACGGAAAGCCGCTGTGGACAGAAATGATCGTGGAGCCTTGCCAGCCACCGACAATGGCATTCACGACACGGTTCATGTTGGCGCCGAATTTTCTGCCTCTGCCAAACGGTAAATCATAGGTGGCATAAGCAGAAAGTGTGTGCTTCGCATCGTAATAGCAGCTGGCATAATCGCCGGCTGGATCGTAGAGGTTCTGATAATACGGGGATGCGGGGGTGGCCTGCGTAGCCGATCCCCATGTGCCGTAATAGCCGCTGTTGTTGGTGAGGCAGTGCGACCACGTGTAGGCCAGCTGCCCTTCCAAGCCGTTAGAGAGGTGCTGTTGTAATACGGTCTGCAAAGCATTGTAATGCATGTAACCGGTAGAAGAGGTCCCGGAGACGTTTCCCAGTTCACTGACCAGAGCCGGATTGCCTCGGAAGAAGACACTCGGCTCAACTTGTCCATTGACGATTTGGCCCTGCAGATAGGGAGTGGGAACCATCATGTGAGTCGCATGCTGGCCTGCATAACCCACCTGCAATGTTGTTGACTGCGTAAGAGCCTGCTGCACAGTAAAGTTCCATTGCTGATCCATGGCTGGTTGCACAGTCTTATCCCAAACGTACATGATGGCTCCAGCAAAGGGGTCACCAGGAACCTGACCGCCCGGACCCTGCTGCGTTGTGTAGGTTGGACTGCTATATGTCGCGCTGACCTCCGTTGGGGTAAAAGGAGGATTTCGGGGGAGGCGCAGATTGGTGCCGGTGCCTTCCAGATAGGAGGATATGGTATAGGCTCCGCGAACCACCATCTTGCTGTTAAACTGCGCTGGTGACCATGCAAAGCCGAAGCGAGGCTGGAAAGCAGGAAGTCCGTACACCGAGTTGTAAAGAGCCCTGCTGTTGCCGTCCCGTCCCGCGTACAACACCTGGCCGGTATTGAGATCGAGATTATCCTGGCGATTGTTGAGCTCTACCCATGGGGTATGCGCTTCATAGCGAAGACCGAGATTCAACGTTAGTGTAGGCGTAACCCGCCAGTCATCCTGGCCGTACCCTGCAAGCATCCACGAAAGTTGATGCCATGAGCCGCCACTGCTGACGCCTTTGCCTGTAGCATTTGGATAGCCGAGGAAGAAATCCGCCCCCGCGTCACCGGAAAACTCGCCGCTGAAAAGGATTGATCCGTAAGCGCCGCTGTTACCGGTATAAAAGGTGTTTACCCGATAGCGCCACATTTGGAAGCCAGTCTTAAAGACGTGGTTGCCGTGGGTAATGACTAATCCGTCATTAAACTGGATCACCGTATCGGCAAAATCCTGTTGCACGACACTACTGCCGACGTTCTGGAGAGTGCCGGTGCCAGGTTGAGGCGCTGTGCCGCCTCCGAATCCCAGCAAGAGCAGACCAGGCCCGGCTTCATTCGTATTTGCGATGCCAAGCTGTGTTCCGAGGTCACCGATGCTCTTATTAAAAGTCGTGCCGTTGAAGAGGGTAATCCAACTGGTCCCGAAACGGGCTTCATTCAGGATGCTTGGACTGAAAGTGTGGGTCCATGTTCCAACCACATTATGAATCGGGGCTTGAGCGAAGCCCTGACCCAGAATGAGCAATGAATTACTGCCCGGATCGTCCTGATATGCCTGCGAGTAGCGTCCACTGAAACGATCCTTCTCGGTAATGTTCCAGTCGACCTTAACGTCCCCCTGATCAGTGTTGTAAGCCTGAGTAACGGTATTGACCGCATTGTTAATCGGATTGTTGTTGATTGGCTGTGGGTAAAAGCTGGAGGCAAAAAGATTTTTTGCAACGATGTTCTGCTGCGACATCGGAATTTGGTTATTGGGGTAGGGCTGGCCAGTCTTGGGGTCCTTCAGTTGTACTGGCTTTTCGCCCTGCAGAAGAGCACTGAAATCGCCATTACGCTCGGCATTGGTAAAAACAGTAATAAAGTTGCTGGTTGCCGGGTGATCGAAGCGCTGCCCCTGATAATCGACAAAGAAAAACAGCTTGTCTTTCAGGATGGGCCCGCCGAGCGTCCCGCCGTACATATTCCACCGCAATGCCGGTCTCTTCAACTCATTGCCAGGTCCGAGGAATTTGTTTTCCCACTGGTTGGCGTTGAGCACGTCGTTGCGGAAAAACTCCCAGATATCTCCATGAAACTTATTGGTGCCGGATTTGATCGAGGCGTTGACGATTCCACCCTGAAAATTTCCGAACTCAGCCGGGGCGTTCTGTGTGATGAGGTTGAATTCCTGAATCGCATCGGGGGAGGGAGTAACGGCGAGCAAATTGTCGGAGGTCTGGTTGTTATCCATTCCATCGAGGATGAAATTGTTCGATTGCTCGCGGTTTCCGTTGATATATGGCCGACCGCCGCTGGCGGTATTGTCGCCGTTGTTGAAGGTTGAATTGTCAGGGTGAATGCTGCCCGGGGCGAGCAGTGTCAGCTCGACGTAATTACGGGTTGCGAGCGGAATGTTTGTAACGGCACGTGAGTTAATGAGCGTGCTGACCTGGGTCGTATCCGATTGCAAAACTGGAGCTTCGGATGTCACCTGGACAGTATTGGTCACTGCACCAACGCTCATTTGGAAATTTAGACGGGCTGTCTGGTTCAGCACCAGGGTAATGTGAGACTGGACTGCCGTTTGAAATCCTGATGCCTCTACCTTGACGTCATAGGTGCCGATTGGCACCTGCGTGAAGTTGAATATGCCGCTGTCGTTTGTTTTGGTGACGTAGACGGTGCCGCGATCTGTGTCGGTCACTGTGACGGTAGCGCCCGTAAGGGCCGCTCCCGACGCATCTACAACATTGCCCGTGATGGCCGCCGTGATCTGTTGACACAATGCGGATTCATGGACAACCAGGCAGCCCAGAGCTATCGCTATGGCTAAGCCCAGCAAGGGGATACGTCTCATATGAGCCTCCAGAAAACATCTCCTTTGCCCTCTTACGGAAAGAAACCTTAGCCCTAAGCTGCTAACCGAGTATCCTGTACAGCTGACTATACAACTAAACTGCCAGAGATGAGCTAAGCGATGCAGAATTTCACTCCTCGCTCAAGGCTTGCCGTAAAAGTTAGCCAACAGCGTAGGCCAAAAATTAAAGAAAGGCAACAAAGAAATCAGGAGAATTTGTAACCGATAGTAATGATTAGGCCATCGCTGGACTGAGAATCACAAAAGAAATGGCGGGCATAGATATTTGTTATGCAGAAACGCGCCGCATTGGCCCGCCAACGCGGCGCGTTTCATCGATTGGCGCGGCTCAGGCAACCGGGTTTTGCAAAATCTGAGCCAGCGCATGCAAACGGCTGGCATCCGCCGGGTTTTTGGCTGTGGATACATTTGCTTCAATGGCAGGAGCACTCTTCTGCAGCCGGGCAAGGTCTTTCTTGCCCAGGTGCGACTTCTCCGCCTGTGCGATTGCCTTGTTGAGAGAACTGATTTGTTTTGCCGGCAACGCCTGGGAACGCGCCAACTGGTCCAGATATGCTTTAGCGACGATTAATTGCGCAGGCCATGTGATCTTCTGCTGGTTCTGCACATTGAGTTCGTTGAAGCGCACCAGGTTGGTGGCGTCAATTTCATTCTGGGTCAGGAATTTGGTTGGCGTCAGTTTGAAAACGTCGAGCCCGCGCGCGATCTCCGACCCATAGATATAGCCGTTGTACCAGTACGCAGACCAGTCTCCACCCAGAACGACCGCTTTGCTGTCGATAGGACCACGATCAAAATAGGCAATTTCGAAAGGATGCGCGGCGTCGGTGAAGTCCACAACTGAAATGCCGCCCTGATACCAAGCCTGCACTTCGATATCGCGTCCGGGCACCGGCACCAGCGATCCGTTGTGAGCGACGCAGTTCTCTGTTTCTGTCTGGGCCGCGGGCATTTTGTAGTAGCTTGCGAGCGAGAGCTTGTCATCTTTCAGATTGAAGATGGCGTCTGCACCCCACTTATTGGGGTCGGTCGCGCGGCAGCGCGGCTGCAAACCGCCGCCCCACTCATCCGTGAAGACTACTTTCGTGCCATCGTTTGAGAAAGATGCCGAATGCCAGTAGGAGTAGTTCGGATCGTTGACCGCATCTACCCGCTTGGGATGCACGGGGTCTTTGATATCGAGCAGAATCCCGTTCCCGGAACAGGCCCCGGCGGCTAATCCGATAGCAGAATATACAGTTATGTCGTGGCATTGATTCGTATCTGCCGGCTTTTCTGCTCCTTTGTCATGACTTCCGCCATTGTTCAGGCCATTTAAAGCGCCTGTACGCGGGTCCATGAATACCCGAGGGCTGGAAACCACTTTTGCCTGATCCGGCGCAGCCAGCGGAACCTTAATTACATCAATACGGAACAGAGAGGTATTGGGGTCTTTGCCGGGAGCTTCTCCAGAGCAGCCGGCCAGCTCTGCCGACTGGCGAACGAACGACGTTCCGGAAACGTAGATGTAGACATTCTCTTTATCGTTGGGATCCACAACGAGCGTATGCGTATGCGAACCGCGGCATGTCTGCACCGCAGCCACCTGTTTCGGATTCCTGATGTCCGAGATATCGAAGATTCTTACGCCTCGGAAACGCTCCGGGCTTGCCGCCGGCAATCGGCGTTCCTTCTCGTGGCCGGGCGCAGGTGGAGGCAGCGGCGGAAAACCCTGCGCTCCGCAGTCAAGGCGCCCATTCGGCATTTCCACCGACATGAACAGCAGGTTTCCATATACAGAAACGTCGCCCTGTCCGCCCGGACATACAAGCGATGTAATGAGGGACGCCTTGGCCGGATTGGAAATATCGTAGAAACTCACACCATAAAAATTGCCCTGAAACAGGTGCGTTCCCTGGAATGCGAAATCGGAATTTGCAAAGGCAAGCTGCGCAATGACCGGCTGCATTGTCTTCGGAATTTTCGTTTTGTCGCCAATACCGAGCATATCCAGCGTTTTCTGGACAGCTGGATCATCCGGATTGGTGGATGACAACTGGAAAGCCGTGGGTTTCTTCAGAAATGCGATATGCTCCATGCCCATTGCCGCCTCGCCTGCATCGTAAAGGCCGGGCTTAAGACCAACACGAGGATCATTTGTTGTCGATCCCGTCATACCGGGCGGCAGCGGCGTAGCCGGCTGAGGCGCAAATGGATCTTCTTCTTCAGGCTGGGCAGGTTTTGCTGGCTGGGCGGCTGGCGCCTGCGCCTTCATCGTATTGATACCCGAGCACATCACGGCCATTCCAAAAATCGCTGCTGCAAAGCGCAGCGTAAAAGCGTGGGTGCGATTCATTTTTTCTCCTTCAGCATATTTTCCATAATCCTGATTTCAGCGCGCTGGCCATTGTCGACATCTGTGGCAAAGTCGAACAGTTCGGCGTCCTGTCCGGCGCCGGGCGCGCTGAACAGCTCATTTACCATGACCAGCGCTCCTTTGTGGTGCTGAATCATGCCGGACAAAAATTTTCGATCAAAATCCGCGCCCTTTGCCGCCCGCAAAGCACCCATCTGCTCCGGCGTAAGCATGCCCGGCATTGCCTGCATCGGCTTTCCACTTTTGTCCATGTCCGGCATGCCCGGCATTGACATGGATACAGGCTCACCCCGCGCAGTGAGCCACCGCTTCATAAACCTGATCTCATCTGACTGCGAAAGGCTAATGCGGGCCCCCAAGGCGCGGACCTCTTTGTTTTCGGTATGGGATGGAATCAGAGCCGTCATCTCCACCGCCTGCGCATGATGCATAATCATGCCCTGCATGAATTCAACATCTGCGGAAGAGGCAGGCAGCATGACGGCAGAGGTGGAGGGGGGCAGCTTTTTGCTCGGAGTTCCGGGCGCGCCAGGCTGGACTACTGAGACAGAATTCGACGTTGGTTGTTGCGCCTGAGAAGCTGCCGGAAACACGCTGCTAATTGCAAGCAGGATTGTCCAAACAAGGGCCTCAGCGGAGAGCAATCTGAGCCGATCATTTGCAGGATCGGATTGCAATTTCTTCGTTTGATCGAGCATTTTAAGCTGCTCACACACTATCACGCGTCTGCAAAATGGCAAGCAGATTGTGTGTGAGCTCTGTGTTTTACGTTGTGCCCGTTAAATTTAAAGAGCGTTTTACATATTCATGCCAAATCCAATTTTTAGTGCGCTTTTGCCAATAAACCCTGTTCCCGTGAATGAGCAGGTTCTTCTGAGCCGGTCCGCTCGCCTGAAAAGTATCCGTAGACGCATGGGAGAAGAACCAGCGTAAGCAGAGTGGAACTCAGCAGTCCCCCGATGACTACGATGGCCAGCGGCCGCTGAATCTCTGATCCCGGTCCGGTGGCAAAGAGAAACGGCACGAGGCCAAGTGCCGCGACGGTTGCCGTCATCATGACGGGACGAAACCGCATGTGAGTGCCTTTGCGGATTGCTTCTTCCTGCGAAAGTCCTTCTTCGCGCAGCTTGCGGATGTAGGAAATGAGAACAACTCCATTGAGAACGGCGATGCCCCAGAGCGCAATAAATCCGACAGAAGCCGGCACGGATAGGTATTCACCTGAAAAGAACAGGCCGAAGACTCCGCCGATGGAAGCCAGAGGCAACACTGTAATGATGAGCGCCGCGAAACGCACGGATTTGAATAGAACGAAAAGCAGGAAAAAGATCGCAGCAATCGTAATGGGAACAATAATCATCAGGTGATGCAGGGCCCGCTGCATGTTATGGAATTGTCCTCCCCACTCGATGTAATAGCCAGCAGGCAACTGCACCTGATGCCCGACTTTGTCCTGCAGCTCGGCAACAAAGCCACCCAGGTCTCTGTCCTGCACATTGACGCCGACAACGATGCGGCGCTTACCCATACTGCGGTTGATCAGAGCAGGACCTTCCATAACGCGGATGCTGGCCAAATCTTCGAGCGGAATTTTGGGACCATCGGGAGAGCTGATTTGCAGCTCGCGAATATCCGGAACACTGTCGCGCAGGTTCTGCGGAAGACGCACGACTGCCTGGAAGCGGCGCTCGCCTTCATAAATTTCCGTGGCCGATTTGCCGGCAATCGCAGTCTCGATCACATCATTTACGTCGGCGGCATTGAGTCCATAACGGGCAATCGCACTGCGGTCGATATTGATGTTGAGATATTGCTGGCCGCCGACACGATCTACGCGCGTATCCTGCGTTCCCTGCACAGTGTGTGCTATAGCAGCAATCTGTCTCGCTTTTTCGACCAGAACATCCAGATCGTCGCCGTAGAGCATGACGGCAACATCGGCGCGCACGCCCGAAACCATTTCGTCGACACGGTCCGAGATAGGCTGGGACATTACCAGATTCAATCCCGGCAAGACTGCCAACGCTTTGCGCATCTGCTCGGCAATGGTTTCCTGTGTCATGCCATGTGGCCGCTTATCGTACGGCGTCAGAGAGGCGAGCACATCGGCCTCATTCGGACCCGCGGGATCGGCAGGCGACTCGCCACGACCCACACGCGAGACTACGTTGTCCACGCCGGGGATTTTGAGCATAATGCGCTGCATCTCCATTTCCATGCGCAGCGATTCGTCGAGAGAGATATTCGGAACACGGTCAGCGTTCGGTGAAAGCGTTCCTTCCGCCATCTCCGGGATGAATGCCGTTCCCAGGAATGGGAAGAGGCAAAGCGCAGCGATGAAGAGCAAGACAACGGTGATAATGGTCGTCTTTCGATGCGATAACGCCCAATGAAGAAGCTTGTTATAAGGACGGCGAATGTTCCGCACAAGCCAGGTATCCTCTTCAGAGCCACCCTTCAACATGTAGGAAGAGAGAACGGGCGAAATTGTGAGTGAAAGAATCAGAGAAATGCCAAGCGCTATAGCAATGGTGTAAGCAAGAGGAGAGAACATCTTGCCTTCCATTCCTTCGAGCGTCATGAGCGGAAGGAAGACCAGAATGATGATGGTCACGCCGAAAACTACAGGCGTGGCGACTTCAGCCACGGCGGCGAGTGTCAGCTTGATCCGATCTGCCGTCGATGAAGGATCATGTCCGGTATGGTGCGCATGGCTGAGCCGCGAAAAGACATTCTCCACCACAACAACAGAACCATCCACCATTAATCCGATGGCGATAGCAAGGCCACCCAGCGACATGAGATTCGCTGAAAGCCCGACTTTGTTCATCACCAGAAACGTTAACAGCGGTGTGAGGATCAAAGTCGCGCAAACAATCAGACTGGAACGAACATCACCCAGAAATAAAAAGAGAATCACGATAACGAGGACGATGCCTTCGCCGAGCACTTCGGTTACTGTATGGATGGCGGCATCGACCAGTTTCGAGCGATCATAATATGGCGTGATCTGAAGGCCGCCTGGAATCATGTGCTTCGAATTGATCTCGGCTACGCGCTCTTTGACGCGGCTGACGATCTCTTTCGCGTTGCCTCCGGAGGTCATCAGGACAACACCGCCGACGGCTTCCGTATAGCCATTCTTGATCATGGCGCCATAGCGGACTTCCGTGCCCATCCGAACTTCAGCCACATCGCGGACATATACAGGCGTCGCGCCACTCTCTTTCAGCACGATGTTGCGAATATCGTCGAGGTTGCGAACAAGTCCTACTGACCGGATGAGATACTGCTCGGCATGTTGAGGCAGTATGCCGCCTCCGGCATTGGCATTGTTGTTGGCAAGGGCGTTCCGAACATCCTGAATGGTCAGATTGTAGTAACGCAGTTTTTGAGGATCGACCAGCGTTTCATACTGCTTGACGTATCCGCCGGTCGAATTGATCTCAGCGACACCGGGAATAGACCGCAGAAGCGGGCGCACAACCCAGTCCTGAATGGTCCTTCGCTGGATCAGCTCGTCTTTTGTCAGCGGACGCTTGCCGTCGCTCGGCATTTCCAGCGTGTACTGATAGACCTCGCCAAGGGCATTTGTAATTGGCCCAAGTATCGGCGTCACGCCTTCGGGCATCTTGTCGCGCAGTTCATTCAGGCGCTCGGAAACCATCTGGCGTTCTAGATACAGATTGCGTCCGTCTTCAAAGACCAGTGTGATCAGCGACAATCCGGGCTTAATGAGAGAACGCATATCCGTCATGCCCGGTAGACCGGTCATGGCGATCTCGATGGGAATGGTGATGAAGCGCTCTACTTCTTCCGGGGATTTTCCCGGCGCTTCGGTTGCGATCTGCACCTGGATATTGGTGACATCGGGAAAGGCATCCACAGAAAGCTTTTGTGCAGCGTGAACGCCGAAGCCGCAGAGGACTGCTGCCACGACTACATAGATGATCCGATGCTTGAGCGCCGCGCTTACAAGATTGTTCAGCATGCGCTACTCGCTCCCTTTGATAGCATTCTGTTTGCGCTGATTGTTCAGATGGAATGCGCCGTCGAGAACAATCTTTTCTCCAGGATTAAGCCCGCTTTCGAGTACGCGATCATCATTGAATTCAGAGCCGAGAGTTACTTCGCGCAGCTTGAATTTTCCCGGAGCCAGCTCAACAAAGACATAGTCGTTATTACTTTCCCTGACGATTGCAGTAGACGGAATCGTGGTCCGGCGCTCGCTATGATCGATAAAGGTCATGCTGGCAAGCATGGCCGGCTTGAAAATGCCGCGCGGATTCGCGAGGTCCATGCGCACCGGAATGGTGCGCGTGGCGGGATCGACAACGGGTGAAACGTAAGAAAGCTGCCCTTCTACCTTTTCATCCGGAAGAGCAGGAATGTTCACAACAACGTGCATTCCTTTGTGCAGCCTTCCAGCGCTCTCTTCAGGAACATCCGCAACCAGCCATACATTCGATAGATCAGCCACCATGAATGCCACTTCAGCGGGCTGCACGATCTGCCCAATGGTAACCTTGCGCTCCAGTACCGTTCCGGAGATGGAGGACACTATCGGATAGTCGGCATTGAGCTGGCGGGTGGTTTCGAGCTTGTGTATGGCGGCATCGGTCATGCCCAGTCCACGCAGTTGCGTGCGGATGGCAGAAGCCTCAGTGCTTGCCTGAAGAAGCTCGGCGCGACGTCGCTCTAATTCAGCACTGCCGATCACGTCTGCCTTTACCAGTTGCTCGGCGCGATTCGTCGCCTGCTGCGCCAGATCCTGTTGTGAATACGCCTTAATGAAGGCAAACTGCGTATCTGAGAGATCCGTGCTGTGCAGTGTCGCCAACGCTTCTCCGCGATGCACATATTGCCCTTCAAGCACGAGCAGCTTAATGATGCGGCCCGAAACCGGCGAGCCAACGCGCGCAATGCGGCTCGCATCGGTTTCAATCCGCGCCGCAACCTGAAGCGAGTTGGCCACGTCATGGACCTGTGGCTCGCCAATCTTCAGCTGTTCAGCCAATTCCTTATCGACGGTGATCTCCGTCGGATCGCTCTCCGCTTTCACTGCTTTTTCGGCAGATGCTTTCGGCCTGTTGCAGCCGCTCACCGCAACGAAGGATCCCACGAGGACAATTGCAGCCGATAGGTGAAGCAGGACAGGGCCCCACTTTTTGGCAGCTTTATGAGAACCAGGTTGGATATGCATCAGGGTCTTCCTCCGGGCGCAACTGCGCCAAGTTCTTCCAGATCAATCAAGGCTGACTGCCGCGCGTATTGCGCATCCAGCAAGTCACCGCGCACGCTTTGCAGCACACGTTGCGCGTCCAGCACCTCAACAATGCCGCGCTCGCCAAAGTGGTAGGCAGACTGGGCGGCTTCTACGGCGCTTTCCGCTTCATGCAGTGATCCGGCCTGCAACGCAGTCACCTGCTGGTCAGCAAGCTGATACTGCTCGTAGGCGCGCTCCAGCGTAGAAATCATTTCCAGTCGCGTTTGATCTCGTACCGCAGTGGATTCGCGCACGGCCGCCGTTGCTTCCTGAATATGTCCCCGGCGACGGTCCCATAGAGGCAGAGGAATGGTCACACCTGCTCGCCAGAAAGTCAGATCAGGCTGATGCTCGTATTCACCATAGAAAACAGGCTGCGGTACACGAAGCGACCGCTGATGCTGCAGCGATGCCTCTGCTCTCTGGACATCCGTGCGCGCCTGTTCCATTGCCGGATGCGCGCGCAAAACCGCTTCGCGCAATTCGGACAATGGCGGGAGATGAATGGGCGGCTCCAGCAAACCTCGTGGATCGAGATTTCTGTCAGGCGGCGCTGCAATGGTCGCCCGCAGCACTGCAATGGAGTCAGCTAAATGTATCTGAGCGCTGCGCACCATGAATCGGGCGCGCGCAAGCTCTGCTTCCGCGCGCGTCAGCTCAAGGCGACCTTTTTCGCCCACTCGCACCTCTACTTCCACGCGCCGTCGCAGGTCTTCTACCAGAGAGAGATTTTCCTGCGCCTGAGCTATTTCTTCTTTGCGTCGCAGCACTTCATAAAAAGCGTGCTTCACATTCGCCACCACGGAGCGTCTTTCGCTGGCGAGGGCAAAGCCGCTGCTGTCGCGACCGAGCGCCGCTACGCGTTGCCGGGAACTCCGCTCTGACGGAATCTCGAAAGTCTGGTATGCGGCATAGTGCTGCAGAAGACCGGGAGCACCAGGCACCGGGACATCGTCACGGGCGCTTTGATGTCCGCCGAAGAATTCCACCTGCGGATTGGTATATGCCTTGGCAGTCTTTACAGCAGCAGCAGCCTGGGCAGACCTGGCTTCTGCCGCTTGCAGACGCGGGCTGTTCTTTTCTGCCAGCGCCAGCGCCTCATCCAGAGTCAGCGGCTGAGATGCATCTTCGGCAGGAGAGTCAGGAGCAGAAGGCAACGCAGCAGAAGGAAGATCAGCAGTCTGCAGTGCCTGAACAGCGCAGGGAAAAAGCGCAAAAAGTAGTACAAGAAGTCGAAATGCCACGCTAAGTCATAGGCAATCATGCTTCCAAATGCAAAATGCCTGAAATAGCAGTTATTTCGCTTCGCTGCTGTCCCATTCGGTACACCCCGCTTAAATCTACTGTACGTAAAGGGACACCCGCGGCCTCTAACTATGCTGATTTATATATGGCTGCATGGATATTGAATTGCATCAGCGATGATCTGTGCAGCCAAGATTCTCCGCCTCCGACATAACAGCGGCGCTCTCCCTAGCGCTGGAAGCGCCGCCTTCTGCTGCTGCATGGGAAAATACGGAAGAGATGTCTACTCCCTGGCAAAATCTGCGGAGCTCGAGCTGGAAAGCGATCTATATTGGCACCCTTATTTTGCTGCTGGCTATTACCATCTGGCTTACACCGCCCCGCGCTGTTGAACTGCATAACATCCTGCACCACCTGAATTTTCTGCCTTTCATGATTGCCGGAATGATTTTCGGCTGGAGAGGGGCGTTGTGGGCGCTGCTCTTTGCGACACTGGTGCAGACCCCTACCATTGTGCGCCATTGGACACACTGGCCAATGGACGCGCAGGACCAGGTGGTCGAGCTCAGCATCTTTGGCGCAGCCGGAATTATTGCCGGATTTCTCTCCGACCGCGAGCGCATTCAGAGAAAGCGCGTGGAAGCAACTAAGACGGAATTGGAACATGTTTATACAGAGTTGCGGCAGAAAATCGACCAGATGAAGAGGGCTGAGCGTTTGTCCGCTGTGGGTCAGCTTGCCGCAAGCCTCGCGCATGAGATTCGCAATCCGCTGGCAAGCATCTCCGGCGCGGCTGGCATTCTGAAACGGGGTCATGCTTCGCAGGAGAATGCGGACGAGTGTCTGGGAATTCTCGAAAAAGAATCGCAGCGGCTCAATAAGCTTCTGACTAACTTCCTCGATTTTGCGAGGCCGCGGCTTCCACGGTATCAGCCCGTCGATCCCGACACGCTCATCGAATCCGTTGCCAGCATTGCGCGGCATTCTGCCATTCTGCGTGATGTCGAGCTGGTTATTGAGAGCGCAAAAAATATACCTGCGGTCGAATGTGATGCGGAGCAGTTGAAGCAGGTCTTGCTGAATCTCATCATCAATGCAGTACAGGCAACCGAAGGACCGGGCACGGTCCACATCCGCAGCTTTGTCCTGCAGAACCGACTGCATATTGAGATCCGCGATGAGGGGAGCGGAATCACTCGGGATCAACAAGAAAAAATTTTTGACCCCTTCTTCACGACAAAAGAAAACGGCACCGGCCTCGGCCTCGCCATTGCCGCTAACATTGTCGAGCAGCACGGAGGCACTTTAACCGGAACTAATAATCCTGAAAAAGGAATGACCTTCCGTCTGGAGCTTCCTATTCATCGTCCGCTGAAACCCGGGGAGGCGGCTCTCGCCCAATGAACACCAACCGCATCCTCGTGGTGGATGATGACAGCAGCCTTCGCAGCGTCATGAAAATGCAGCTCGAAGAAGCCGGTTATCACGTCTCGCTCGCATCTGACGGAGCAGAAGCATATGAAAAACTGCGCGAGATCAGGCCGCAGCTCGTCATTACCGACCTCAAAATGCCCACCAGCGGCCTTGATCTTTTACGCCGTATCTCTGCCGACGATATTCAACCGACGCTGATTATCATTACTGCCTTCGGCACGGTAGAAACAGCCGTAGAGGCCATGAAGCTGGGCGCCTATGACTATGTGACCAAGCCGCTCGATTTCGAGGAGTTGGTGCTGGTTGTTCATCGCGCGATGGAACGACAGAACCTGCTCGAAGAAGTCCGCAATCTGCGGTCAGCGCTCGATCAGCGGTATGGGTTTGAAGGCATCATAGGCCGCGCCAAAAGTTTTCTACGCGTACTCGATCAGGCGGCCCGCGTCGCCCAGCATGACTCTACTGTTCTGATTCATGGGGAAACCGGAACAGGCAAAGAACTGCTGGCCCGCGCTATCCATCACAACAGCCGGCGCAAAGCCAGATCATTCATCACCATTAACTGTGGAGCGATCCCGAAAGACCTGATTGAAGCTGAGCTCTTCGGTTATACCCGCGGCTCATTTACCGGCGCGCACACTACACGGTCGGGCAAGATTGAAGCTGCCGATGGGGGAACGCTCTTTCTGGATGAAATTGGCGAGCTCTCTCTCGACGCTCAGGTAAAGCTGCTGCGCGTGCTTCAACAGGGAGAAATTTCAAAGATCGGCTCCTCGGAAACAATACGAGTCAACGTGCGGGTCATTGCCGCAACACATCGCAACCTGCAGGCAATGATTGAAGACTGCACGTTTCGCGAAGACCTCTATTATCGGCTGGCTGTTGTGCCCTTGCATCTCCCCGCGCTTCGCGAGCGTAAAGAAGATATTCCTGAACTCGTGGAGCATCTCTTTCAAAAAGCGAAAGAGCGCCACGACATCGCTGGTGTACAACTAGCGCCGTCCATCATGCCGTATCTTGTCGCATATCGCTGGCCGGGAAATGTGCGCGAGCTCGAGAATGTAGTCGAGCGCCTGTTAGTGCTGAGCTCACATAAATCCATCGGAGAAGAGGACCTGCCGGAAGAGATTCGCCGCGTGCAGCCGAACGCTTCCTCCTTCCGCATCGATCTTCCCGACGAAGGAATCAGCCTTGAAGGAGTAGAGCGAGAGCTGATCGTGCGCGCATTGGAGCGCTTCAACGGTAACCAGACGCACGCGGCGAAGTATCTCGATATAAGCCGCCGGACGCTCATCTACCGCATGGAAAAATATGGGTTGCTGTAGCTGATACTTTAGAAAGCTGGCACTAAGGAATATTAGCGCGCGGACAATCAGAACATTAGGTATGTGTCAGCAGTTCGATCTGCTGACACACGCACAATTACGCTGTTTCTAAGTTGTATTCTGGAGGGGCGGCGGGAGCAGTGACCAGTCAGAGTGTTCACTGGCACATTTTGTATAGTCCTTGTGCACTGCAAGCACCTGCCTATACGCCAGGAAATTAATACAGCGGTTTTTTAAGCCTGCTGTTCGCCTTCGCCAGCCTGGGCCTGTTCGGCTTCCATTGCCTTCTGCAGCTCTTCGCGCTTTTTGGCGCGGGCTTCTGCGCGTTTCTGGCGTTTCTCGTCGAGAACTGCCTCGGCTCCGAGGAGTTCGATGAAGGCTTTCTCAGCACCGTCTCCACGCTGGAATCCACGGCGAACGATGCGCAGATAGCCGCCATTTCTGTCGCCATAGCGTGGGGCTACGGTGTCAAAAAGACGGGCCACGGCGTCGCGGGTTTGAAGGAAAGAAAGAGCCTGACGCCGCGCATGCAGGTCGCCCTTCTTGCCCAGAGTGATCAGCTTCTCCACGTGAGGACGGACGGCTTTCGCCTTGGCGACGGTCGTCTCGACGCGGTCTTCCAGAATGACGGACGTGACCAGGTTGCGCAGCAGAGCGCGGCGGTGGCTAGTGTTGCGTCCGAGTTTGAATCCTGCATTGCGGTGGCGCATGACAATCTCTCTTATCAGGGTACAGGGTACAGGGTACAGCGTGCACATCGCTCTTTCTGAGCGCTGCACGCTGTCCGCTGTTCCTGGTTAAAAGTTTTCTGTTTCTGTCGGCAACGGAATGTCCGCTTCGTCCAGACCCTCGTCCTCGTCGTCGTAATGGCCGTAGCTGGCTGCCGCCAGAGTTGCCGAAGGCAGAACGCTGGTCGGTCCGGGCACTGCGTTGCCGTGCTCGTCGATTTTCATACCGAGCGACAAGCCCATCTGCGCGAGGATTTCCTTGATCTCGTTCAGAGACTTACGGCCGAAGTTCTTGGTCTTCAGCATTTCGGCTTCGGTCTTCTGCACCAGCTCGCCGATGGTCTGAATATTCGCGTTCTTCAGGCAGTTGTAGCTGCGAACGCTCAGCTCCAGCTCTTCGACTGAACGATTCAGGTTGTCGTTGCGCAGCAGCGTGCGGCCTTCCTCAGCCTGGGCCTCTGCTTCGACTTCTTCCTCGAAGTTGATGAAGATGCTCATGTGGTCTTTGAGCAGCTTGGCTGCGAGGCCGATGGCGTCTGCCGGGGCAACAGTTCCATTGGTCCAGACCTCGAGCGTCAGCTTGTCATAGTCGGTGATCTGACCGAGACGAGCAGCTTCGACCGTGTAGTTGACTTTGCGGACGGGCGAGTGAACCGAGTCGACCGGGATAAAGCCGATGCCGAGATCGGAGTCAAAGTTCTTGTCAGCGGAGATGTAGCCGCGGCCGCGCTTGAGGCGCATTTCCATGTCCAGCTTGCCGCCTTCGCTGACGGTTGCGATGTAGATGTCCTTGTCGAGAATTTCCACG
>Ga0209062_1003421_pt1 | contig 18374 bp, 15 predicted proteins | sample Coa_R2_2_FD_187158 | JGI IMG/M metagenome (GOLD analysis project Ga0209062, IMG submission 187158) | Surface soil microbial communities from Centralia Pennsylvania, which are recovering from an underground coalmine fire - Coalmine... | ecosystem: Environmental > Terrestrial > Soil > Unclassified...
GAGCAGCGTGGGGCGGTCATAGAGATTCGCTGGAACGCCGGGGAAGCGATAGCTTTCGACGTACATGCCGGTGACGATGTCATTGCCGATTCTCCACACGGTGCCGTTGTTATCGGCGAGAAGAGTGGCTTTGATTTCCTCGTGCTTGGTATTGCCGTTTTCCTGGTACGAGCGGACGAGGGTGATTTCCCTGCCGGCGTACTTGTGCAAAAGCTTGGCCGGTTCGAGGAGGTCGTATTCGTAGTTTTGTTCGATAACGCCGAGCTTTTCGGGATCAGTGAGAGAACGGAAATGAACGGTGGCAGGATTGACGGTGGCGGCGATGTCCATGAGCTTGAGACGGAAGGCTCCGGCGGGCAAGGAAATTTGGCGGACGTCGCGGACAAGGGCGATATTCGAATTGTAGACGGTGAGATTCAGGTCCGTTTGGTCGGCTAACGTGGATTGGTCGGCGGCAGGCGGAGCTTGCGCGGGTTCTTGTGCGCCGGGAGATGAGGCACCACCCCGCGATGCCGCAAACAGAACGGAAGCGCCAGCAAGTATGCCGGCGCCGCCGAAAAGCAAAATCCAGCGCTTGTAGAAAGGCTTCTGGGGATTGGACATTCGTGGTTCACCTCTTGGGCGATGTGCCTTATCGAGATTAGAACGGGACGGGGAGGATTTCTTGCAGGAATTCGAGGAGCGAAGAAAACGCTAACACGCGCGAAGGCTAGTGTTCGACGAGATGCCAAGTCTGGCCGCCGTCAGAAGTCCTGAAGCGGATCTTGGAGAATCTCAGCGTGACGGTGGCACTGCGAGCATCGGCGGCAACGATCTCGCTGACGGCGCCGTTGACGGGAGGCGTGACGACGGTCCAGTGGGCGCCACCATCGGTGGTGAGAACCACGACGCCGGAATCGCCGGCGAGCCAGCAGACAGAGCCCGAGGGAGCGGAACCGGCGCGGAGGGGCGCTGAAGTGCCGGTATTTTGCGGCTGCCAGGTTTCGCCGGAATCCGTGCTGCGAGTGACGGCGCCATTTTGATCAATCTTCCAGACGACCTTGCGGTCAGGCGCGTAGATGAGACGCGCGCCCGAGGGAGTAACAGTTGCGGAAGTGTGGTCCATCGCGGCGAGCGGCTGGGTGGATTCGGCGGTGGTGGCACTTGGGGCCAAGCTGCGAGTGTCCTTTTGGTTCGGGGATTTTTGAGCGAGCGAGGCTTCCTCGGAAAGAGCCGGCCTGAGCGCTGGAGCGGGCGGCGCTGAAGGGGAAGGCGAGGCAGCACTGGATCCGCTGAGCGGCGCGTTGAGAGGTGGCGCAGCGGATTCCTGCTTTGCGCCGGCCATTCCGCCCGTTGCGGCAGCGGCGGGAGAAAGCCGGGTTTGGCGGCTTGCCTGCTGAAGCGTGTTCGTGCTTTGCTCCTGAGGACCACGATTGGAAGGACCCGCCGTGGGACGCGGTGAGAGCGGACTTTGCGGGTGCTTTCGCAGTTCAGCGCCGCGACTTGCATTCGGCTCGGCTGTATCGCTCTTGGCACTGGGGATTTGCTTCCCGCGAAGCTCGGCCGTTTTCTTCTCGTAGAGAAAGCCGCTTGCGGGAGCGGACGGAGCCAAAAGTTTGTCGGAATTGCGCTCGGCCTGCGGTCCAGTGTTCGATTGCGTCTTCGAGGACGAGTCGGGGGCAAGCTCCTGATGCCGCGAGCTAGCCGGAAGGGCGGTGAGACTAAGCGGTCGGTTCTCATGCCACGTGGCCCAAATGAGGAGCCCGGCGGCAACGGCCCCGGCGGGGGCAACCCAGCGCCAATAGTGGCCGCGAGCGGAGCTGGAGACTGCTTTTGTAGATGAAACGGGGCCTTCGAGCGGAGCAGCTTCGGCAGGGGACCTGTTGGAGCTGGTCGCCGAAGGCAGGCGTGCCTCTGAATCGGCAGACACGAACGCCTGCGCAGGGTCGGCAGAGGGATCGGCAACGGCGAGGTCGGCGGTGAGTTCAAGCTGGGCGAGGATATCGCGGCAACGCTCGCACGCGGCCAGGTGCTGCTTCCAGCGATGTAATTCCTCGAGCGGGAGCAAGCGTTCGTGATAGGAGGCAAGAGCTTCGGCATCGGGGCAGGCGTTGGAGGAAATGGCGGAGGAGTCCGGCGAGGCGGACTGACGCACGTGGCGCGCGAGTGCCTTCTCGAAGAGCTGTTCCCGGTCGTCAGCGGCCACGGCAGTACCCCGATGGCCGATTTGAAGATCGGCCACTAAAGGTGGAACGAAATCGGCGCGTTGCCTTGCAGGAAAGGCTCATGAGTCTTGGTTTTCCGTTTCTGCCGCGCCGACCGCCGGAATTTTTCTCGAGTGAACAGGCTCAGCGCTGGTTGCAGGAAATGGAGCGAAGAGCGCATCAAGGTTGATGGGCGCGTCCTCGGCGGCATATTGAAAGCAAAGAGTAATCTCGGGGTCGCTGAGGCCAGGCGTGGCGGCAGAGCCATTGGCGAGAGAGAAGCCCGCACGAAGCAAGGTTTCGACCTGCTGGCGAAGGAGGCGGCGAATGCGGTCGAGGTTGCGGGAGACGCTGGATTCGTGTTCACCAAGAGCGCGGCCAATGGCGGCCAGAGTCCGGTCCTCGAGGTAGTAGGAACGGAGGCGCTCGGAGTCGCGCCGGTCGAGGCCGGCAACAGCGGTTTCGAGGGCGCGGCGGAAAAGCGCGAGATAGCGCTCGCGATGCGGATCGGCAGGTGGAGCGTCGCTGACGAGTTGGGAAACGGGGTGCTCGGATTGCGCTTCGGAATCGATAGGGACGAAGCGCCGGGCGGAGCGGATGGCGTCAATATGGCGCTGCGCGAGCACCGCGCGCAACCAGGTGTTCAGCGAGCTGCGGCCATGGAAATAGCGAAACAGGGAGCGGGTGGGGCCGCTCGTTTCCGTGATTCCGTACAAGTCGCTGAAGAGAGAATCGGCGAGGTCGCTGGCTTCCGGCGAATCCGGCGGAGAACGGAGGATGGCGGCGGCCGAAGCACGGAGATACGGGCGATAAACGGCGACAAAACGATCCCAGGCGGCTTCGCAACCGTGGGCGCAGGCGGCAGCTAACGCAAGGTCGTGGAGATGCAGAGCGGAGAGGAATTGCTCGAGTTTGCGTGGGTCAGGTGAGGACTGGGGGAAATTTTTTGCGGCGCTAAGTTCGAGAACGGCGTCGAATTGCTCCGGCGAGAGCCCCCATTCGGCGGCGCCGGACTGTTCGTATAGGGATTTGCGGAGACTGGGGAGCGGCGCCAGCAACGGCCTGGGACGGGACCCGGAAGGCTCGGAGCCGCGAATGGCTTGGTCGGACATGCGTGAATGCAAAGAACCGGAACCGGCCACCAAGGTTGCTTGCGCAGGGCAGCAGCACCCAAAATGGCTCCAGGGAGCATCCTAGAACATTGGGCGGGGCCGACGGAAGTGGTCAGGCTGAAAAGCCGCGCAACCCCTTCACTCTTTCATGTATCCTACGGGGGAGTTGCGCACCCCCCAGCAACCGAAAACGCCTCGCCGGGTTCGTCTAGAAAGGGTGCTCGGAGTGTGCAGGCGGGAGCGTTAGCGACTTCGCGACCTTGGTACGAAAGTCCTATTCGAGCTCCACAATGCGCGTCAGTACTCTGGTACTGGTAGGGGTCACGCTGCTTCCTCATTTATCCTGCAATCCGGGGAGCACTGTCTGCCTACGAATGAACGGGCGAGGGACCGGCTGAGGCGGCACGGATGACAACGATGATTGCAGAACCACCACCGAACACGACCCTGGGCGTGGGATTCGAGAACCGTCGCCGGGCCGGGAATCCCGAAGCCTGGAAAAAAGCGATCGGAACGCGGCCAATAGCCGCTCGCTTGGCACTGCTTCCCGAAGAGAAACCGCGCTGGGACCGCATGGGAGTAAGCGCAGCGGCCCAGTTCAGTTTGCTCTTTTTCCTCCTGCTGATGCCGCTGCTGTATCCGAACAGCATGAAGACGGCGCTGAATTACTCGATCATGGAGCTGGCGCAGCCGGTGACGATGGTACCGACGCAACCGCCGCCACCCCCGCCGCCGAAAGTGAAGGCCAAGACGCCACCGCCGGTGGTACCCGAGCCGGTGAAATTGAATCCCAAGCAGCCGCACATATTCATCACGCCGAAAGCCGCCATCCCGCAGCCAAGAACGCTGGAGGCGAAGGCGCCCGAACTGAATCCACAGTTCGATATGGTAAAGATGGAAACGACGCAGACGGGTCCGAAACGCCCGCGCGAAGAAGTGAAGCTGAACAACATGACCAGCATGGGCAGCGCGGCGCCGGCGACAGTGAAGGCGCCGGTAGAGAAGGTGCAAACCGGGGGCTTCGGCGATGAGCACGGATTGCCCGCGAACAAGAGCAATCCGAATCGAGCGGTGAACATGAACGCGCTTGGCTCGCCCGCCCTGCCGGGCGGCCCGGGATATGGAAATGGAACAGGTGGAGCAAAAGGAGCGCGCGGCACGGTGGTGAGCGGCGGCTTCGGAAACGGAACGGCAATCGCTCCGGAGAGCAGCGGGAGGAAGGGGACGCTGCAAAGCTCAGGTTTTTCGAACCAAAGCGTGGCGACGGACGCGCCGAAGAAAAGGGCGGAAGCGGCCGAGAGCGCGACGACGCCTGTTGACATCCTGGACAAACCGCGGCCTGAATACACGGCGGAAGGGCGTAGTCTAAAGATTGAGGGCGACGTGGTGCTGGATGTGGTTTTTCTCGCGAGCGGCTCGGTGCAGATGGTTCGAGTCGTGAGCGGGTTGGGTCACGGGCTCGATGAAGCCGCGGAGCGGGCGGCACAGCAAATCAAGTTCAAGCCAGCGAAACGCGAGGGCCAGCCGGTGGATTATCCGGCACGCGTGCGGATTACGTTCCAATTGGCCTACTAGGGGGAAGAGAAAATGGGCGAGTTAGCGGGGATCGCGGCGCGCGCCGCGAAATACTTCATTGTTCCGGCATTGATGGCCGCCAGTGGAGCGGGAACGTGGAGCGCGGCAGCGTCTCCGAAGCCGGCGGACCAGCCGCGAACGATGGACCAAGTGGTGGACCGGGTGATTGCCAACGAGAACAAGCTGAACGGGCAAATCCGGCAATATGCACCGCTCGTCGAGACCTATATTCAAAATCTGAAGCCCGACAAGGAACTGGGCTTCGTGCCGGCGGGCGACAAGTACTTCCTGGGGCGAGCGGATTTTTCCAAGGGCGTGCAACTCGTATCGCTGACGGACGCGGAGAACCGCGGAAAGAAGGTATTCAGCTCAATCGGGAATTTCTTTTCGTTCGCGATGGAGTATCTGCCGGATGGATTCTTGCAGATGATCTTCCTGGACACGAACGGATTCGACAAACAGCACTATAAATTCGACTATGTGCGGCGCGAATTTCTGGGCGAGGTGCGGTGTCTCGTGTTCGACGTGACGCCGCTGCCGAAGTCGGGCAAGGGGCGCTTCCTTGGGCGCATCTGGGTGGAGGATCAGGATTACAACATTGTGCGATTCAACGGCGCATACGGCGGAAGTGGACGCACGAGCTACTACTTCCATTTCGACAGCTGGCGCACGAACGTGCAGCCCGGAATGTGGATGCCCTCTTTTGTGTACAGCGAGGAGAAGGAATTGCACTACGCCGTGGCCAAGAAGCTGGACTTCAAGGCGCAGACGCGGCTTTGGGGTTACAACCTGGGACATGCCGCACAGGAGCAGGAGCTGAGCAAGATTCTGGTGGAAACTCCGGTGCAGGACGACACGAAGACGGCAAACGACTTGACGCCGGTACAAGCGCAGCGCTCGTGGGACCGGCAAGCGGAAGACAACGTGGTGGACCGCTTGCAGCGGATCGGGTTGATCGCGCCGAAAGGCGAAGTGGACAAGGTCCTGGACACGGTGGTGAACAACCTGGAAGTGACCAATAACCTGGATATCGAGCCGGACGTTCGCTGCCGCGTGATGATGACCTCGACGCTCGAATCCTACACAATCGGCCATACAATCGTGCTGAGCCGCGGATTAATAGACGTACTGCCGGACGAGGCGAGCCTGGCGACGATGCTGGCGCACGAGCTGAGCCATGTGGTGCTGGGTCACCGGCTGGATTCCTCGTATGCGTTCTTCGATCAGTTGCTGGTGGATGACAAGGAGACGTTCCGGCATTTCGGGTTTGGCCGCACGCCGGACGAAGAGAAGGCCGCAAACGAAAAAGCGGCGGAACTGCTGGCGAAATCGCCGTACAAGGCGCAGCTGGGAACCGCGGCCCTTTTCCTGACAGCGCTCGAGACGCGCCAGAAGGAGATTCCGAATCTGATCAGCCCGCATCTAGGCGACCGAGTGCCGGAGATGGGATCGCTCAAATCGAACATGCCGGCGCCCCCGGACCTGAAGCAGAATCCGCAGCAGATCGCGGCGCTGCCGATTGGGGGACGCGTGAAGCTGGACCCCTGGAACGACAAACTGGAACTGATCAAGAGCAAGCCTGTGGGCGTTATTGCGGAACGCGAGAAAATGCCGTTTGAGGTGACACCGTTCATGCCGTACCTGGTGCGGTACGGTTCGGAAGCGGCGCAAAAGCCGGTGGCGGCAAGCGCGGCAGCGCCAGCGGACCCCAAGCCAGGCGATCCGGCGGCGAAGCCGAACTGAACGTCGAGAAAAGCTCTAGGCCCGGCGAAATCTGTTTCGCCGGGCCTTTTTGTTCTCCGAGGCGAGCGCTGGGCGCTATGGATTCGCGGAAAGCGCTTTGATGAGCCGGTAATTGAATTCGACTCCGTCGTAGAAATCCCGCACGCCGATGCGTTCGTCCTTGCCATGAGCGCGATTGTCCTCGAGGTCAAAAAACATGCACGCAATTCCGTAGGTGGGAATGCCGGCGATGCGCAGGAACTTGCCGTCGCTTGCGCCGGTGGCCATGGTGGTGACGATAGGCAGGCCGGGCCACATGCTTTCGACGGCGGATTTCATGGCGCTCATGACCTCGGGAAGGAGCGGCGAGGGCGGAACGGGAACGATGGGAATCGCGCTGCCATCGGCCGATTTCTGTTGAACCGCGGTGACGGAAACCTTGGGATCGCCGATGACGCGTTCGAGAGTTTTGCGGACCTGCTCGGGGTCTTCGCCCGGAAAAATTCGGCAATTCACATTAGCACGTGCGGTTTGCGGCAAAGCGTTTGGCGCGTGTCCTCCGGAAAGCATGGTGGCCACGCAGGTCGTGTGCAGCAGCGAGTTGAAGTACGGATTCTCGGAGGCGCGAGCCACGGCGGCGGCATCCGGCGGGTCCTGAGCCACTGCCTTCAGGTCGGCAGAGAGCTGGCCTGATGTCAGCGCAGCCATGCGGGTGAAGTAATTTCGAGTGATTTCGTTGACTTCGGCCGGGAATGAGAAGCTGCGGATGCGAGCGAGGGCATCGGCCAGGTGATAGATGGCGTTGTCCGCGCTTGGAACGGAGCTGTGGCCGCCGGGATTCAGGGACTCGAGCTGAAAATCGGCGTAGACCTTCTCGCTGGCTTGTACGGCGGCCTGCAGGCGTTTGCCCTTGTCTTTCTCAAATTCACCGCCATCCAGATTGATGCAGTAGCCGGCGTCAATCCAATCGCGGTGATTTTTCAGCAGCCAATCCACGCCATTGTCGTCGCCGTTTTCCTCGTCCGCCGTGAGGGCGAGAATCAAGTCGCGTCCGGGAACGAAGCCTTCCTGTTTCAGGCGGATGAAGTTGCTAACGAGGAGGGCATCGCCGGACTTCATGTCTTCGGCGCCGCGGCCATAGAAGTAGCCGTCTTTTTCGACCAACTGAAAAGGATCGGTGGTCCAGTCTTCGCGGCGCGCTTCAACAACATCGAGATGGCCGATGAAGAGAACGGGTTTGCGAGCATCCGTGCCGCGATAACGAAGGACGAGATTTTTCTTGCGATCCGTGGGACCAGCAACCTTCAAGTCCGCCGAAGAGAAACCCGCGTCAAGGAAGCGCTGGGCCATGGCTTGGGCGGCGGCTGTGGTGCTGCCAGCCGAGTCGGTTGTGTTGATCTCGATGAGTTGCCGGAAAATTTCGCGCGCCTGCGCGTCCGCGGAATCATGCTCCTGCGCAAGAGCTCCCGCGGCCGGGGCAAAGCTCAGGCCGAGGGCGACACAGGCGGTCCAGAATGGTCTGTGCACGGTTGCGGTCCTCGATTCGAAGTCTTTGGCCGTCATTGCTCAAGCGATCAGGGTTCGCCGGCGGCCGCATGGGACGCGGACAGCACCGCGTGGCGAAGGCAGGCGGAAATGTAAGAGGCCGTCACGAAAAGGAGAATGAGACCGAGACCAGGGTCCACAATAAACCTGACGATAAACGCAGTCAGGACCGCAAAACCAACTCCGCCAGGCTTCATCAGGGGACGGCCAAGGCGTACGTTGATGAACTTAGCAAGCACTTGGGGCCATTTGAAGAGCCAGTAAAAATTGTAGACCGGAATGAAATGGAATCCCACGGCTCGGGCTGGAGAGACCGGATACTTAACGCCTGGAATATCGGCCAGGATGAGGTGATACCGGTGAACGCATACCAGCCAATAAACAAAGCCGACAAAAGCTGGGAGGAAAACATAGACCGGCGGAATTACGAAGAACGCTTTGGGAAGCTCCGGCTGCATGGCGGCGGCAACGAACTCCGCGATGATGGTGGCGAAGCCGATAAGATAGCCGATCCAAATCTGTGGCAGCCGCGGCAAGGCCGCGGGCCATTCAGGGCGGTGGGTTTCGGCTTGTGGGATATCCATGAGCTTATTTTGTCCCCGCTTTGAGCGTAACGGCCCGGCGCGGCCTCCGTCAAACCAATAAAACGAATCGCGAGTGGCGCGTTGCTTGGCGCGGCGAGTCCTGCATACACTGGTCACGATTTGAAAGGGGACTAAGAATGGCAATCGGGAGAAGGCGGCGGCTGTTACAGGCAGTGGGAGGTGCGGGGCTGTTTCTCGCTGGGGTGGCGGTGGGATCAGGGCACACGCTCGCGGCTGTGGTGCAGAACCATTTCGGGCAGCCGAAGACGGTGTTGCATGTGGTGGTTTATAAATTTAGGGACACGGTCTCCAACAACGACCGCCAGCAGGCACTGGATGGAATCCGTACGATGGCGGCAAGGATTCCGGGGATCAAGAATATCTGGCTGAAGACGGAGCGAAACCAGATTCGCGATTTCAGCGGCGTGTATGCGATCGAATTCACAAACGCGGAAGCTGCAGCGGATTACGCGGAGAACCCGCTGCACGAAGCATGGGCGAAGAAGTGGGAGGCGCTGCGGGAGAATAGCCTGTCTTTCCAGATTTCAAATCCGTAGAGTTAGCGCAGCCAAGAGGCGCGGCGAGAGGGTTGTGGACGGTAACTATCCGGGTGCGCAGGAGCGGCTTGTGAGTGCGAACACCAGCGAGGCCAAGCTAGAATTTAGGCCATGCAGCGTAAGATTTTTTGGCTGACGTTCAGCGCGCTGGGCATACTGGCAGATTTGACGCTGCCCTTCTGGTGGGCGGTGGCCGCGACGATTCCGATCCTTGGCGCGAGTTGGTGGATTGCCTACCGCAGCGATTGGTTTTAACGGAAAGGGCCAGAAGGGGTGACGCTGACGTAAGTAACGACCCGCCAGAGCATCAAGCCGAAAGAGATCCCTCAGCGCCTTGCTTGTGCGACACGGCAGCTTCGGCGTTCCGGCACGCGGAGAAAAGTGACGCGAGTGCCGCATTCTGTGGGCTTTCGCGCAGCGCAAGCTGTCTTGCGAACTTTGCCTCTGTCCTGAGGACACCCCTCGGAAGGCCGGTTCGAATTGCTCTTTCGCAGCCAGCCAGGCGAGAGCGCCGGGTATAATGTCCCCTCCTGTCGAGGAGATTCCGAGATGAAGTATCGGCGATTTGGGCGCACCGGATGGAACGTCAGCGAAATCGGCTATGGGATGTGGGGAATGGGCGGCTGGACGGGCAGCGATGATGCGGAGTCTCTCAGTTCGCTGCAGCTTGCGGTCGACCGCGGCGTCAATTTTTTTGATACGGCGTGGGCATACGGGAACGGGCACAGCGAACAGCTTTTGGGCAAGCTGTTGAGCATAGCTAACCGGCAGGCGGGCGGGCCGGACGGAAAGCTCTACGTTGCAACGAAAGTGCCGCCCAAAAACCGCAAATGGCCGAGCCGGCGCGAGTTTTCCCTGGACGATTGTTTTCCGCCCGAATACATCGCCGAATATGTCGAGAAAAGCCGCCAAAATATCGGCGTGGACGCGCTCGATCTGATCCAACTGCACACCTGGGAAGATGCCTGGATGGATGATCCGCGGCTGCCGCGCGCCATCGAACAGTTGCGGAAAAGCGGCAAGATCCGCGCATTCGGGATCAGCCTGAATCGCTGGGAGCCGGCGAACGGCATCCGGGCGGTGCGCTCCGGGCTGATTGATGCCGTGCAAGTGATCTACAACATCTTCGACCAAAACCCCGAGGACGAACTCTTTCCGGCTTGCCGGGAGCATGACGTGGCGGTGATCGCGCGCGTGCCTTTCGACGAAGGCACGCTAACGGGGACGCTTACGCTCGATTCCAAATGGCCGGCAAATGACTGGCGGAGCACCTATTTTGTTCCAGAGAATCTGAAGGCGAGCGTGAAACGCGCGGAGGCGCTGAAGCCGCTGCTGCGGGATGGCATGAGCATGCCGGAGATGGCGCTGCGGTTTATTCTCAACAACGCCGACGTGGCGACCATCATCCCTGGGATGCGCAAACGGAAGAATGTGGAAGCGAACGCGGCCGCGAGCGAGAAGGGTCCGCTGCCGGCCGATCTGCATAGGCAACTGCGGAGGCATCGTTGGGACCGGACACCCACGGCGTGGAGCCAATAGCACGAGGACGGAAACTCGAGCCAGGGCGCCAGAACGTCGAACCAGTGCAAAGCCAGAGTCAAAAGTTGAGAAGCGGCAGGTTTGGCGCCACGCGTCCTTGATGATTGATCATGCAGCCGCACGCCTGCCGCGCGCAAAAACGCGCGATTAACGGCCGGAGCTCAAGCGGTTTGCTTGAGGGCTCGTTCGACGAGCGTCAGGCAACGCTCGGCTTGCTCGCGGAGCAGCTCTTCGCGGTCGCCGCGGTCGCGCTGCGCGGTGTGCAGCTCATCGGCAATGGCAAGCGCGGCGAGCACGGCGACTTTCTGGGTATCTACGGTGCCGGTGGCATTGGCGATAGCGTGCATTTTTTCGTCCACAAACGCAGCGAGTTTCTGGACGTAAGCGGGTTCGAGCTCGCCGTGAACCGAGTAGCTCTGCCCGAAGATTTGTATCTTTACGGGACCGCTCATGGCGGGAATTGTAGCGCAATGCGGAGTTTGTCGTGGATCGATCTTTGGAATGGCCTTCGGCAGGAAACGTGTTTCGCCGAATTTTCATCGGTGAAGAGACGAGCCGGTATGCGTTAGCGCCGCAAAGTTGAAGCTTTGCGGAGTTAATTAGCTAGCCGGCGCGGAGCTGCGCGCCGAGATTCGCTTCCAGCGCGGCCACAATTTTTGCTGAGTAGTCCGCAACTTGCGAATCGGTCAAGGTTGCTTCGCGGCTCTGGAAGGTAACGCGCACGAGCAGGGAATACTTTCCCTGCGGGACGTTCCTGCCGCGGAACAGGTCCGCCGCTTCGATCGAGACAAGGTCGGCAATGCCGAGGGACTGAATGGTCCTTCGCACGTCATCAAAAACGGTGCCATCCGCAAGGAGCAAAGAGAAATCGCGCTCGACGGCGGGAAAACGCGGAATGGGCTGATAGCGGCGGGAGTTCTTCACACCATAGTACATGCAGTAGAGCGGACCGAGGGCAAGCTCGGCAAGGAAAACGTCCTGGCGCAGCTTGAGCTTTTCGGCGATGCGGCGGGCGAGTTGACCCGCAGCGCCGATTTCCCCTTCGCCGAGGCGAATGCGGCCGCGCCTGGCGGCATTAAGCCAGTCGGGACCACCTTGTTCCCACCGCAACCCGCCGGCGAGCGAGCCGATTGCGTCGAGATCGCCCTTAAGGTCCGCGAAGGAGAAGTCGCGCGCGGAATCGTAAAGGCCTTTTTCCCGCGCTTCTCCCGTGGCTCCGAGTGTCAAAACGCGGGTTTCGACCGGATGCAGCTCGGCGCCATTCGCGGCAAGACTCAACCGGTAGTGGCGAGCGATTTCGAAGAGGCGGAGATTGCGCTGGCCATGATTCAAATTCCATTCGAGAGCCGCGGCCATGGTGACGGCGCCCGTGGAGCGGAGCACGTTCGCCTCCTCGGACAGCGGATTGGCGATGCGCGCGGACGTAATGCCGTCTGGACGGAATAACGCGTCGCGCTCTTCCGAAACGTGCGGAATGGTATTGATTTCGTGGTAGCCCAGTCCGATGAGGCGCTCGCGCACGCGCGCTTCGGCCTCGTAGTGCGGCAAACGCAGAGCGCCTTGGCGCGCGGCCGGCAAGCGCGGCGGAAATTTCTCGAGACCACGGATGCGAGCGACTTCTTCGACCAGGTCGATTTCGCGCTCGACATCCGGGCGCCAGGAAGGCTGGACACACTCCCAGGCGGCAAGGAGGGAACCTTCGGCGCCGCGATTGTCGTCCACGCGGACCGGGGCGAAGCCGAGCGCGCCGAGAATGCCTTCGATTTCCTTGTCGGGGACATCCGCGCCCATCACACGGAGAATTTCCGCGCGCGTCAGGCGGATTTTCTTCGGCGAACGCTTGCCAGGATAAACGTCAACGGCGCCGGAGAGCAGTTCGCCGCCGGCAAGCTGGAGGATCAATTCGGCGGCACGGCGTGAAGCGACTTCCGCCATTTCCGGGTCGGCGCCGCGGCCAAAGCGCGTGGAAGCCTCCGTGTGCAGTTTGAGGGAGCGGGCCGTGCGGCGAACTCCGACGGGATCGAACCAGGCGCATTCAATCAGAACGTTCTTCGTGGAAAACGAAATCTCGGTCTCCGCGCCGCCCATGATGCCGCCGATACCCACGGCGCGCGTGCCGTCGCCATCACACACGACGGCGGCATTCGGATCGAGGGTGCGTTCGGCGCCGTCAAGCGTGCGAATCTTCTCGCCGGGGTTCGCCCGGCGGACGACGATCGCATGGGCGCGGACCTTGTCGTAATCGAACGTATGCAGCGGATGTCCCAATTCGAGCATCACGTAGTTGGAAATATCCACCACATTGCTGATACTCGCGACTCCCGAGGCTTCGAGGCGGTCTTTCAGCCATTTGGGCGAGGGCTGGACCTTGACGCCGCGAATCACGCGTGCGGTAAAGCGGCCGCACAGCTCGGGAGATTGAATGGTAACGCGCGCCGCATCGCTTGCCTTGGCAGCGGAATCTTCCGCGGGCCGCGGCGGCGTGAAGATTAAGGGCAGGCGGAAAACGGCGGCGACTTCCCGCGCGATGCCGAGGTGGCCAAGACAATCCGGACGATTCGAGCCGACTTCGGCGTCAATGATGGCTCCATGTGGGCCGTTCTCGATGCCACCGATATTGGTGCCGGAAAGCGCCAGGCGGGAGGCGAGGTCCTGCGGCGTCGCGGTCACATCCACGAATTCCTTGAGCCAGTTGTAAACAATTTTCATGGGAATTGGCGCAGGAAGCGGATGTCGTTCTGGAAAAAGACCTGCAAATCCTCAATGCCGTACCTGAGCATGGCCAGGCGGTCGATGCCCATGCCGAAGGCAAAGCCGCTGACTTTTTTCGCGTCGTAGCCGACGAAGCCGTAGACGGCCGGGTCCACCATGCCGGCGCCGAAAAGCTCGATCCAGCCAGCGCCTTTGCACTTGCCGCAGACGCCGCTTGCGCCGGAGCCAGAACCGCCGCAAAAGATACAGGAGACGTCAAACTCGACGGAAGGCTCGGTGAACGGGAAATAGCTGGGACGAAAGCGCGTCTTGACGTTCGCGCCGAAGAATTGCCTGACGAAATACTCTATGGTGCCGGTGAAATCGCAGAAGGTGATGTCCGTATCAACGGCAAGACCTTCCACTTGGTGGAATGCGAAGGAGTGGGTGGCGTCGGGATTGTCGCGCCGATAGACCTTGCCGGGAACGATGACGCGCACGGGCGGCTTCTGCTTTTCCATGGTGCGAATCTGCATCGGCGAGGTGTGCGTGCGGAGAAGAAGCTGGCCCGGCGGCTTCCCGGCCGCCGCGGGCGGCAATTCGATATAGAACGTATCCATATCGTCGCGGACCGGATGATGCTCGGGAATATTGAGCGCCTCGAAATTGTAGTAAGGCGTTTCCATCTCCGGACCTTCGACCACGGAAAAACCGATCGAGACAAAGATATCTTCGATTTCCTCGAAGACCTGGCGGAGGAGATGGTGGGAACCGACCGGGCGAATGACACCTGGAAGAGAAAGGTCGATGCGATCGCGCGCAAGGGCAGTTTGCTCGGCTCCGGATTCAATGGCTACGCGCCGTGCTTCGATTTGCATCTCGACGTGCGCGCGGAGATCGTTGAGTGCGGCACCTACGGCTCGCTTCAGCTCGGGAGGAGCGGGCTTCAGCCAATTGTCGGTGATTTGCGTCAGGACACCGGATTTGCGGCCGAGCCACGCGTCGCGGAAGAGCTTCCAAGCCGCCTCGTCGTGCACAGCGGCGCCAGCAGAATCAAAGCGCGCGCGCACTTCGGCGAACAGCGGCGCGACCTCTTCGGGCCGCGCGACGCCAAGGGCGAGCAGCGATTCCGCGGTTTTGCTATCGGTTGACATGCCCGTTACGAGAATCTGCTCCCGCGCGGCCGTGGCAGCGTTTCCGTTAGTGCAGGCAAGAGCGCCTGTGAAACTGAACCGAACGGCGCCGCCGGCGCGGTTGCGCCTCCGCTAGGCCTTTTTCCCAGGCGGAGGCGCGGCGGCTTTGGCCTTCTCGACCAATACGGCAAAGCCCGCGGCGTCCTTCACGGCGATATCCGCGAGCACCTTGCGGTCAAGCGCGATGCCGGCAGCTTTCAGACCGTGGATGAACTGGCCATAGCTGATGCCATTCTGACGGGCGGCGGCGCCGACACGCTGAATCCAGAGCCGGCGGTATTGCCGCTTTCTCGCGCGGCGGTCGCGCTTGGCGTAGCGATCGGCGCGATTGGCGGCTTCTTGCGCGGACTGATACAGCTTGCTCTTGGTGAGAAAGAACCCTTTGGTTCTTCTCAAGTACTTCTTGCGCCGCGCGCGGCGCTTTGTGCCGCGTTTTACGCGTGCCATGGGTTTGCTCCTTGTTCCTGGATTTCCCGCTGTCGCGGCACGCGCCAGTCGCGGCAGCCGGTCCAAGGACCGGCCACTACACTGAGCGACCGCTTGTAAGGAGACAAACAGGGCACGCTAACGCAAACGCCAGCGCAACGGGTTTGTCTCCGGTGTACCGCCGTGCAGGGCGCACTCACGCGGAATGCGCTATCTTCGCGGCATTGCTGCAGCAAAGATTCGCGAGCCTTCACTCGCTTGGCGTGCCCGGCTCTCGCCGGGCAATTCGGCCGGCAGGCACCCGTGAAGCGCTGCCTGGCACGAAAATCGAAATCTCGAAACTCGAAAGCGGTCCGTCTTGGCGACAATCAGGCGCCATACGGGAGCATCTGCTTCACGCTGGCCAGATCCGCCGGATTCACGAGCGTCAGCTTCTTGAGTTTGCGCATGCGCCCGGGCTTCTTGGTGCCGAGCAGGTGACGCTTCCCCGAATGCATGCGCTTGACCTTGCCGGTGGCGGTGACCTTGAAGCGCTTGCGGGCCCCGCGATGCGTTTTTAGCTTCAGCTTCGGTTTTGTGGAATTGCGTGGCATTGCCTGAATCCTCTCCCGATTCCCAATCTTCACGTTTCCTGCACTGCCGCCGGACCGCGCCGTTCTCAAAGAGATTTGTGCGCCGCCCGGGACGACGGAAACACTCGGTCTACGCCGTGGCTTGCGCTTGCGGCGCGGTCTTGCTCGCGCCGCCGCCTTTTTTCGGAGCCAGCAGGGCCACGAGGACGTTGCCTTCCATCCGCGGCATGGTCTCAATCTGGCCATACTCGCCGATTTCGCCAAGCAGGCGCGTCATTTTCGCGCGGCCCACTTCCTGATGAGCCATTTCGCGCCCGCGATGAAAAATCATGGCGCGGACTTTGTGGCCGTCGCCCAGAAAACGAATGATCTGATTCTTGCGAACCTGATAATCGTGCTCGGCGGTGTTCGGCCGGAACTTCACTTCTTTCAGGGCGGAGCCGCGGCTGCTTTTGCGCTGCTCGTGCGCCTTCTTGTTGGCCTGATACAGATACTTGCCGTAATCCGTGATCTTACAAACTGGCGGGTCGGCGGTCGGCGAAATCTCCACCAAATCAAGTCCCCGCTCACGAGCCATGCGCATGGCCTCGAACGGCTGCATGACTCCCAACTGCGCTCCTTCTTCGTCAATCACCCGGATCTCACGAGCCCGAATCCGCTCGTTCACCCGGATCCGGTCACTCTGTTGCCGGAAATTCCGATCTGCGATAACTCCCCCTTGAGAATAATGAAGGCACTCTTGCCCTGCGCTGTTCAGGGAATGGCCCGAATCCAACCCACCCCGTCTCGGCAAGGCCTCGCCGAGGGACGGGCTTCAAAGTATACCACGCCAAAGCGGGCCATCGGCAAGAGGAGCCAAGCGCTTCAGGAGGGGAGCGGGAGTTCGCCGTGTGGGCCCGCAACGGTGGCACAAAGCTGCGGAATCCGGGATTCGCGGATCCGCACGTGGAGGCCAAACTGCAACGTGAGCTTCCTCAAGGACGCAGGGTCCGGACTTGCAATCTCGAACCGGAGGAGCTGACAGCCGCCCGGCGCATCAGCCGAGGGATGGGTTGAGCCGGCCTTCCATTCGATAAAAAACGGCAGGAGGCCGCCGGCATCGTCCTTTAGATTGAGCGTGGACCATTCCAGCAGACGCCCGTCGGGCCGCTTCCGCGTGCCAGGCGTGGGACCTTCAAAGGCGATCCCTTCCTGGGTGAGGCGACCGGCGAATTCCGTCAAGCGGCCCGGATGCGCGGCCCAACTGACGAGTTTCGGCTGGACCAACGTTCGCAGGCCATAGAGGTCTGGCGCGCCGGATTGCTTCGGATCGAGCGCGATGATCTCGAGGTAGTGCCGATCGCCGAGCGACAACAGCGCATTCTGCGTGCCGCGCCCTGGATGCACCCCGCCAAATGCGGCTCGCACTCCTGTGTGTTCTTCAACGAAGTCGATTCCGCGCTGCAGATCCGCACAGCCGAGCAAAATGTGATCGAGCACGGCAGGCACGTTGTCCTTCTGCGCCTGGCCTGCGGATCCCGTGGAGGCAAAGAGCGCTCCGGAGGCCAACCCGAGAAAAGCGCGGCGCGAGATTCCGTTCAACATTTAGTTCGAGAGGCTGCGCGATTCCACTTCGCGCTGCAGCGAAGCAAGCAGGTCAACCAGCGGCCGGGGGCCGAGATCGCCTTTGCTACGATGCCGCACGCTTACGGTGCCGGCTTCCGCTTCTTTGGGTCCGACGACGAGCATATACGGGATCTTCTGGAGTTGGGCGTCGCGGATTTTCGCGGGAAGCTTTTCGTTACGGTCATCGAGATGGACGCGGAGGACGTGATTTTTCAGTGTTTCGGCAACATGCTTCGCGTAATCCAGGGCCTTTTCGCTGACCGGGCAAATCTGCACCTGCACGGGAGCGAGCCACAAGGGAAACGCACCCGCATAATGCTCGATGAGAATGCCAAAGAAGCGCTCGACGGACCCAAGCAAGGCGCGATGCACCATCAACGGCTGATGGCGGGCGCCGTCTTCGCCGGCGTACTCGAGTGCGAAGCGGGCGGGCAGATTGAAATCGAATTGCACCGTGGTGAGCTGCCAGGGCCTGCCAATCGCGTCTATCAGCTTGATATCGATTTTGGGTCCGTAGAAGGCGGCTTCACCTTCCATTTTCTTGAAAGGAATGTTCATCCGCTGCATGGTGGCGGCCAACGCGTCCGTGGCACGGTGCCAGTCCTCGGGCTTGCCGGCATAGTTTTCCGGGTGCGCCGGATCCCAATCGGAAAGCTCCACTTCAAATTTTTCGAAGCCGAAATTTTTCATCACGGCATAGGCAAAATCGACGCAGGCCTCGACCTCCGATTCGATCTGTGACGGCGTGCAAAAGATATGCGCATCGTCCTGCGTGAATCCGCGCACGCGCAGCAAGCCGTGCAGGACGCCGCTGCGCTCGTAGCGATATACGGTGCCCAGCTCGGCGAGCCGCACCGGTAGATCGCGGTAGCTCCGCAGCTTCGACTTGTAAATCAGAATGTGCCCGGGGCAATTCATGGGTTTCAGTTGATAGTCGGCTTTCTCGACTTCCACCGGGCCGAACATATTGTCCTTGTAAAAGCCGGTGTGGCCGCTGGTGTTCCACAGATCGCGGCGCATAATGTGCGGCGTATATACGAGATCGTAGCCGCGTTTCAGCAGTTCATCGC
>Ga0209062_1003427_pt1 | contig 18347 bp, 17 predicted proteins | sample Coa_R2_2_FD_187158 | JGI IMG/M metagenome (GOLD analysis project Ga0209062, IMG submission 187158) | Surface soil microbial communities from Centralia Pennsylvania, which are recovering from an underground coalmine fire - Coalmine... | ecosystem: Environmental > Terrestrial > Soil > Unclassified...
GCCCCGGCATCCCGGCCGAAGAGCAGAAGCACATCTTCGACCCGTTCTTCCGCGGCCGCCGCGCGCTGGACGAGCAGATTCACGGCACCGGCCTCGGTCTCAACCTGGTCAAGAAGGTCGTGGAGGCGCATGGCGGCAGCATCCGCGTGAGCAGCCAGGAGGGCCGCGGCGCCGCGTTCATACTGCTCATCCCGGCGGCGCCGGCTCAGCCGGAGGTCCGCGAGCCACAGCCGGCGGAAGCCGGGCAGCCGCAGAGGAGCGCGATATGAGCTCCCGGATTCTGCTGGTGGAGGACGAGCCCGCGCTGGCCCTGACCCTCTCCGACCTGCTCGCCGGCGAGGGCTACACGGTTGAGACGGCCGCCGACGGCAAGACCGGCCTCGATCGCGCCCTGCGCGAGCCCTGGGATCTCATCATCCTCGACGTCATGCTGCCCGGCCTCAGCGGCCTGGATGTGTGCCGCGAGCTCCGGCAGCACGGCAAAGACACCGCCATCCTGATGCTGACGGCCAGGAGCCAGCTTACCGACCGCGTGGTGGGACTGAAGCTCGGCGCCGACGACTACCTCACGAAGCCGTTCGAGCCGCCGGAGCTCCTGGCGCGCGTCGAAGCCCTGCTGCGCCGCATCCGGAAGGACAAGCTGCGCCCCGTGGTGCGCTTCGAATTCGCCGACATCGCCATCGACTTCGAATCGGCGGAGGTGCGCAAGGGCGGCGCCCCCGTCCCCCTGGCCGCCAAGGAACTGGAGCTGCTGCGGTACCTGGTCGACCACCGCGGCAAGGTCGTTTCCCGCGAGGAGCTGCTGGAAGCCGTGTGGGAATACCAGCCCGGCGTATCCTCGCGGACCATCGACGTTCATGTGGCCTGGCTGCGGCAGAAGCTGGAAGATAACCCCGGCAACCCGCGGCACATCCACACGGTGCGCGGCGTGGGGTACCGGTTCTCGGCGTAGAGATTAGAATACGTGGTAATACCCGCCCTTCTCCACCACTTCCACAGGCACTCCGAACAACTCGGATAGCGCCACATCGTGCAGCACGCGCTCCTTCGGCCCGTCGCAGAAGATGCGCCCGCTGCGCATCAGCACGACGCGGCCGATCTCGGGAATGATGTCGGGCAGGTGATGCGTCACGAGGATGATCCCGATCCCCTCCCCGGCGAGCCGTCGCAGGATCTCGCGCAGCTCGTGGGTGGCGTGCAGATCGAGGCTGTTGGTCGGCTCATCCAGCACGAGCGCCTGCGGATCGTGCACCAGCGCCCGCGCGATCAGGATGCGCCGCGCCTCCCCGCTCGACATCTCATTGGTCAGCCGCTCCGCGAGGTGCGAGATTTCGAGGCGCTCCATGGTGGCCCGCGCCTTCGCTTCCATCTCCGCTGTGACCTCGTGGTACGGCCATACCCCCACGCTGCCGAAGAAGCCGGAAAGGACGATCTCGTGGCCCGAATATGGCCGGGTGCACATCTGCATCCAGTCGTGCGAGACGATGCCGAGGTGGTTGCGCAGATCGAACAGGCGCCAGCGCTCCTGCCCGAGAATGCGCAGCGACCACGGCTCTTCCTTCAGCCGCGGATAGAGCTCGCGCGAGATCAGCTTGATGAGCGTCGATTTGCCCGACCCGTTGGGGCCCAGGATCGCGGCATGCTCGCCCTGCGCAATGGAGAGCGAGACCCCGTCCAGCACGATGCGCTCGCCGCGCTGGACGGTGACGTTGTGGAGTTCGATCAGAGGAATGTGGTTCATGGGTGGGCCAGGAACGTCTTGATATTCGCGTCCGCCTGGCCCATCGCCCGCGCGAGCGATGCCTTCGCCAGGTTGTGCGAGTATAGCGCAGCGATGTAATCCTGCTCGGCGGCGGCCACGGCCTCCTGGGCCTGCACGACCTCGAGCGAGTCCGTGACTCCGGCGGCGAAGCGGTCGCGCGCCTGCGCCAGCGTCTGGGCGGCCAGACGCCGGTTGCTCTCCGCGACCGCCACCTGATTGGCGGCGGCGTTCAGATCGAGGAAAGCCCGGCGCACGTCCGCTTCCACCTGCCCGCGGAGATCCGCGTATTCCGACCGCCGCTGCCGCAGCGCGGCGTCCGCCTGCTCGATATCCGCCGCGATGCGGCCGCCTTCGAAAATCTGCATGCGAACCACGCCCGTCACCATGAACGTGCCGTGGGAGTTCGCGGGGTTCGGACCGATCACCCCGTAGTCGCCGGCAAACTGCGCCGTGGGATACCGCTGCGCCGCGGCGCCCGCGCGCGCGAGTTCGGCCGCACGCACCTGGGCATCTGCCGCTTTGAGGTCGGCGCGGTGCGCGTAGGCGTCGGTGAGCGCCTGGTCCAGGGTGATCGACGTCAGCGGCGCGAACGGCAGCGCGTCCGTGAGATTGATGTCCTGCCCGGCCGGCAGGCCGATCAGCCGGTCCATCGCGATCTTCAGCTTCGCCAGGTTATTCTGCACCGCGATCAGCCGCTGCTGTTGCGTCTGCAACTCCACCTGCGTGCGCGTCACGTCGATCAGGGGCGCGACGCCCGCCGCGAGCCGGTCGCGCGCCTGTTGATAGGTGGCCTGCGCCGTCGCCACCTGCGCCTGCACGGTGGCCACCTGCGCTTCCGCCTGGATGATCTGCAGATATCCGCCGGTGACCGCGAGCACGATCAGGTCGCGCGCGTCCTGCGCGGCGAATCGCGTGGCCCGCAGGTTCTCCTGTCCGGCGCGGTAATTGCGCCGCTGCGTGAGGTCGAAAACGCTCTGCGAGACGCCGGCGCGCAAATCGAAGTAGTGGAACGGTCCCACCACCGTGGGAAAGTTCGCCCCGGGGAACGTCCCGCTCGTGAACCCGAGCGCCGCCAGGCTGATCTGCTGTTCGGTAAACAGCAGGTCCGCGGAGACGTGCGGCAGCAGTTCACTGCGCAGTTGGCGGCGCTGCGCGTCGGCCAGCAGGATGGTGTTGCTGTACTCGATGCCGCCCAAGTTGTATTGCAGGCCGCGGCGCAGCGCTTCATCGAGAGAGAGTGGCAGCGGCGGCGAAACCAGCGTGGTGGTGGATGGCACGCTGCCCGCGTATCCGCCTTGTACCTGCACCGTGCTGGTGATCGTGTTCACGCTCTGCAACCCGCTCGGCAGCGGATTCTGCACTGTGACCACCGTGCCCGGAGAGGCGGTGCGGCCGGAGATCGGCAACTGCAGCGGGCGGTCGACCGGAGGAACCGCTTCCGGGGGCGTCGTCTGTCCCCACAATCCCGCTGCTACGATCATCAGAACCGGCACTAGTGATCTCGCCATCATCCCTCCACTTTCAGGTTACCGTGGCGGCGAGTACAATCGTCGGGGAATATGTTCTCTGCCCGATTCCACTGGGACCTGCGCCCCAATCGCATCACCCAACTGCTCCAGGAGAAGCGGCGCGCGGGCGCGGCCGTGCTCGATCTCACGGAATCCAACCCCACCCACGCGGATCTCGACTACCCGCCGGCGATTGCCGCGGCCCTTGCCAGCCCCGCCATTCTGCGCTATGATCCCGCCCCTGCCGGACTCGCTGCCGCGCGCGAGGCCGTCGCCCGCTACTACGCGGCCCGCGGCGCGGCCATCGACGCCGGCCGCATCCTGCTCACGGCCAGCACCAGCGAGGCCTACGCGTATCTGTTCAAGCTGCTCGCGAATCCCGGCGACCAGGTGCTGGTGCCGCAGCCGTCCTATCCGCTGTTCGAGTTTCTGGCCGGCATGGAGAACGTCGAGGTGGGGCATTACCCGCTGCTCTACCACGGCGAGTGGTCGATCGACCGCGACGGGCTCTCCCGCGCCCTCACACCGCGCACGCGCGCCATCGTGGTGGTGAATCCGAACAACCCGACCGGTTCGTATCTCAAGCGCGGCGAGCTCGAATTCCTCAGCAGCGTCGGCTTGCCGCTGATCTCCGATGAAGTCTTCTCCGATTACGCCTTCGCGCCCGATCCCGCGCGCGTCCCGGCAGTCGCCGCAAGCGATGGCCCCGGGCTGCGGTTTTCCATGAGCGGCCTCTCCAAAATCTCCGGGCTGCCGCAGATGAAGCTCGGCTGGATTGCGGTCGGCGGCGAGGAGGCGCTGCGCCGCGAAGCCATGGAGAAGCTGGAATGGATTGCGGATACGTATCTCTCGGTCGGCACACCGGTGCAGACCGCCGCCGCCGCGCTGCTCGATGCGGGCGAAACCGTACAGCGCCAGATCCGCGACCGCACGGCGCGCAATCTGGTGCACTTGCGGGACGCGATATCCGGTACGCGCGCGAGTGTTCTCGCGGTCGAAGGCGGCTGGTATGCCACGCTGCAGATGCCGCGCGTCCGCAGCGAGGAGGAATGGGCGATCGATCTCCTCTCCGCCGCGGACGTGCTGGTGCAGCCGGGGTTCTTTTACGATTTTGCTGCGGAAGCGTTTCTGGTGGTCAGCCTGCTGACGCCGGAGGCGGTATTCAGCGAGGGCATCGCACGGCTGCGGTCAATGGTGTAATCCCCCGTCAGAAGAAAACGATCACGTCGGAGGCGAAGGTGAGCTGGTCGCGCCGTGTGCCGTTGTTGTACGGCGCGGCATTATAGGCGCGGTCGTAGCGCAGCTCCGGACGGAACAGGACGGTGGAGCCGATCCAGTGCCCCCATCCGATCGTGTGAGTGGTATAGGAGGTCTTGAAGCCCGTGCGCTGGCCTTTGAAATCGTCGAAGAACTCGTTCCGGATGCTCAGGTAATCGTGCCGCGAGAATTCCCGCTCCAGGTAGTTGACGATCGCGTAGCTGGGTGCGTAGCAGGTCAGCTCGTCGGGCCGGTTGCAGACCGCGCCGTTCGCGTTGGTCTCGATCAGCGATTGCGCCGCGGGATTATTCACATTCGGCGTGTCTCGCTCGTATTGGTACCAGGTTTCGGTAGCGGTGTGCCAGTGGGAATCCTCGCTGAACTTGTGGTACCAGGTGCTGTAATAAGCCTGCATATTGTTGTACGCGTAATGGCCGCTGTTCACTGAGTTGGCGCAGGTGTAAATGTTGTCCAGCCCATTCCGCCAGGTGTATCCGATGCACGAGTTCAGCGTAGCCTTCGCGTCCGGCCGGATCCACGGAGCCACGTCGCAGCCGGGCGAGAGGCCGATCTGAAACAGCCAGTGATTGCTGAGCTTCGTCGTCACGTTGATGCCGGTCTGCGTGTAGCAATCGAACGTGTAGGTGAGGGAATGGCTGTAAGTGTAGTTGTTGGGCGCGAGCTGCGCCTCGATATCCGGCAGGGAGATGTAGCGGCCCACCCGGATATTCATGCCCTCGGCCACCTGCGGAATGTACAGATCGAAATAGGCCATGGGCAGATCGAAGCCGTTTTCCCTGTTTTTTTCGAGCAACTGCTGGCTGAAGTAGCCTTTGGCCGTCGTGAACCGGTAGTCGAGGCCGTAGAGCGCGGCGATGCGGAATCCCCAGTCGACGTGATCGGTCTGAACGGTGTCCGGCTGGCGCTCGATATAAAGCACCTCCTGGTCCATCTGCACGGTGTTGCCGCGCTCGGGATAGGCTTCGGGATAGGTGGAATAGCCCGGGCCGCGCGAACTGCTGACGTCGAATCCGCCGTTCAGCCAGCCGTAGATCTGGACGCCGCTGCGCTTCCATTCCTCCCCGTTGCCGCCACCCCAGATGGCGGTCATCAATGGGCCGGCCTGCGTCCAGGGCTGGCCGATCACCGGACTGCCGCCGTAGGGCCACACGGTAAACGGAAAAGGCGGGCTGGTCACCGGCGCCGGAAAGCCGCGAAAGGGCGGCGCCGGACCGCTTGCGGAAGCGGAGGCTTTCCAGTCATCGGCGTACGCCTGGAAGAAGCGGCGGACGAAGCCGCGCTGCGGCTGGAGCGCGGGCTTGGAAGGCAGGCCCCCATTCAACGTGATATCGACGGAGAGGCTCTGCTCCCGAGCGAGCTCTACGCGCGCTTCGCCCGTGCCTTCGCCCTCCTTCTCCGCGGTCACGCTGTAGCGCCCGGGCTGCAGATCGGGCACGCGAAAGGATCCATCGAGGCCGCTCCGGGCAGTCCGGCCGATCTGCGCATCCAGATTACGCGCCAGGATGGTGACGGCCGGCACCGGCACACCCTTGGCATTGCGAATCACCCCATGCAGCTCAGCCCGCGCATCCGGCTGTGCAAGGGCCGGCAGCGCGGCTGCCACGGCCCCCGAAAAGAGGGCCAGATACCGGAAGATACTCTGTTTCACGAGATCGATTGTGCGTTCCGGGCCATGAAAAAGGCATGAAAAGCCGCGGCGCTCTTCTCCGCGATGCCTTTATGACTTTTTCACGCCGGAGCGGGTATCCTTGGTCATCGTGGCTGCCGTCTGCGCTGGTGCGTTACAGTGGCAATTGAAGATGCCGGTCCGCGAGTTCCCCCAGAGCGCACGCCGTCAGGCCGTGCCAGTCTTGCGCGGATGGGCGGCCATCGCGCTGATTACAGCGGTCTGCTACCGCCTTCACGCCAACACGGCGTTCACGGGGTTCGCCTATCTCACCGCCGTCATGTTGAACTGCCTCGACAGCGGATTAGGCTCCGCCGCGCTGGTATCGTTGGCCGCGGTGCTGTGTCTCGACTATTTCTTCACGCAGCCGCTGTTCAGCCTGAGCGTTTCCGATCCGCTCGACGGCGCCGCGCTGGCGGCCTTCGGAACCGCTTCCCTGATCACCACGCAACTGGCTTCGCGCGCGCGCCGTGCGCGGCGCGCCGCGGAAAATAGCCGGCGCAGCCTGGAGCGGCTTTACAGCCTTGCGCAGCGGATCCTGGGGCTTCACCCGTTTGCCGGCGGCGTCGCGGAGCTCGCAGCCGCGGTCCGGTCCTCCCTGGAGATCGGCGCGGTCTGTATCTTTGATGCGCGCTCCGCCGCATCGCATGCGGCCGGATTCTCCGTGCCATCCTTGGAAGAGCGCACGCGCGACGCATATATATCCGGCTGCGACCGGGACGATGCCGCCGCCCGGCTTGCGGTGCGCGTCCTGCGCGCCTCCGGAAGGGCCATCGGCGCGATCGGCTTTGCAGGGCTGGAAGATCCAGGGCAGACGGCAGGACCGGCGGCGGCCCTGGTTCTCGCCGCGCTCGACCGCAGCCAGGCGGCCCAGACCGCGGCCGCGGCGGACGCCGAGGCACGCAACGAGATTTTGCGCTCGGCCATCCTGGACGCCCTGGCGCACGAATTCAAGACGCCGCTGGCGGCGATCCTGGCGGCCGCCGGCGGGCTGCGCGCCGCGGCGCCGCTGACCGCGCCGCAAGAGGAACTCGCGGCCATCGTAGAATCCGAAGCCGAGCGGCTGAGCGGCCTGACCACCCGCGTGCTGCGCCTGGCCCGGCTGGATGGCGAAGAGCTGCGTCCGCGCCTGGAGAGCGTGGACGTTTCGGAGCTGATCAGCGAAACGGTGGAGCGGCAGTCGGCGCACGCTTTTGAGCGCCAGATCTCGGTGCGTCTGGAGCGCGCTCCGGCGGAGGCCGCGGCCGACCCGGAGCTGCTGCAGCTCGCGCTCGCGCAGCTTCTCGATAATGCCTGCCGCTATTCGCCGGCGGGCTCCGAAATCGAGGTGCGGTCCGAATGCCAGGGCGGCCGCATCGGCATCACCGTGTGGAATAGCGGCGAGGAGATCGCTCCGGCCGAGCGGGAGCGCATCTTCGAACGGATGTACCGCGGCAGCCTGGGACAACGCATGTCTGCGGGAACCGGACTGGGCCTGTATGTGGCGCGCAAGATCGCGCTTGCCCATGGCGGCAACCTGGAGCTGGTGGCCGCACCCGCGCGGCGCGACGGCGTCGCCTTCCGCCTCATCCTGCCGCTCGCGAAAGGAGCCGCCGAATCTGTCGCCCCCGAACCTATCGAAGCCCCTGCCCAAAGTGCTGATCGTCGATGACGAGCCGTCCTTGCGGCGCGCGCTGCGGGCCTCGCTTGCGGCCAGCGGGTTCGCCGTGGAAGAGGCGCGCAACGGCGAGGAAGCGGTCGAGATGTTCACGGCCGGGAAGCCCGATCTCGTGCTGCTCGACATCAACCTGCCGGGAGCGAGCGGAGTCGAGGTCTGCCGCCGGCTGCGGGCCTCCGGGAGCGGGACCGGCATCCTGATGGTGACGGTTCGCGACGCCGAGGACGACAAGGTGCGCGCGCTCGATGCCGGCGCCGACGATTTCATCACCAAGCCGTACCTGCTGCGCGAGCTGCTGGCGAGGATGCGCGCCGTGCTGCGGCGAATGCGGGCGGCGGCGCCCGCGGCCGCTGCCGTCCTCCGCGCCGGCGATCTGGAACTCGACCTCGGACGCCGCATCCTGCGGAAAAACGGCGCCGAAGTGCATCTTTCGCCTATCGAGTTCGACCTGATCGCTTATTTCTTCCAGCACCCCGGCACTCCGGTTACACACGCGCAGCTCCTGCGCGCCGTCTGGGGACCGGAATACGGCAACGAGCTGGAATATTTGCGATCGTATGTCCGGATGCTGCGGAAAAAAATCGAGGATGAGCCGGCGCGGCCGCGTTACATTCTGACGGAGCCGTGGCTGGGGTACCGGTTTTGCACGCCGGAAGCGGCCGGGTAGCCACTCCGGTGCAAACCCGCCTGAGCCCTCCGCGGCTCAAAATGAGCCGCCGGAATGAAAGGCGCATTGCAATCAAAGCGCTTACGTGCGCGGGCGGCTCATTTTGAGCCGGCAAGGCATTTTCCGGCCGCTGCGGCGGCTCCTTTTCATGCGTTTTTCACGCGCGCAAACGCAAGCTGAAATGCATGTCACGCAATCCACGCGGACCTGCGCTGCTACTCGCCCTCTGCCTCGGGGCGTTCGCGCAAAGCCAGGCGCCGGCAGTAACTGCACGTGAGTGGAAACAATTGCGGCGCCACGCCAGGACCGCCGAAGAATTTCAGAAGTGCGCGGCATGGTGCCGCAGCCAGGCCGCCATGTACCGCAGCCGCCGGGCGGCGTACGAGGCGGAACTCGCCAACTATGCCCGCCGGCCGGCCGGCCAGTTCGGGCCGAAGCATCCGCCGACGCCCGAGCATCTTCAGGCTGAAATCGACCATCATCGCGGTCTCGAAGAACATTGGACGCGGCTGGCTCAGTCCTACGAGGCCAAAGCCCTCGCGAAAACCCCGGCAGCCGTCAAATGAGACGCGGTAATTGGCGGAGAGTACAATGGCTGCATGTCTTCGTCCGGCCGCGCGCTCGCGCTCGCGGCTCTACTGTTGCCGGCCGGGGCTGGCGCAGCGCCGTTGAGCAACCGCATCGTCAGCTACCGCATCCAGGCGCAGCTCGATCCCGCGATCCACACCGTCACTGGGCATGAGACCCTCACCTGGCGCAACGATTCGCCGGACACGGTCGGCGAGCTCCGGTTCCATCTTTACCTCAACGCTTTCCAGAATGAGAAAAGCTCGTTCATGCGCGAGTCCGGCGGGCAACTGCGCGGCGATCGGGCATCGAAGGATTCCTGGGGATGGATCGACGTCAAGCGAATGCGGATCGTGGACGGCGCGGACCTGACCGGCGCGATCCGCTACCTCCATCCGGACGACGATAACGCGGACGACCGCACCGTGATTGCGGTCGCGCTTCCCCGCCCTGTGGCGCCGGGCGGCGCGATCGCGCTCGATATCCTTTTCGTTTCCCGGATGCCGAAGGTCTTCGCCCGCACCGGATACCACAACGATTTCTACATGGTGGGGCAGTGGTTTCCGAAGATCGGCGTGTATGAGAAGGCCGGCGACCGGTATGCCAAGACCGGCGCGTGGAACTGCCATCAGTTCCACGCCACGACGGAGTTCTTCGCCGATTACGGCGTCTATGACGTCAGCCTGACAGTGCCCTCGAGCTACGTGGTCGGCGCTACCGGCGTGCGGCAGAGCGCTGTCCAGGATGCCCAGCACCACATCACGACGTATCGCTACTACCAGGAGGACGTGCACGATTTCTCCTGGACGGCTTCGCCGCATTTCCTCGCGATGGAGCGGGAGTTCGATCCTGCCCGCGCCGTAAAGCCGGCGGAGGTGGCGCAAACGGCAAGGCTTCTGGGACGGCCGCCCGCGGATCTGGCGCTGCCGCGGGTACGCATGATCCTGCTGCTGCAGCCGGAGCACCGCGGGCAGGCGGAGCGGCAGTTCCGCGCGCTCGAAAACGCGATCCAGTGGTTCGGCCTCTGGTACGGCGCTTATCCCTACCAGACCATCACCCTAGTCGATCCGCCGTACGGCGCGTCCGGCGCGGGCGGCATGGAATACCCGACGCTGATTACCGGCGGAACGAACTGGTGGCCGGGCCCCAACGACGGTTCGGAGGAGGTCGTGGTCCACGAGTTCGGGCACCAATACTGGTACGGCATGGTGGGGACGAACGAATTCGAGGAGTCCTGGCTCGACGAGGGCTTCAACACGTACTCCACGGGCAAAGTGATGGACGCTGCTTACGGAATGCGGGACCTTCCGCTGAGCGCCTTCGGCATCCCGCTCGGCCGCCTGCTCGGACTGCCGCAGGTCGATTCCGACATCATCAATCGCAGCGTCTACGTGCAGTACGGCAAATACGATCCGGTGGTCCGCAACGGCTGGCAATATTACGATCAATTTCGCTACGGCATCAATTCCTACATGCGGCCCGGCGTGCTGCTCCGGACACTCGAAAATCACCTGGGGGCGCCGGCGATGGCGCGCATCATGCGCGCGTGGTTCGAGCGCTACCGCTTCCATCATCCGACCTCCATCGACTTCGAAAGAACCGTCAACGAAGTCTCGGGCCGTGACATGACTTGGTTCTTCGATCAGTTCGTGTTCGGCACGAATGCCGTGAATTATCGCGTCGGCAGTGTCGCGTGCGACCGCATCGGGACCATGCTCGGGTCTTATCTCGAAAACGGCCGGCGCGTCACGGTCACCGAAGAAGAGGCGGACCGGATCGAAAAAGAGCGCGAGCGCAAACACACGCCGGACCAATACCATATTGCGGTCAAACTGGTGCGCGACGGCGAAGCGGTTTTCCCGGTCGAGATGAAGATGACGCTCGCCAATGGCGAAACCGTCCGGGAGCAGTGGGACGGGCGGGACCGGTGGGTGAAGTACGAATACACGAAGCCCGCGCGGCTGAAAACGGTAGAGATCGATCCGGAGCGCAAGGTCCTGCTCGATATGAACCTGGCGGACAACAGCTACACGGCGGAAACGGCCTGGCTGCCGCTGAGCAAGTGGTCATCGAACCTGCTGTATTGGATTCAGATGGTGCTGCCATGACGATCGCGAATGCAATGCGGGAGGGCGCGCGGCGCCTGGCGGCGGAACTTTGGATCGTGCTCCTGCTGTATGCCGTGACCACGGCGTTCGCTTTGGCCGCGGCCGGCATGGCGATTGGCATCGCGGCGGCTTCGCTGGCGCACAGCACGCTGGCCGCGAAGATGGCGGGCAGCTTCGATATCGAGTGGGTTTCCGAGCTGATCGCGGCGCACGGCGGCCTGCTCGCCGCGCCGTGGCCGGCCGCGATTGTGGCCGGATGCGCGCTGTTTGCGGTGCTGTATCTCTTCTTGCTGGGCGGCGTGGTCGAAGTGCTGGGCGCGGGGCGTCGCGATTTCTTTGCGGGCTGCGGCAAGAATTTCTGGCGGCTGGCGCGGCTCTCCGTTTGGAGCGGCATCGCCTGCGTCCTGGCGCTGGCGGTTGCGGGCGCGGTGGGCGGCATTGGCCGGAAAATCTGGGGGAATGGGTCGGAAGCCGCGCCGCTCATTTATTGGGGCTGGTTCCGCCTGGCTGTGGCGCTCGGCGGACTGGCGGTGGTCAATGCGGCATTCGATTATGCGGCCCTCCGCATGGCCATCGACGATTCGCGCCGCTCGCTGCGCGCTCTGCTCGGGGCATTCCGCCTGTTGCTGCGGCGTCCCGTGCGGACGCTGGGCCTGTATGCCGCGCTGACGTTGATCCTGCTGGTTCCGGTGCTGGCCGGCTTTGTGATTTCGCGCGCGGCCGCGCAGACCTCGATCGCGGCAGTAGCCGTGCTGTTTGTGGTGCGGCAGGCCGCGGTGCTGGCGAAGACATGGGCGTGGCTGCTTTTCTTCCCAGCCCAGGCGGCCATGTGGAAGGCGCTTCAACCGGCGCAGGAGATGGCGCCCGCGGCGGCGGAGGATGCCATCGCAGGAGCGGAAGTGCCGCTGCCGCCCGCCGAGGACGCGCCGCCGGCGTGGGATACGGAAGCGCCGCTGCCGTGAGTTGCGGCGGGGCTGGCGCAATCGGCAACGCTAGCTTGCGCCGAAGAACGGGTTCACTACTCGAACTGTCCCGTACAGCCGATCATGCTGCAGATCTTCCGAGAGAATTTCGTCCAACCCGTAGTGTTCCGCATAGGACCAGAGGTGCGCGTCGAACCAGCTTAGCTGATATGCCGCACAGCCGCGGACAGCAGTCCGCAGGATCGCTTCATTGGGGTACAACACCGGAAACATCCGGAGCATCTCTTCGGCCTCCCTGAGAGCATCAGCCTGCCGTAGAATGACGTGGCCGCGAATGGAACGCGTCACGGCAGCCACGAATTCCACCACGGCCTGATGCGGAACGCGCACCGAATCCTCGGCTATGCCGCGGCGGAGGATCTCATTTGCGATCTCTTGCTTGGCGGGAAACCGGTTGTCGAACCGGTAAACCAGGACATTGGTGTCAACGAGAGCGGCCACGGCCGTACAGGTCCTCCCTGGTCCAGCCGCGCTTCGCGGGACGCGCCAGCTTTCGGCCGCGCATGCGTTGCCGGTGGCGCTCAGTCGCCTGATCGAATAGACGGAGCCGCGACTCTCGGTCGTCCGGCGAGGCACGGCCGGCCGATGGAGTCACTCGAATCGCGTCGCCCGCCGGCGTCCACTCAATATCGTCGCCCGGACGAATGCGGTATTGCTGCGCAATCGCTTTGGGGAGCGTGACCTGATATTTCGAGGTTACCTTGGACATGCGGCTCTCTATCCTTACCATAGCAAGGACGAAATCCTTGGCACAATAAGCCCTCCGCACCGCGCCGCCTACCGTCCGTCCGAAACGGCGCCGGTGGCCCCGGCCGCCCGGACCAGCGCCGCGGTGTCCGTGAACTCCTGGAAGCGCAGCGCCTTGCCGTTGCCCAGCGTCCACAACATGGCGGAATCGACGGCGAACGATCCGCCGCCGGGCTTGTAGCGGCCCTCGTAATGGATCAGCGCGACCACGCGATTGCCCTGCGCGATCAGCTCCCGCTGCTCGAAGAGCGTGTATTCGATGCAATGCGCCAATTCCCGGTAATACTGCTCTACCTGCTCCAGTCCGCGGCGAACTCCCGCGAGCGGCACCGACGGAGCCCCGGGAACGATGAATACGATGCTTTCATCCATGCAGCTCAGGATGCCGGGGATGTCGCCCCGGGTGAATGCGGAGTAGATCGAGCGTATGCTGTCGATATTGTGGTTCTCCCGCACCATGCCGCAAGAATCGCAAAACGGCTCCGGCGCGATCAAGCGAACCCTGGCGCGGTTTTGTCAGGAATGCGACATTCGAGGGCCGATTGACATTCCCGTTGCGGCATACCCGGTACAATTGAGCTATGCCCTTCGTCCCCGTTTCCGAAGCCATCGAGGAGATCCGCGCCGGCCGCATCCTCGTGGTCGTGGACGACGAGGACCGCGAAAACGAGGGCGACCTCACCATCGCGGCCGAGAAGGTCACGCCGGAGATCATCAACTTCATGGCGACCCACGGCCGCGGGCTCATCTGCCTGGCGCTCACGCCGGAGCGGTGCGATTCCCTCCGCCTGCCGTTGATGAGTCCGACGAATACGTCCAATTTCGGCACCGCCTTCTGCGAATCGATCGACGCGCGCGACGGCGTGACGACCGGTATTTCGGCCGCCGACCGCACCCGCACCATCCTGCAGGCGATCGACCCCGATTGCCGCCCGGCGGACCTGGCCCGCCCCGGCCACATCTTTCCCCTGCGCGCGCGGGAAGGCGGCGTGCTGGTGCGCGCCGGGCAGACCGAGGCGTCCGTCGATCTGGCCCGCCTCGCCGGGCTCAAGCCGGCCGGCGTGATCTGCGAGATCATGAACCCGGACGGCACCATGGCGCGGGTTCCGCAGCTCGAGGAGTTCTGCGAGCGCCACGGATTGAAGATGATTTCGGTCGCGGAGCTGATCCGGTACCGCATGAAGCACGAGCGGTTCATCCGCCGCGCCGCGGAGGGCTGCATCGAGACGGAATTCGGCGAGTTCCGCACGGTCGCCTACACGAGCGACCTGAATCCGGAATACCACCTGGCTCTGGTGCGCGGCGAGGTCGCCGGCCGCGAGAACGTGCTGGTGCGGATGCATTCCCGGTGTGTGTACGGGGATGTCTTCGGCGATCGGCGGTGCGAGTGCGGCCTGTCGGTGCGGGCTGCACTCGAAGCCATTGCGGAAGAAGGCGCGGGGGTGCTCGTCTACCTGCACGAAAATGGACCGGGCTTCCGGGTGGAGGGCGGCCGGCTGACATCGCACGGCCGGGAATTTCTGCATTATCAGGGGCCGGCCGGGCAGCGCCAGCTTCAGCACGAGCACGGCATCGGCGCCCAAATCCTGCGCGATCTCGGCCTCCACACCATCCGGCTACTCACGAATCACCCGCGCAAAATCGTGGCGCTGGAAGGATTTGGCATCGAAATCGTGGATCAGATTCCGCTCCGCGGGCGCCCGTTCGCGGCGGCCGTTAACAATGAGGAAAGGACCCCGTCCTGAGTGTTATGAACGCACGCTTGCTTTCCCTCCCGATCCTGGCCGGCCTGACGGTCGTCGCCCTTCCCGCCAAGGCGGCCGATTCGCAATTGCTCAACCTGGTGATGCCGGATGCCACCGTGCTGGCCGGAGTGAATGTCGATCAGGCCAAGACCAGCAGCTTCGGGCAGTACGTGCTCCAGCAGATGCAGAATCCCGAGTTGCAGAAGCTGATCGCCGCCACCGGGTTCGACCCGACGCGGGACGTGAGCGAAGTGCTCGTCGCCGCGGGCGCTGCGGGCAGCAAGACGGGTCTGGCGCTGGCGCGCGGCACGTTCAACCCGGCGCAGATCGCCGCCGCCGCGGCCGCCCACGGCGGCACCACCACCGAAACGTATGATGGCTACACGATTGTAGAGGACCAGAAGCAGACGCACGGCGTCACCTTCGTAAATTCCACCATCGCGGTGGCGGGCGATGTAGCCAGCGTCAAAGCCGCTCTCGACCGTCTGAAGACGCCGTCCTCCCTCCCTGCCGCCGTCCTGACCGAGGTGAGCCAGTGGAGCGGCCAGGAGGACGCCTGGGTGATCACCACGGTGCCGCCCAGCTCGCTGCAGCCGAAGGCGGGCGTGCCCACGATCCCTGGGCTTGGCGCTTCCGGCGGCAACAACGCGCTCCAGACGATCCAATCCGCCGCCGCGGGCGTGAAATTCGGCAACAACGTCGTGGTGACCGCGCAGGCGCAATCGGACAATGCGCAGGACGCACAGAACCTCGCCAACACGGTGAAACTGCTCGCCTCCGTGGCGCAGTTGCAGGCCAAGGATAATCCCACCATTCAAACGCTGGCGCAGTCCCTGACCGCGACCGCGACGGGAACCACGGTGAATATTTCCCTCAGCATGCCCTCGGACCAGCTCCAGGCGCTCCTCACGCATCCGCAGACGCACGCGCACGGACCGCGGAAGCGGATGTAAAATTGCGCGATACGCGATATGCTGGAGAGCGGAGTGCGGAACGCCGCGTGCGGAGGCAAATGAAATTGGAGATGGGTTTGACCGTAGCCGTGCGCCGAGGCCTGATTTTCGCCGCGGCGCTATTGGTCATTCTCAATGCGCAGTGTGTAGCGGCCTGCGCCGCGATGCCATGCAGCCGGCCTGAGCCTCAATCGCAGCAACCGGCCAAACTGCCACCCTGCCACCGCCATCATCAGCCGAAGCAGTCCACGGTCGTCAAATCCTGCATCGATTCGGTAGCTGCCGTAAGTCTCCGTTCCCCGAAGCCGCCAATCGAGCGGCATAGCGCGGGGTCGGCCCTCGCCCCGTCCGCAGCGGGCAATCATCCGCCGATTGCGGTATGGGCGGCGTCGGCGCTGGTTGCGACATCGCCTCCCACTCTGGGCGGCTGCTCCCCTCTCATCCTGAGAATCTAGCTTCCTGTCCGCGTTCGCTCCAGCCCGCGTCCGTGCGCCTTTTCGCGCCGGGCGAGGCCGATTCATTTTGCGAGGACAGGAGGAATTTCGATGCCAAAATGGCTCCGGCTTTCCGCCGTATTGAGCCTATGCCTATGGACGCCGTGCGCCCGCAGCCAAATGCCGGGCATGCAGGCGGAGATGCATCACGGAATGCAGATGAATGCCGCCGGAATGTATCTGATGAACATGGCGTCCGGCACCAGCATGAATCCGCAGTCCTGGCCGATGCCGATGCTCATGCCGCGGATCGGCGCGTGGAATCTGATGGTGATGGGCCAGGCGTTCCTGGTGGATACGCAGCAGTCCGGCCCGCGCGGCGGGGACAAGCTGTATTCGCCGAATGCGTTCATGTTCTCGGCGGAGCACGGTCTGGGCAGCGGCAGCCTGATGCTGCAATCGATGCTGAGCCTGGAGCCGGCGACCCTCACGAACCGGAGCTACCCGCTCCTGTTCCAGACCGGCGAAACGGCGTATGGACGGCCGCTGGTGGATGCGCAGCACCCGCACAATTTCGTGATGGCGCTCGGCATTCAATATGCGCATCCCATCGGAGACGACATCATGCTGCAGTTCTACTACGCGCCGGTGGGAGATCCCGCGCTCGGGCCGGTGGCGTATCCGCATCGCGCCTCCGCTGCCGAATTGCCGCAGGCTCCGATCAGCCATCACTGGCAGGATTCCACGCACATTGCGGCTAACGTCGCGACGGTAACGGTCAAGCGCCGGTGGCTGCGGCTGGAGGCGAGCGGCTTCTACGGCACCGAGCCCGGCGAGAACCGGTGGACCATCGACTGGGGGCCGATGAACTCCTACTCCGGGCGGCTTTCCATCCTGCCCTCGAAGAACTGGCTGTTCCAGGTCTCGGCGGGGAGGCTGGCCCATCCGGAACGCCAGGCGCCCGGAGACGTGACGAGGACGACCGCGTCGCTGCAGTACACGCGGCCGTTCGACTACGGAAACGCGTGGTCGACGAGCCTGATCTGGGGCCGCAACCACGATACGTTTACCCATCGCAATCTGAATTCTTATCTCGCGGAAACGGTTTACCCCGTGAGCAGGAGGAATTTTCTGACCGGAAGATGGGAGCTGGTCGACAAAGACGAGCTATTCGCCGATACGCCGGATCTCGAAGCGCAACTCGACCGCACCGCGGGCAGTACGTTCCGGATCGGCGCCTACACGGCCGGTTACACGCGGGATATCGGCGTGTTCCAGGATATCGAAACGGGAGTCGGGGCGAACGCAACGGTTTACACGCTTCCAGCCGCGATCCAGCCGTTCTACGGCTCGCGGCCGTGGGGCGTGAACGTCTACCTGCGCCTTCGCCTCAAACCGAATCAGAAGTAAACCTCACAGGAGAGAACATGAAACGAATCGTCATCCTCGCCGCGGCGCTCGCCGGAATTCTCGGCGCGGCGGATCCACAGACCTTCACCGGGGTCATCACGGACACCATGTGCGGTAAAGCCCATGGCATGCTCGCCGGGCAGCCGGACGACCAATGCGTGGCCATGTGCGTCAAGGGCTCCAGCAGCCAGTACGCGCTCTACGACGGCAAATCCGTGCTCAAGTTGAGCGATCAAAAGACGCCCGCCCGATTCGCCGCACAGCGCGTAAAGGTCACCGGAACCCTGAACGAAAAGACGCAGACCATCAAGGTCAGCTCGATCGAGCCCGAACCAGGCGCGAAATGAGCGCGTCCCGCGCCTATGCCAGGAATCCCAGATTCTGCACCGTGAAGTTGACGATTTTCGGGGAAACGCCCGGCAGGCTCGCCTGGTCCACGCCGAACCAGGAGGCCAGCGTAGCGGCATACTGCGCGATCGACGTCGTGGGGATCAGGGTGCCCCGCGTGTTGGCATCGTCCGGTCCGCCCAGCGACAAATCGGGGAACTGGCCGTAGAATTTGCCGCCGAGCACATCGCCTCCGATGACGAAGTGGTGGCTTCCCCAGGCGTGATCGGTTCCGCCGTTGCCGTTGGGTTGCAGCGTCCGGCCGAATTCCGATGCCGTGAACGTGGTCACGAGGTTCTGCATGGGCACGGGCGAGCCCTGCGGCGCGGCGATGTTGCAGGTCGCCGTATAGAAGGCGGAGACCGCCTGGCTGAGCTGCTGCAGCAGCGGAGCCTGGCCGTTCAATTCGTCGCTGTGGGTATCGAAGCCGCCCAGTTGGCAGAAAAACACCTGGCGGGTGATGCCCAGCACCTGA
>Ga0209062_1003428_pt1 | contig 18346 bp, 15 predicted proteins | sample Coa_R2_2_FD_187158 | JGI IMG/M metagenome (GOLD analysis project Ga0209062, IMG submission 187158) | Surface soil microbial communities from Centralia Pennsylvania, which are recovering from an underground coalmine fire - Coalmine... | ecosystem: Environmental > Terrestrial > Soil > Unclassified...
GCCGGGTTCGGTGCGTGAGCGCGCCGCGCAATCTGCGGCCCACGTGGAAAAGCTCCTGGCGATGGCGCTCGGCAGCCAGCGCACGGCAGCGCCGCAGCCGATGCGCAAGCCCCTCGAGCCTCTGCGCCTCGCGCGCCAGTTTCGCATGCGGCGACTGATTGGCGAGTCGGTGCGCGAGTCGCACGAGTGCGATGCGCCACTGGTCGAGGCCCGTTGAAACAAGGTTAGAGAGCCTCGAGGCTGCGCGGTCGTATCTCTGCCGGGGCGCCGCGACGACGTCTTCGCCACGCGGAAGCGCGCGGGCGAGCGCTCGCCATTCGCCGCGCCGTTGCGCGAGGAAGCGCAGCGTAGCGCCCAAATGCCGCCGGCCGAGATCGTTGAGCGCCGCGGCAAGTTCGATTTTGACTGGCACGGCTTTTTCCGCCGCACCGGTCGGTGTGGGTGCGCGCAAGTCCGCCGCATGATCGATCAACGTCCAGTCGGTCTCATGCCCAATTGCAGAGATGAGCGGGATACGGCTTGCGGCAGCGGCGCGCACCACGACCTCTTCGTTGAACCCCCAGAGGTCTTCGAGCGAGCCGCCGCCGCGGGCAACGATCAATACGTCGGGACGCGGCAGGCCATATTCGGCAAGCGCATTGAAGCCCTCGATCGCGGCCGCGACTTCGCTCGCGCACGTCTCGCCCTGCACCCGCACCGGCCAGACGAGCACGTCGCGGGGAAAACGGTCGGCGATCCGGTGGAGAATATCGCGGATGACGGCGCCGGTCGGCGAAGTGACGACGCCGATGATCGCCGGCAGGAAGGGCAGGGCGCGTTTGCGCGCTTCATCGAAAAGGCCTTCGGCTGCGAGCTTGCGGCGGCGCTCTTCGACGAGCGCCATGAGGGCGCCGATGCCCGCCGGCTCGAGCGCCTCGACGACGATTTGATAGGCGGATTTGCCCGGGAAAGTCGTAACTTTTCCTGTGGCCATAACTTCGAGCCCTTCCTCGGGCTTGACCTTCAGGCGGACGAGCGTGCTCTTCCAGATGACTGCGTCGATGCGCGCGTTCTGATCTTTCAGGCAGAAATAGGCATGGCCCGAGGAATGCGGGCCGCGATAATTCGAGATTTCGCCGCGCAGGCGAACGAGCCCGAACCTGTCTTCGATCGTACGCTTCAGGGCGCCGGCGAGTTCGCTGACCGTGAACTCGGGCGTATTGGATGGTTCCGACATGCCGTAAGGATGACGGATTTGTCACGGAGAGGAAAGGGCCGCCTCCGGGGACGCCGGGCCCGTGAATTGCCAAGAGAATCGTTGCGTCTTGAGCGGCATTCGTCACCTTAAGGGTCTGACCGCCGGATCGGATAGGCAATGACGCTCATTGTCGAGCATAGCCATCATGACAAGACCATCCTCATTTTTCTCGCCACGGCCGGCGTCGTGGCGCCGCTCTTTCGGCGGTTGAAGCTCAGCCCGATTCTCGGCTTTCTTGCGGCCGGCTTCTGTCTCGGCCCCTTCGGATTGGGGCTCTTGGCGCACCAGGTCTCGATCCCCTGGCTTTCCGCCGCGCTCTCGGCGCTGGCGCTCGACAATGTCGCCGAGATCGCGCCGGTCGCGGAATTCGGCGTCGTCTTTCTCTTGTTCATGATCGGCCTCGAATTGAGCTGGGAACGGCTCATGCGGCTGCGCGGCCTCGTCTTCGGCTTCGGTGCCCTTCAGGTCTTCGGTTGCGCAGCCGTGATCGGGACGGGAGCCTTCGTCCTCGGGGAGCCGGCCTCCGCCGCTCTCATCCTCGGCTTCGCGCTCGCGCTTTCTTCGACGGCGATCGTCATTCCCGTGCTGGCCGATCGCAGACGGCTCGGCACGACGGCGGGGCGGACGATCTTCTCGGTTCTTCTTTTTCAGGATCTCATGGTCGCGCCGCTTCTTTTCCTGGTCGCGGCCTTGGGAACCCTGCACGGCGGTGTCGGCGCTCTTCTTCTCTATCGGATTTTGCCGGCCATCATCGGGATAGCGCTCGTCGTGCTCGTCGGCCGCTTGGTGCTGCGCCCGCTCTTCCATCTTGTTGCAGCCGCCGGCTCGCCCGAATTCTTCATGGCCGCCTGTCTGCTTGTCGTGATCGGCACTGGCTTTGCCTCGGCGACGGCCGGGCTTTCCATGGGACTTGGCGCATTCATTGCCGGACTTCTGCTCGCCGAGACCGAATATCGGCGACAGATCGAAGTGACCATCGATCCGTTCAGAGGCCTGCTGCTCGGCCTCTTCTTCGTCTCGATCGGCGCCGATCTCGATCTCGAACTCCTTTATTCTGCGCCTTTACTGACCCTCGGCCTCGCCGCCGCAATCGTTTTAATCAAATTCGTCGTGACCTATGCGGCAGGGCGTCTGTTTCGGCTGAACAATCCCGTTGCCCTCGAATCGGCTTTGATGCTCGGACCGGGCGGCGAATTTGCCTTCGTCATGATTGTCACGGCAATCGCCGGCAAGGTAATGCCTGCTGACTTCGGCGCAGATGCGATGGTCGCCGTGACGCTTTCGATGTTCGCCATTCCGCTCATCGGCGCTCTGGCCACCCGTCTGCCGCGTGCGGCGCCGGATCCGGAAGTCGCCCGGGCTCCGGAGGAAGATGCCGCGGCGCGCAAGGCGATCATCGTCGGCTTTGGCCGCGTCGGCCAGCTCGTCAGCGAAATGCTGAAGGCGCACCAGATCCCTTTTCTGGTGGTCGAGACGAATGCCGGACTGGTCCGGCGTTTTCGCGGCCAAGGCATCGAAATCTATTGGGGCGATGCGGCACGCCCGGAATTTCTCGCCCGCTGCGGCATCGCTAAAGCGCGCGCGCTCGTCGCGACCGTCGATGCGCCGCAGGCCTCGGAAGAGATTGTAGCTGCCGCGCGAAGCCTCAATTCCGATCTTACGATTGTCGCGCGCGCTCGCGATGCCGATCATGCGCGCCTGCTTTACGAGCTTGGGGTCACCGATGCCGTGCCCGAGACGGTCGAAGCGAGCTTGCAACTCTCGGAAGCCGTGCTCGTCGATCTCGGCATTCCTATGGGCCATGTCATCGCTTCGGTTCACGCCAAACGCGATGAATATCGGAAAGTGCTTCAGGTCAGAGGCGCGACGGAGCGGGGCTCAGGCCGGACCTGATCCGCATCGAGCGTTGGACTAAAGGGGATCGCCTTTGCAATCTGCGGTCCCGCGCCGTCAATCGACAAGAAGATTCGCTGGCGCGATTGCGGACTTTCGGAGATCAGAAACAGGAGTCTCCGCAAGCGCGGGCGGCCAGAGATATGAGGCAAGCGCAACGGCCCCCGCCATGCCGACCAATTGCGCGGCAACGAAGCCGAAAACGCAACTTGGCGCTATTCCCGCGAACGTATTCGAGAGCGAGCGGGCAATCGTCACCGCCGGATTGGCAAAGGACGTCGAGGCGGTGAACCAATAGGCGGCGGCTATGTACAGCCCGACGGCATAGGCCGTTGCTTGCGGCATGCGTGCAAGGCAGCCGAAAATGGTCGTCAGGAGGCCGAAGGTTGCGATTGCTTCCGAAAACCATTGCGCAGGGCCGGTGCGCACCGTCGTCGAGATCTGCCAAACGGGGAGATCGAACATGAGATGCGCAGCCCAGGTCCCGAGAATGGCGCCGATGAGCTGTGCGCCTATATAGGCGAAGCAATCGCGCCATGAGATTTCATGCTGCACGGCGAATGCGAGACTCACGGCAGGATTTAGATGCGCGCCGGAAATGGCGCCGAAGACCAGGATCAGCACCATGAGAATGGCGCCGGTCGCGAGCGTGTTTGTGAGCAGCGCCAAGCCGAGGTTGCCGCCGCAGAGCTTGGCGCCCATGATGCCGGAGCCAACCACGGCGGCGAGCAGAAAGCCGGTTCCGATTGCCTCCGCGACCAACCGCCGTGTCAGCTGATCTTTCATGCCCTTTCCGCCGCGCGGCTCGCGCCTTCTTCCTCTCCGATGTCGCGCAGGCGCTGGCGCAGAGACAATTGGTCGATCGACGCGAGCGGAAGCGCGAGAAAGAGGCCGATCCGATTGCGCAGATATTTGAATGCTTGGACGAAGGCGCATTCCTTTTCGATCTCGGTGCCCTCGACGCGGGCGGGATCGTCGATTCCCCAATGGGCCGTGATGGGCTGGCCTGGCCATAGAGGGCAGGTTTCTGCCTCCGCGTCGGCGCAGACGGTGAAGACGAAATCCATGACCGGTGCGCCCGGTCCGGCGAATTCCCCCCAATTCTTGGAGCGCAGGCCCTCGGTCGGATAGCCGTAGGAGTCGAGCACTTTCAGCGCGAGCGGATTGACGTCGGGTTTTGGATTGCTGCCGGCTGAAAAAGCGTTGAAGCGCCCGGCGCCATCCTTGCGCAGAATGCTTTCGCCCATAATGGAACGAGCGGAATTGCCGGTACAGAGAAAGAGGACATTGAAGATGCGATCGGTCATGAGCGGATCTCCTCAGTCGAGCAACACGGAATAAGATCAACGATTAGGGGCGCGCAGAGTTCGGCGCGGCCTGCGCAGCAATCTCGGAGCAGGAAGAGCACAAGTTCCCGCAGCCGCGCGAGATTGGCGCGATAGACGATCGAGCGGCTTCGCCGTTCGCCCGCGACGAGCTCGGCGCGTGACAGCACCGATAAGTGAGCCGACATCGTATTCTGCGGCACTTCCAGCAGGCGTGCCAATTCGCCCGCCGCTACGCCTCCCGGCTCATGCGTCACGAGCAAACGAAAAGCTTCGATTCTCGTTGGCTGGGCAAGCGCTGCCAGAGAGTCCAGTGCGGCCGGAGTATCCATGCATCCAGAATAATGGATTGATCCTCTGTGTCAAACCGTCCTTCCGGACGAGTGCAATTGCAATGTTTTTGCGTTGCGGTAAGAGCCTGACATGAATGCACCGCATCCCAAGCTCATGCCCGCGCCGCCCAGGCTCCTAAGCGGACTTGGCGAGATCGCCGGCGCTTACGACCTGATCCTCTGCGACGTCTGGGGCGTGGTCCATAATGGGGTCGCCTATTTCCGCGGCGCCATTGACGCGCTGATGCGCTTTCGCGCGAAGGGCGGTACCGTGATCCTCATCACCAATGCGCCTCGCCCGAGCGCCCGCGTGAAGGATAGTCTCGATCAGCTCGAGGTGTCGCATGCGGCGTATGACGCAATCGTGAGTTCAGGCGATGTCACGATCTCCTTGATCCTGGAGCGCGACGGTCTGCCGCTCGGCCATATCGGGCCGCCGCGGGACAATGGATTGTTCACCGAGGTGGAACGGCTCAAAGGCAGCCGCTTGCGCTTTGTACCGCTCGAGGAAGCCCCTTACGTCGTCTGTATCGGCCTCGACGATCCGGAGACTGAAACGCCGGCCGATTACGAGCCGCGGCTTCGAATCATGCGGGCGCGCGGCAGCGAGTTCATCTGCGCCAATCCCGACATTGTCGTCGAAGTGGGCAATCGGCTCTTCTATTGCGCCGGCGCTTTGGCCGAAGTCTACGAGGCGATGGGCGGCAAGGTCACGCAGGCCGGCAAGCCTTATCCGCCGATCTATGAGCGCGCATTCGCGGTGGCGGCGAAATCGCGCAGTCAGTTCGATCGCTCACGCGTCCTCGCAATCGGCGATGCCGCGCAGACCGACATCAAGGGTGCGCAGGCGCAAGGCCTTGCGACCCTATTCGTCACCAGCGGGATTCATCGCGCCGAGCTCCACCCGCAAGGTGCCGATCTCGATGCCGCCGCCGTCCGGCAATTCATCGAGGGAACGGGCGTAGCGCCGATGGCGGCGATCGCCGAACTCGTCTGGTGAACGGATTATGAGTGGATATCAGGCGGCGACCGGCGCAAAAACCGCATCGATCTTGGCCTTCAACGTCAAAGCGTTGAAAGGCTTCACGATGTAATGATTGACACCCGCCTTGCGGGCGGCGACGACATTGTCGGTCTTCGATTCGGCGGTGACCATGATGAAGGGAATATCGGAGCGGTCCTTCATTTCGCGGACCCTCTGCAGAAGCTGGAAGCCGGTCATTGGCTCCATGTTCCAGTCAGAGATGATAAGGCCATAGTGGCGCTTCTCGATCTTGGCCAGCGCCTCGGCTCCGTTCGCGGCGTCGTCCACGTTTTCGAAGCCGATTTGCTTTAGAAGGTTGCGGATGATCCGCACCATGGTCTGGTAGTCGTCGACGACCAGAATTGGCAGGGAGGGATCGACAATCATCAGCTTCTCCAAATGCGGCGGACGGACAGCTAAACCACTTCCCGTTGGCGCTGCATACAGCAACGCCGCGCCATGTGCGCGATTAAACGAACTCTCGCTTGCGATTCCGTTAATCCAAATAGCTGGAATTCGGGGCATCGCCGTTCCCGCCCAGGAATCAGTTTTTCTCGCACGGAATTCGCGCGACGCGCGCCGACCGGCCTTGGTCGCGGCACCTCGACTCTGGTGATTCCGTGAGTGAACTTTCACGCGAGTTCGTCATCGTCGATCCGCCATCTCCGCCGCACGGGCTCGAGGGCGCGATCGTCGCCATCGGCAATTTTGATGGCGTCCACCGCGGCCACGTGGCCGTCCTCAAACGCGCGCTCGCTTTGGCCCAGCGGCTCGATCGGCGCTGCGCCGTCCTCACATTCGAGCCACATCCGAGCGATTTCTTCTTCGGGACCAATACGATATTTCGCCTCACGCCCTCCGAGACCAAGGCCGTAGCCCTGGCCCGCCTCGGCCTCGATGCCATGATCGTGCTTACATTCGACGCCAAGCTCGCAGCGCTGCCGCCCGAGGACTTCGTGCGCGAAATCCTGGTGCGGAGGCTTGCGATCGGCGGCGTTGTTGCCGGCTACGATTTCCATTTCGGCCGGGGCCGAAAGGGAACGCCCGCCACGCTCGTCGAGGCCGGCCGACGTTATGGCTTTGCGGTCGAAATCGTCGAACAGATCGCGGCCGACACGGAAGGGTCGATCGAGCCCGCTTCTTCAACCGCAACGCGCAGCGCGCTCGAGAGCGGCGACGTCGAACGCGCGCGGCATTTGCTCGGCCATCCTTATTTCGTGATCGGCGAGGTGATCCACGGCGAGAAGCGCGGCGGCAAGCTCGGCTTCCCGACGGCCAATCTGCGACTGCATCCGAGCGTGCGCCTGCGCCATGGCATTTATGCCGTGGAAATAGGAATTGACGATCAACGCTATGGCGGGGTGGCGAGCTTCGGCACGCGGCCGACATTCGATGATGGCGCGCCGCTGCTCGAAATCTTTATTTTCGATTTTTCCGGCGATCTTTACGGCAAGAAAATCGAGGTCGCGTTTCTAGGTTTCATCCGCGACGAACTGAAATTTGCCTCGGTCGAGGATCTCGTCGCCCAGATGAGGCGCGACGAGGAAGAAGCGCGCAATATGTTGTGCGATCGCCGGCGCTAAGGCATCGAACAAAAGTTGAGCACCTCGTGATACATTCCGATGCTCAAACAATTCTCCGCTTCGACAATTTTCTCGCCAGGGTGCGCCGGTGCATGCCGAGCCGCCGCGCCGTCTCGGAAATGTTGAACTCGGTTTCGACCAAGGTCTCGTGGATGCGCTCCCATTCAAGCGTCTTGATCGAACTGATGCGCTGGCCGACCGCGACATTCGTGTCGCCTTCTTCGCGCTCGAAAGCCGCTTCTATGTCATCGGCGTTGGATGGTTTCGCCAGATAATGCCGAGCGCCCAGCTTGACCGCTTCGACCGCCGTCGCAATGCTCGCAAATCCGGTCAATACGACGATCTTCGTCGTCGGACAAAGCCGATGCAGGCGTTTAACGCATTCGAGGCCTGAGGATCCGACGAGCTTCAGATCGACGACGGCGTAATCGGGCGACATTTTCTCGAGGACGTCAGTGAGGGCCCCGGCGCGCTCGCAAACGACGACCTCATAGCCGCGGCGCTCGAACGAACGGCGCAGCGCCCAGGCAAAAGCGGGATCGTCATCCACAATGAGCAGCGACCGCTTGTCAGACGGCATTGCAGTTTGCATCCTCGACCGAGAGCGCCATGATCGGCAGGGAGAGTTCGACCGACGCGCCGCCCTCGCGATTGTTCTTCGGCAGGATCGTCCCGCCGAGCTTGCGCAGAACGTTGACGACGAGGAACAAGCCGAGACCGCGGCCGGAGCGCTGCTTCGTCGACTGATAGGGCTTGCCGAAATTGGCAAGGATCTCGGGAGCAAAACCCGGGCCTTTGTCGCGGATCTTCACGACAAGGTACTCGGCGCGCCTTGAAGCCTCGACGCGAATCCAGTCGGGCGAAGCCTCGAGCGCATTGTCCAGAACATTGAAGAGCACTTGGCGCAACACGCTATCCGAGACAATCCCCATATTCCTGTCGATCCTGGCGACATAGTCGAGGTGTTTCGGTGCCCGGCTTTCCTGCCACTCGGCGACGACTTCGTCGAGAAATTCGACGATCGTGGTGCGCTCAGCATTTTCGCCGCGCGCCTCGCCTGCCGCCAGCAATATTTGCGAAAGCGTCTCTTTGCAGCGGCCCACTGCATTGCGCATTTCGGCAATATCGGCGGTGATTTCCGGATTCTCCTTCAATGCCGGTATCCGCGCCCAGTCATTGATGATCACGGCGAGTGTCGACAGCGGTGTTCCAAGCTCGTGCGCGGCGCCGGAGGCCAAGAGCCCCATCCGCACGATATGTTCTTCCTCGATGCTCTGCTGGCGCAGTTCCGAGAGCCGCCGGTCGCGCTCGCGAATATTGCCATTGATGCGCGACACGAAAAGCACCAGCAAAACTGCGGCGAGCACAAAGCACAGAAAGGTCGCCGAAATACGCGGATCGAAGAAGCCGAGCCGCCCGTATTCTCTGATCTGCTGATAGGAGCGCAGCCCAATGTCCTGATAATAGGTGGTCAGCAGGAGAAAACAACCGGTGGTCACCGCCACCAGCGCCCAGCTCCAGAGCGGGCGAAGCAAAACGGCGCCGAGGATCACCTGGAGGAGGAAGAGGGAGACGAAAGGATTGCTCGCCCCGCCGCTCAAATAGAGTTGCAGCGTAAGGGCTGCGACGTCGAGCAGGAGAAAAAAGAAAAGTTCGGAATTGGCGATACGCGCCGGTCCGCGGCTGCGATAGAGGTTCGCGAAATTCAGCCCCACGAGGAAGAGGACGATAGCTCCCATCGGCAGGAGTGGGAGCCTGATATCGAGCCAGAAATCGACCACGAGAATTGTGACGATCTGGCCGACGACGGCTATCCAGCGCAGCGTGACAAGAAGGAGAAGGTTCCTCTTATCCGCGGTTTCCTCGATCGATGCTTCCATTGCCTGCCTGGAGCCTGACCCGTCGGTGGAGCGATCACGCCGAAAAATCCGTAGCAGGATTGAGTCCAAATCCGACGATCCTTCGCGGCGCTGCGCTCACTCCATCGGCATCATGCCCGGCATCATATTCATGTCCATGTGATACATGACCCACAGGGATCCGCCGACGAGTATGGCCACGATCACGAATGTAAATACGAAGGCGGCCGTATTCCAGGTCTGGCTGGACGAGGTGTTCATGTGCAGAAAATAGACAAGGTGCACGACGATTTGCGCCACGCCGAGGGCGACGCAGATCGGCACGGTCGTTGCAGCCGGCGCCAGTCCCGACATGACAAGCACGAAGGGGATGGCGGTGAGGACGACCGAAAGGACGAAGCCCGTCACATAGGAGCGGACGGTTGCGTGCGGCGTGGCCTCGCTCGGGCCATGCGCCGGAGAAGGAATAAGAGGACCGCGCGGCTCGTGCATCACGCCACTCCCATCAGATAGACGACGGTGAACACACCGATCCAGACGATGTCGAGAAAATGCCAGAAGAGGCTCAGGCACATGAGGCGGGTGCGGTTGGCCTCGGTGAGCCCGTTGCGCAGGACATGCGCCATCAGGACGAGCATCCAGACCATGCCTGAGGTCACGTGGAGGCCGTGCGTGCCGACCAGGGTGAAAAAGGCCGACAGGAATCCCGACCGGTCGGGCCCCGAGCCCTCGCTGATCAGCTTTGCGAATTCGTGGAGCTCGAGACCCATGAAGGCGAGACCGAGCGCCAGCGTCAGGCCAAGCCAACGCAGAACCCAGGCCCGCTTTCCGCTCTCGGCCGAGATCATTGCCATGCCGTAAGTGAAGCTCGAGACAAGCAGGCACGAGGTCTCGACCGCCACATAGGGCAAGTTGAAGATTTCGCGGCCGCTCGGGCCGCCTGCGGTCGCCCCGCGCAGCACGACGAAGCTCGCGAAGAGCGACGCAAAGAGGATGCAGTCGCTCATCAGGTAGATCCAGAAGCCAAGCGTCGTAATGGCGCCGGCATCGTGATGCTCCTCCTCGACCTCGAAGACCTCGGGGGCGAGCGGCGCGGTGGCAACGGGAAGAGGTCGAGCTTGGATGTTCATGTCAGACCTGCGATGCTAGGTGATATTTGCCTTCGTTCTCCGCGATCTCGTCCGGCGTGACGTAATAGTCGCGGTCCTCGTTGAACGAATGGGTGATGGCAATCCCGATCGCCGCGACAAAAGAAGCGATCGAAAGCCACCAGATGTGCCAGATGAGCCCGAAGCCGAGGGCGGCGGCGAAGGCGCTGACGATCACGCCGGTCGCCGTGTTGCGTGGCATATGAATCGGCCGATAGGCGGGGAGCGGATTATGGGCGAGGCCGCGCCGCTTCATCTCCCAATAGGCATCGCGTGTGGTGACGATAGGTGTGCGCGCGAAATTATAAGCGGGCGGGGGCGAGGCGACGGCCCATTCGAGCGTGCGCCCGTTCCATGGGTCGCCCGTCAAGTCGCGCAGCGCTGCGCGATTCCAGATGCTCACGGTGATCTGCGCGATCTGGGCGGCGATGCCGCACATGATAATGACGGCACCGACCATGGCCACGACGAGGTAGACGTGCCAGACCGGATTATTCACGTGATCGAGCCGGCGCGTCATGCCCATGAGGCCGAGCGCGTAAAGCGGCATGAAGGCGAGATAAAAGCCGACGAGCCAGCACCAGAAGGAGATCTTGCCGAGCCGCTCGTCGAGCGTGAAGCCGAAGGCCTTGGGAAACCAATAGTTCACTCCGGCCATGCAGCCGAAGACCACGCCGCCGATGATCACGTTATGGAAATGCGCGATCAGGAACAGGCTGTTGTGGAGCACGAAATCGGCCGGCGGCACGGCCATCAGCACGCCGGTCATGCCTCCGATGACGAACGTGATCATGAAGCCGATCGTCCATAGAACCGGAGTCGTGAAACGCACCCGGCCGCGGTACATCGTAAACAGCCAGTTGAAAATCTTGGCGCCGGTCGGAATCGCGATGATCATCGTCGTGATGCCGAAGAAGGCATTCACGTCGGCGCCGGTGCCCATCGTGAAGAAGTGATGCAGCCAGACGAGGAAGGAGAGAACGGTGATGCAGACCGTCGCGTAGACCATCGAGGTGTAGCCGAACAGCTGCTTGCTCGAAAAGGTCGAGATCACCTCGGAGAAGACGCCGAAACAGGGCAGGATCAGGATATAGACTTCCGGATGCCCCCAGGCCCAGATGAGGTTGACATACATCATCGGGTTGCCGCCGGCATCGTTGGTGAAAAAATGCATGCCGAGATAGCGATCGAGCGACAGCATGGCGAGAGTCGCGGTCAGAATCGGGAATGCGGCGACGATCAGCATGTTGGCGCAGAGCGCGGTCCAGCTGAAAATCGGCATCCGCATCAGCGTCATCCCCGGCGCGCGCATCTTCAGGATCGTGGTGATCATGTTGACGCCGGAGAGCAGCGTGCCGACGCCGGCGATCTGCAGGGCCCAGATGTAATAATCGACGCCGACGCCGGGGCTGTAGGCGATCTCCGAGAGCGGCGGATAGGCGAGCCACCCCGTCTTGGCGAATTCGCCGATGCCGAGCGAAATGTTGACGAGCAGCGCTCCCGCCGCGGTGAGCCAGAAACTCAGGTTGTTGAGATAGGGGAAGGCGACGTCGCGCGCGCCGATTTGCAGCGGCATGACGATGTTCATCAGGCCGACGATGAAAGGCATCGCCATGAAAAAGATCATGATGACGCCGTGGGCCGTGAAGACCTGGTCGAAATGTTCGGGCGGCAGATAGCCGGGCCCGCCGGTCGAAGCGAGCGCCTGCTGCATGCGCATCATGATGGCGTCGGAAAAGCCGCGCAGTAGCATCACCATGGCCAGCATGATGTACATGATGCCGATCTTCTTGTGATCGACGGACGTGATCCAATCCGACCACAGCGTGCGCCAGAATCCGAGATGAGTGATCAGAGCGGCGACGCCGAGACCGCACAGGATCATGAAGGCCACGGCGCCCATGATGATCGGCTGATGCATCGGAACTGCATCGAGCGTGAGTTTGCCGAGCATGTCGCCCATTATCGTAGAATCCTCGATTCGGAAGTCTTGCAGAGGCCCACAGCGCCGAAACTCTCTTTCGCCAGGGCGAGGCGAACATTGTCGTCCGTGCAGGACGAGCCGTCCGCGCATTTGTTCAGCACGTCGTGGTAGAGATTGGATGCGATGTCGCCGTAATAGCCGACCGGTACGTCCTCGCTTGGTTTTGCGAGCTGACGATAGGCCGCCATCGTCAGCTCCCGCGGCGACCTGCGCACGGTCTCGACCCATTTGGCGAAATCGGCCGCGCTCATGGCGCGCGCCGCGAATTTCATGTCGGAAAAGCCGTCGCCGCTGTAATTCGCCGAGATGCCTTCGTAAGTACCGGGGTTATCGGCAAGCAGGCTGAGCTTCGTCTCCATCCCGGGCATGGTGTAGATCTGGCTGCCCAGGCGCGGGATGAAGAAAGCATCCATCACCGAGCTCGACGTCATGCGGAAACGCACGGGCGTGCCGACCGGAAAGGCGAGCTCGTTGACGCTCGCGATCTTGAGATCGGGATAGATGAAGAGCCATTTCCAATCGAGCGAGACGACATCGACGTCGATGGGCTTTGCCGCCGCCGCGATCGGCCGATAGGGGTCGAGCGTGTGGGAGGAGACCCAGGTGACGCTACCGAGAATGGCGACGATGAGACAGGGGACGAGCCAGACCACCGCCTCGATCCGGTTCGAATGCGACCAGTCCGGCGCGAATGTGGCTTTGCTGTTCGAAGCGCGGTAGCGCCAGGCAAAGGCGAGCGTCAACGCGATCACCGGCACGACGACGATCAGCATGAGGCCCGTCGACAGAAGGATGATCGATTTTTCCTGCGCGCCGATCGGACCTTTCGGGTCCATGACCGCGAATTGGCAGCCGCCGAGGAGCGGCGTCGTCACAAGCAGGAGGCTGAGGGAAGAAGCGAGGCGCCGGACTTTGCGCCAGGCGCCGGCGGTTTCGGAGGCTTTATTGAGGATGCGTTCAGGTATGATCATAGCTGCCACGGCGAGGCGGGCGATGCGCGAAAAGCGTGAATTTTGGGAATCTGGATAGGCGCGAGACCGCGCTGATCCTCGGGACCCGTCGTTCGCCGTTCCTGATCTATGAGGCAGGCCTACCGGCGGGGATTGGACAAACCGTCCAAGCGTCGCTTCGTCGCGACATCAGCACGACTGCGCGGCTCACTGCGCGGCGAGGCGTTTCGCTCGAGGGAAAGCGGGATCGGCAGCCTCGCTCAGCGCGACTTATCGCCCCAGAAGAAGCGAGTTTGCGCGAGCGGCGGCAAGGCGGGCGCAGGTTCCCAACGCTGTCCGTTAACCGGATTTCAACGCATCGGCTGCGTGCAGCGGGAGCAATTCGAGGAGATTCTCGCCGATTCCGCGCCGGAGAAGCGCGGCTTCGAGCGTGGGTCCCGGTCGGCTGCCGGTAAAAAGCGCGCGATGCGGCCCCGCCGCTGCCCCTTCGGACATCCCGAGCTCCTCGCGCAGCACATGATCGAGCCGGCGCGCAATCGCCTCTGCCGGATCGATCCAGGTAACAGGCCAGGGGGCAAGCCGGGCGAATTCGGACAGGAGCAGCGGATAATGTGTGCAGGCGAGCACGATGCAATCGGTGCGCGCTTGCCCGTCAGTAACGAAACAGCCGGAGATTTCCTGCGCAATCTCGCCATCGGCGATCTCCTCGCCATTCATGAAGGCTTCCGCCAGACCGGCGAGGCGCGTGGAGCCGACGAGATTGACCGCGCAATGTGCCGCGTAAGTGCGAATGAGGTCGCGCGTATAATCGCGCGCGACGGTTCCGGGCGTGGCAAGCACCGAAATCATCTTCGAGCGCGACAGCGCCGCAGCGGGCTTGATCGCCGGCACGGTGCCGATGAACGGAATCTGCGGATAGGCGGCGCGCAAATGCGGCAGCACGAGCGTCGAGGCCGTATTGCAGGCGATCACGATGGCATCGGGCGCAAACCGGGCGATCAGCCGGTCCATGACGTCGCCGACGCGCGCAACGAGTGCCGCTTCGCTCAGCCGCCCATAGGGAAACCCGGCGTCATCCGCCACATAGAGACACTGCACGTCGGGACGCAGCCGCACGATCTCCGAGAGGACAGTCAGGCCGCCGAGGCCGGAATCGAAAACGAAAACTTTGGGCGCCATGTGATTTCGCGGATGGACAAGACGAAGCTTTAGCCTTTTCCAGCGCCGAGATCAGCCATCGGCGGCTGAACGCGGACGGAAAAGCCACAATCGCGCAAAAATTCCCTTCATTTGAGGCTTTTTTGCATGGCGCGCGTTGAAGCTCCCGGGAGGGACTTCACGTGCACGAGGAGCGAGCGGGTTGCATCGAAACCCGCGTACCCGCGCGGCTCGACCGGCTGCCCTTCGGGGCTTTTCATTTGCGGGTGATCGTCGCGCTCGGCATCACCTGGGTGCTCGACGGGCTCGAAGTCACCCTTGCGGGGTCGCTTGCCGGGGCGCTCGTCGCAAGCCCGCGGCTCCAGTTCAGCGATTGGGACGTAGGGCTTGCCTCGAGCTTTTATCTCGGCGGAGCGGTGGTCGGCGCGCTTCTCTTCGGCTGGGCGACCGACCGTTTCGGCCGCAAGAAGCTCTTCTTCATCACGCTCGGCCTTTACACCGCGGCGACCGCCGCAACCGCCTTCAGCTTCGATCTCGCCAGCTTCTGTCTCTTTCGCTTTCTAACCGGGGCCGGGATCGGCGGCGAATATAGCGCGATCAATTCGACCATCCAGGAATTCACGCCGGCGCGTTTGCGCGGGCGCGTCGATTTGGCCATCAATGGCTCTTTCTGGATCGGCGGCGCGGTCGGAGCGGCTGCTTCGATTGTCGTGCTCGATCCGGCGCGTTTCGGCGCCGATTTCGGCTGGCGGCTCGCCTTCTTCATTGGCGCGGCGCTCGGCCTCGTCATTCTCACGCTGCGTACTTTGATTCCGGAGAGCCCGCGCTGGCTCGTCATTCACGGCCACGAGAAGGAAGCGGAAAGGATCGTGGACGAGATCGAGAAGGAGGTCGTCGGCCTCGCAAAGCCCGAAGACCTCGCCCCGCTGCGGTTGAAATCGCGCGATCACACGCCGCTCGGGGAAGTTTTCAAGACAATGTTCGTTACCTATCGGCCGCGCACGCTCGTCGGGCTGATGCTCATGGCGGCCCAATGTTTCTTCTATAATTCGATCTTCTTCACTTATGCGCTCGTGCTCACCACCTTCTATCGTGTGCCGCACGAGAAGGTCGGTTGGTACGTCTTTCCCTTCGCGATCGGCAATTTCTTCGGGCCTCTACTGCTTGGGCCCTTGTTCGACCGGATCGGCCGCAAGCCGATGATCGCCGCGACTTACGCCATTGCAGCCGTTCTGCTTACCATCTCGGGAATTCTGTTCTGCGCCGGTCTTCTCAACGCTACCGAACAGACGATTGCTTGGATGATCGTTTTCTTCTTCGCTTCTGCCGCGGCGAGCGCCGCCTATTTGACGGTCAGCGAAATCTTTCCCGTCGAAATCCGCGCGCTGGCGATCGCCGCCTTTTTCGCTTTCGGCACGGCGCTCGGCGGCGTCGCTGCGCCGGCGCTGTTCGGGGCTTTGATCGCCACGCATGAACGCGCGATGGTGCTCCTCGGTTATCTCCTCGGTTCGATTTTGATGCTCATTGCGGGGGTGGTCGAAGCCAAGTTCGGCGTCGCAGCCGAAGGCAAGTCGCTCGAATCCGTCGCTCAGCCTTTGTCGAGCGATTGAGTGTTCGGCTTGCGTTTCGCAGCGTCTGCCCGCGGGCCTTCCACGAGACGCACGACCATGCCGCGCAAGGTCCGCACGTCTTGCTCGGTGAGCTGCATGCGATGAAAAATGTTGCGCAAATTCTGCTGCATGACCGGACGTTTCGCCAGCGGCCGGAAAAAGCCGACGCGCTCGAGCTCCTCTTCGAGGTAAGCGAAGAAGGAGAGTGTCATTTCGCGCGGTGCCGGCGGCGAACGCTCCGGCGCGGCGAAGGGCGCTTTGCCGTCCTGCGCCTTCATCCATTCATAGCCGACGAGCAGAACGGCCTGCGCGAGATTGAGTGAAGCATAGGCCGGATTGACCGGAAAGGTGATGATCTTATCGGCGATCGCCACTTCCTCATTGGCAAGCCCCGTGCGCTCCGGGCCGAAGAGCACGCCGTGCTTTTCGCCGGCTGAGATCCGCGCGGCCATTTCCGGCATGGCTTCGGCCGGCGTGAGGACGGGCTTCAATTGCCCGCGCTCGCGCGCGGTCGTGGCATAGACGGCGGTAAGCTCGGCTACTGCTTCTTCGACACTGCGAAAGAGCCTGGCTCTTTCGAGCAGGTGAACCGCGCCTGCCGCGGCGGCATAGGCGCCTTTCTTGAGCGCGCCGCTGCGCGGCCAGCCTTCGCGCGGATTGACGAGGCGTAGATCCGATAAGCCGAAATTCGCCATGGCCCGCGCGCACATGCCGATATTCACCGCGAGCTGCGGGCGCACGAGGATGATGGCGGGGCCGCCTTCGCGGCTTGCGGTCGTGCGGTTTGTGCCTGCGCCGGTCATCGCGATTTTGCGTATTGCGGTTCGGCCGCTTCCGCGGCCAGCGCCGCCGCCGCTTCCGCCAGAATCTCTTCGCGCGCCTCGCCATAGACAGGCTCGCGGCCAATTTCGAGCAGTACCGGCACAGCGAGCGGAGAAACGCGATCGAGCGGCTTATGCATGATGCGGCCTTTCACCCGCGACAGCATGACGGCGAGACGCGGAAGATCGAGCAGGCCCATCGCTGCATCCGCACGCGTCGCACGCAACAATATGTGATCTGGCTCATGGCGCCGCAAGACGTCATAGATGAGGTCGGTCGAAACAGTAATTTGCCGGCCCGTCTTCTCGCGGCCGGGGAAGTTGCGCTCGATGAGGCCCGAGATGATCGCGCAATTGCGGAAGCTGCGTTTCATCAGCGAAGAGTCCTGCAGCCAGGCCTCGAGATCATCGCCCAACATATCTTCGCAGAAGAGCATATCGAGCTTGACGCGCCGGCTCTCGATGGCCGCACCCATGTCTGCCGCGCCCCAGACCCCCAGCGCATAATCATTAGCGACGAAGCCGAGCGGTTTGAGGCCCAAGCGCTCCATGCGCCGCGTCAACAGCATGCCGAGCGTTTGATGCGCGAGCCTGCCTTCGAAGGGATAAGCAACGAGATGAAACTTGCTGCCGCGTGGAAAGGTCTCGACGAGCAGATGTTCGGGCGGAGGCAGGGCAGAGCGGCGCATTTGCAGGTTGAGCCATTCGGCGACTTCCGGCGGAAGGCTGCGCCAGTGCCTGGGATGGGCGACGAGCTCGCGCACCCGCGCGGCAAGATGTGTGGAGAGCGGGAATTTCCCGCCTTCGTAAGAGGGTATTTTCGGCGCATCCGCTTCTACGCGCGCAACGAGCGCCTCATTCTCGACCATGCCGACGAGCGCCAGAATTTCGCCGCCGAAGAGAAACGTATCGTTCGGCGCCAAGGTCTCGAGGAAATATTCCTCGATATGTCCGAGCATCCGGCCGCCGCGGCGCAGAGGACCCGTGTAAGTCTCGCCGGGCTCCGCCTTGCCGCGCACGAGCCTTACTTTCAGCATATCGGCTTCGACGATCGTGCCGACGTTCATCCGATAGATCTGCGCGACATGCGCATTAGCGATGCGCCAGCTTCCATCCTTGCGCTGCTTGATCTTCGCAAAACGCTCATAGGAGGCGAGCGCATAGCCGCCGTGCGCGACAAAAGCGAGCGCCGCATCGAAATCCTCGCGCGAAACCGCTCCATAAGGCTCTGCGGACGTGATCTCGCGGAAGAGATCGTCGGCCATGAAGGGTTCCGCGCAGGCCATGCCGAGGATATGCTGACAGAGCACGTCCAGCGCGCCGCTGCGCGCCACGGCCGTGTCCTGGACCCCGGCATAGACGGCGTCGACCGCCGCGCGGCATTCGAGGACCTCGAACCTGTTCGACGGCACGAGAATGGCG
>Ga0209062_1003429_pt1 | contig 18340 bp, 13 predicted proteins | sample Coa_R2_2_FD_187158 | JGI IMG/M metagenome (GOLD analysis project Ga0209062, IMG submission 187158) | Surface soil microbial communities from Centralia Pennsylvania, which are recovering from an underground coalmine fire - Coalmine... | ecosystem: Environmental > Terrestrial > Soil > Unclassified...
GATGATCGATATCGGCAATGATTTCGTAGTTTCTGCGGCCGACCTTGAATATCTCCGGAACATGCTCCCATACCGCATCCGCGATGGCGCAGCTTTTGCGGATGAGGGCGACCTCGTAAGCGCTCTTCCGCAACCGAAGCCGCTGAAACTCTTCGGATACGTCGACCAACTCCGGGGCTGACGGATGTTCGCTCAAGGCCGTCGCGAAGGTCGCCGGAAAACTCTCCATCTCGGCGATTCCCAGCCGCGCCGGTCGGTGATGGGTAATGCGCTCCGCGAGAAGCGACGGAGAAAAGCCGTCCACCGTCTCGATCGGGAGCGCGTGAGCTTTGTAGTACCCCGATACTAGCTTTCCGATCCGCTCGGATATCAGTTCGACATGCCCATCGCGGAGAAGTAGCGCGGCGGCGGGGCCTCCGATAGGAATGAAACCCGTCAGCCATCGCTGATGGCCCATAAGTATCTCATCGCGAGACCAGTCGATCGCGAGCACCGCGTCCAGATCCTGGTCCTTCATCATCTGCCGTACGCGTGCCCAGCGTGCGGTAGCCTCCTCCAAATCAAACATCGACCTGGCTCCTTCCTTGCACATAGAACGGCGAAGTTCAGGAACGGGCTTCAGCCCGCCTTAGCAAGTTCACTTCCTGCACCAGGTGACTAATGGCTTCCAACGCGAACGAGATGGAACTCTCGTCGGACAGCCGCTCATTCTCGACCTTCTGATAAACGTTCGAAATAACCACCTGGGGACAAGCGATCACGCGCCCGAGCGCGGATATCAGCGTATCCCGAACCTGTTGGTGCGCTCGGACACCCCCCGTGAGTCCGGGCGAGGACGTCATGATTAGCGCCGGCTTACCCTTGAGCGGCGACTGATAGGCTGGCCTCGAGGCCCAATCGAGCGCGTTCTTCAACACGCCGGATGTGCCGTAATTGTACTCCGGCGAGCAGAGGACAAGTCCGTCGGCGCTGGAGATCGCCTCTTTGAGGCTGCGAACCGAAGATGGAATGCCATCGCCATCATGGTCCGCGTTATAGAGTGGAATGTCATTGAGCGGAATGATCGAAAGCGTTGCTGTTCCAGCGAGCCTCTCCTGCAGAGTCTTAAGAATGGCCGTGTTCGTCGATTTCGATCGAATGCTGCCCGAGATACCGAGCAGATTGATTGCTGTCACGCCCATCGCCACGATCCGATCCACTTCATCGCCAAAAAGGGTCGCGTTCAGACTGGAGGGCGTGACCAATAACAGGCCTGCGGCTCGCGCCGCTATACTAGCGGCTGCTTGCGGTCGATGATTACCGTCCGGTCGGTGCCATTCTAGCGCAGGCATCCATCCAAAGTCGGAGCGGACCGCTCACGCATTCCCCTTCCTTCATTGCAGCGCCGCCGCGCCGTCAGCCGCGAGCCATAAAGCAGTTTACCAACGAACGAACGATGGCAGTTTCGGTAAGGTGTTATCGAATTGCTATCACGCCATATACAGATCCGGCGCGGGGATGGGAGCGATCTGGCGCGCCACGGCCATTCACGACAGCTATTTCTGGTATCACTTTGAAGTTTCTCGCCATCATACCCCCGCCGGGCCGCCTCTATGAGAATACCGGATATCGCGCAATCCAGACCGACACTTCAATATCTCCGATAACAAAGAGCCCCGGGGAAAAATCGTTGCGAGACGCCGATGACGCCGAGGAGCGCCAGCATCCTGATCGCGGCACATGTATTGTTTCTCCGTTGCGGCTACGAAGGGACGATGCACGGGAGGCCGGATGTTCGAAAGCGACACTCTATGGTCATTTCGGGCAAAAAGGATCTTTGCCGAGCCGTCATCTCGACCGAATGCGATATGCTCCGTTTCGCGATTGGCGATCACCAAGACGAGGCTCTCCCGATCGGCGCAAGGTTAGCGAGGATCGGAGTGACTTTGCTTCAATTCTTCGCCCGCCCCGACGTTCACGCCGTGCGCCGCATCGTTCACGCTGAATCTCATCGGTTTCCAGAGCTGGGGCGGGCCTTTCGACGCAGGCCCAGCAGACCTTCAGAGTCTGCTCCATGATTTTCTGAGCTCGGCCGAATCGCGGGGCGATATCAAAGGAGCGGATCCAGCAGTGGCTGCGGAAATGTTCATTTTCACAATCGCCGAACATGTCGTTATGGATGCCATGGTCGGACGGTCGCTCGAGCCCGATTATCCTCGTCAGCTCTCCTTCGTTCATGCTATCGCGGATTTGTTGTGCAAGCGCTGATGCCACCCATTTCTTTGGAGCCCGCTGATGGCTTGCCGTTGCCGCAGCGTTATTGGGCCGTTCTTACGATCGCGCTTGGGCTGATCATGGCGGTGATGGACGGCGCGATCGCAAACGTCGCGCTACCCACCATCGCTCGAGACCTCGATGCCAGCCCCGCTTTCTCTATATGGATCGTCAATGGCTACCAGCTCGCGATCACTATGTCGCTGCTGCCGCTGGCATCGCTGGGCGAGATCGTTGGCTATCGCCGCGTCTATCTGACCGGGCTGGCCCTGTTCACGCTCGCGTCCTTGTTCTGCGCGCTATCGCACACGCTGATCCTGCTGACCGCGGCCCGCGTCGTCCAGGGCTTCGGCGCCGCCGGCATCATGAGCGTCAACGCGGCGCTGGTCCGGTTCATCTATCCCACCCGCCTCCTGGGGCGCGGCATCGGCATCAATGCGCTGCTCGTCGCCGTGGCCGCCGCGGTGGGACCGACACTGGCAGCGGGCATTCTCTCCGTCGGCAGCTGGCCCTACCTGTTCGTGGTCAACATCCCGTTCGGCGTCGCGGCGCTGGCGCTCGGCTGGCGATGCCTGCCCCATACGCCGCTCGGCAGGCACGGCTTTGATTGGCGGAGCGCGGGATTGAGCGCGATCGCCTTCGGCCTCGGCATCGCCGCCGTCGACAGCATCGGGCACGGCGAGGGCGCGTCGATCTATCTTGCGGACCTCGCCGTCGCCTTCGTCGCCGGCGTGCTGCTGGTGCGCGGGCAGCGGCGCGCATCTTCGCCGCTGCTGCCGGTGGATCTCTTGCGCATTCCTATCTTCACCCTGTCGCTCTGCACGTCGGTCGCGTCCTTCTGCGCCCAGATGCTGGCCTACGTCGCCTTGCCCTTCTATTTCGAGAGCCGTTTCGGCTATTCCGCGGTCGAGATCGGCTTGCTCATTACGCCATGGCCGATAGCAATTGCCTTCGCGGCGCCGCTGGCGGGCAGGCTGGTCGAGCGCTATCCGGCGGGATTGCTGGGCGGCATCGGGATGTTGCTGTTCGCCTGCGGGCTGGGGGCCCTGGCGTTGCTGCCGGCGCGTCCGTCGATTCCCGATGTGGTCTGGCGCATGGCCCTTTCGGGCGTCGGCTTCGGACTCTTCCAGTCGCCCAACAACCGTACCTTGATAGCGGCGGCCCCGCGCGAGCGTAGCGGCGGCGCGAGCGGCATGCTCGGAACCGCGCGGCTGTTGGGCCAGACGCTGGGCGCCGCGCTGGTGGCGCTGCTGCTGGCGCGCGATCCGATGGATGGGACCCGGACCAGTCTTTTTGTCGCTGTCGGTTTTGCCGTGTTCGGGGCGGCGCTCAGCGTGCTTCGCCTCTCGCCGGGAGGAGCGCGCGGTGTAGAGGTCGTGCGTGTCATCGTGGGCCAAAGAGTGGCCGGCGAATGATCGTTCAAAGCGCTCTGACGTTATAAAGCAAGGTGCTTGCCGTGGCCGCAGTAGGTCGTGTCCCCGAGCGTGGTGTAGGAGAGCGTCCGGCCTGCCGTAGCGACCGCCGCAAGTTTGGCCCAATAGCCCCGCGGCGGCGTCGGGATGTCGAGCCGTTCGCAAATCTTGGCGAGTCCCCGGCCGGTTATGCCGAACTCCTTGGCCACGCGGTCGATCGGTGTGCCCACACGAGATCGTAAAGGGCCTCGCGCGTAAACATCTTCGGCGTTTTCGTCTGCATTGTTCGGGCACGTCCTCCCTATGGGTAATCGGAGACGTTCTGGCTGCAGCCGCGCGCGAGGGGGAGATCGATTTTGGTCGCACCCGGCCGCGAGAAGTGTGTTCACGGCCTGTCCCCAGCCTCGCGGCTGGTGCGACAAATCGGCTCCCACATTTGGTAGCCAATTGGTAGCGAGCCCAAGCAAAAGGGCTTAGCCGTTTCCAGCTAAGCCCTTGTTTTGATTGGTGGAGCCAGGCGGGATCGAACCGCCGACCTCTACAATGCCATTCCCATCCCTTCCCACCACCTGTCAATGCTCTGATTCTGCTTGAGTTTCTTGATCGACGGTTTTCCCGTTCCTACTCTATGCCGACCTGATGTGGTGCAGGCCGGTAGGCGGCAGCGGTAGAGATGGAGGCCAAGATCACCAAACGCTCGGTCAATCGCGAGGGTACGGTATTAGCTCAACGGGTCTGCTGATGCCGAGCCGCTCCACAGCGAAGGCGCCACCGACGGTCGATGGGTGACGTTTCAGGTGGATCTTCCGGCGATCTGCACAAAACCTCTGTCCCAACGGGCTGACGTTCGCTGATTACGGAAAGGTCGTTCGCTCATGGCCGAGCTCGTAGACCCCGAGCAACAGGGACGCGCGGATCACTGACCTTGGGCACCAAGCTGATTGGCTCGTTGTTGCAGGTGGCGATCCGTCGTGCCGAGCGGCGCTCTTGAGTACAGCCAGAGATTCACCGTCGGTTCGGGTGTGACTGCGCGCTGATCCCTCGAGAAGATTGGGCGTCCACCCGCGCTGCGGAGTCTACTCAAAAATATCAACAGGTAACAACATTTTCTTCTTGCGTTACACGAAGGCATCGTGATAGTTGGCAAGCTAGAATCTTAGCTATCTGGATATCCTGAATCAGATGGTGCCGAAGAAGCCAGGATCGAAGACTCCAGCTCGGACGAGGGCCGACGGCCGCCGACCGCTGCTCGTCTATCTCCATCCGGAGGTGATCAAGCAATTGAAAAAAGTAGCACTGGATGAGGATACGACCGCGTATGAGCTGACGGAGCAGGCGGTCCGCGAGTGGTTAGCTACACGCAAAATCAGCAGAAAACGCAAAAGCGAGCGAGTGATCGACCGGTGATTGAAATGCGGAACGCGCCGATGCTCGATTTGCCCAGTGACGCCCAACTGGCACTCGTGGCCGGTGCGCGCGACGCCGTGCCGGTCCGTGGGCTGACCCATGGATTCTACAAATATCCTGCCAGGTTTAGTCCTTCGTTCGTGCGTGCCGCAATCGAGACGTTTACGCAGACGGGCGACCTTGTGATGGACAACCATGTCGGCGGCGGTACCACGCTAGTCGAGGCTCTCGCACTCGGCCGATATGCCGTCGGCGTCGACATCAGCACGCTCGCGGAATTCGTGGCGACCGTGAAAACCACTGTCCTTCACGAGTCCGAGCTCGACCGCCTCGCGATATGGGCGGAGCGACTGGCGAACACTGTGGATATGCGCAAATCGACAATTCATTTCGCTGACTATGCGGAGCTTGGCTACTACAAGCATCTCGATCATTCATCGCGCTGGCGGTTACGAAAGGCCATCGAGCAGGGCCTCGGTAGCGCGATTTATCTCGGTTCCGATCGTCTGGAGGCGTTCGGTCGTTGTGTCGTGTTACGGACAGCGCAGTGGGCGCTTGATAGCCGAAGAAAATTACCATCGATTGATGAATTTCGAGAGACGCTTACGAACACCGCGAAGGAAATGATCGCGGGGGCACGCGAGCTCCTGGTAGCAGTCGAACGATATCCTAATCGACCTACAGTTCGTGTGATCAACCGGCCGGCGGCCGGGCTAGAAGATGACGAGCGTCTGAAGGGCGGACCGGCTCCTAGTCTTGTCATCACGTCTCCGCCATACCCAGGCGTCCATGTGCTCTATCATCGTTGGCAGGTCGATGGTCGTAAGGAAGCGCCGCTGCCCTTTATGATTGCCAATCGGCTCGATGGCGCGGGCAGCAGCTACTACACCATGGGTGACCGGAAATATCCTGAGCTCAAGACATATTTCGACGGTATCCGTGCGACGATGTCCTCCATTGCAGCGCTCGCAAACGAAAACACGATCATCGTGCAGATGATCGCGTTTTCAGACGCGTCTTGGCAACTTGAGCGTTATCTCCAAACGATGGAGGAGGCCGGTTTATCGGAGGTCCTTCTTCCAATTCTGAGCGGTGAGCGGGACGGTAGGCTGTGGCGCAGCGTTCCAGGACGGCGTTGGTATTCCGATCAGCGCGGTGCCACACCAGGAAGCCAGGAGGTCGTATTGATCCACCGTAAGCAAGTGGTAGCTACGCGGCCTCGCCAGCGATCGCAGACAGTGATTCGATCTCCCCAGTAAGTCGCGACAAGCTGTCGACGAGCGGCAACAGGAACGGCGCGATGGCGCTCGTGACATCGGCGACGATGTCATGAAGATCTTGTCGTTGCTGTTTCTCTTCGTCGTCCGCCTCTACTTTTTGGTCACGCTTGCGCGCTTCGAGATCGTGTCGAATGAGCGCCAGCGTGAGCAGCGTCATCCCAAATTTGTAGCGATCCCGTATCTCGCGAACCTTGCGCGGCCTTTCCTTCGTCGCCTGATCTATAAAAACGTTGTTCATGTTGATGAAATAGTCGAACACAGCGGAATTTTCATCGGCGCCAGGCGGACGCTTAATGCGCATGGCGGTAAATTTGTCGAACTGAGGATCTTGCGACGACCAATCTTTTTCCCATACCTCCGCGGGATTTGGCACGTTGAGCCGCGTGTCGTTCTGCGTGTCCTTGCCTGTCTCCGAGCCGGGCTTGTCAGCCTTGGATTCAGGCGGTGGCGACGGTCGGGGTGGACGCTCTTCCCGTTCCGCCCTCACCGAAAGGACGAATCGGTTACGGAATGGTTCGATGCGGCTTGGGTCAGTGACCTGGGCCTCAAAGATCAGCGTGTCTCCGACCTCCGCTTCTGGCGGTAGCGAGAGCGAGAGACTGGCGTTACCTTCGAAGAGGTGCGGAGTCCGCCAGTTCTTAGCGGGCGTGAGGTCACCCGCGATGATTTGAAAAAGTTCCATCTCCCCCGGCTGCTCGTCGCGCCGAAAATAGTCATTCTCTGCGTCAGTGACGAATGCGATGCGCACCTGCGAGTTGATGTTGGCGTCGCGTTGCAGAGTTGTCGCTGGATCTCGGTCCTTGAAGTAGAACTTGGTTGGAAAGCGCACCCCTTCCCACGGCTTCTCGACCGATTCTACTGAGTGGGGCTTAAATGGATTGGCAATACGGAATCCGGGACCCAGGACTTGCTCGAGAAGGGGATGCTTCCTGACCATATCCTCCACAAATTTCTCGAACGTTTCCGACACTTCCGGATTTTCTGAGAGTTCACCCTTGCGGCGGGCCAGCGCGATTTGCTCAAGTTCCTTGTGGTGCTTGAGCTTTTCCTCAATTTCCTTCTCCAACCGAAACTTGAGGTCGCCGTGGCGCAGGTTCTCGCGATTTGGCATGAAAAGCCGTTCATGCGCCCGCACGCCAATTGCACTGCAGTCAATGAATACCAACAACGACTCCCATAGGTAGTCTTGTCGGACCGCCTTGCGGCGGAAGAAGTCCTTGCTGAAGAACGCTTGGCACTGTCCATTATAAGTAAAGACGATACCTTCGTCTTTGCGATAGTTTTCGGCTGGGTTCTTTTTCTCGTCCTTACCGCGTTTGCGAAACAGGTAGATACGGCCACTAAATTTCTCGCCGTCGATGTCCATGTCGAACTTATCGAACCACTCGACATTCTGACGTTTCGGGTTTTTCCGATCCTGTTCGAGGGTATAGATGAGGCCGGCCATCGGAGTGTCGAAACTGCGCTTCGGATCGCCGGCGTAGTCTCGACATTCGTGAAAGCGAATCGGAAGAGCGGGCTCAGGCAACAAGATACGCATACGGCCCATCAGGCCGCCCTCGAGCATCATGTTAGTCGTCGCCCGGATCGCGTATTCGTACAACTTAAACAGCGTGCCCCACTCGGCCTCACGGGCGTATGGCCTGTTCTTTTCCGGAAAGATCGGGAGCGTTGGTGCCGCGAAGCTCAGCAGTGCCCGGTTGCCTTTGGCGTCGGCGGTGCCGGGGGCCAGATAGGTGAAGCGACTTGCGCGCGGCGATGCCGGGCCCGGATCCTCTCGCCGGATGATCGTGAAGCTCCAATGTTTGTCGTGCAGTGGGGCGTCATTCGGAAGGAGCTTCGGATTCCGCTTGGTGATTACCAGCTCAACATTGTGGTCAACGCCGCAGAATTCGAGGACGCCGGTGCCACCCATGTTGAACTTGCCCTGCACGAAGGGAATCGCGTTCTTGTTGCCTTTGTGAAGCGACAGGATGGTCCCCGGCATGCCGGCCGGCGTTTGACCCTCGCCATCGTCGGCGATGGTAATGGATGGACGCGTCTTTTTCCCTGTCGCGGCGATCGTAATCGAGCTCGAGAGCTTCTCGATATTCGTCAGCTCTTCGCCGAACAGAAGGTCGCGGGCTTCGAAAATCGACCGCGGCGCCTGGGGACCCTCGATCGGAATGCCCCTAATCCGGGCGGCGGCAATGAGTTTGGTGTCGATCGAATTCATCGCTTTCTCGATCAGCGCCTGCTCGGCCCGACTCTGCTGGTTTCCTACTGTTGCCCAGTTTTCCGGCTGATCGCCATAGAACCGCCAAACCGTCGGATCGTCCCAATAGCCTGCAGATTTCAAGATGCCTACGACCTCGGATTCGCTGTCGGCCTTCAGGAGGCTGTCGAACAGCCGCCTGGCTTGGTTTTCATCCATGCTCCCTCCTCTGGTCCCAGATCCTACCACACTATCAAAGCGTGAAGTCGACCGTTTCTTTACCACCAGTGGACGACATCCGAGCCTTCATCAGTTCGACTTCACGCGTAAGCGCTTTGGCGATCTTATTGACGTCTCCGTCGGAGAAATCATAGGCATTCTTATTTCCTAATTTAGCGATCACCCGGATAGCTTTGATGGCATTTTTTGTGCGCTTTTCAGCGAGATCGACGAATTTCTCGCGCTTTTTCGATATCGCAGATGCCTCCGTGCCGTCCCGCATAATAGTCTCCAATTTATGGCGTAAATGAGCGCATCAATCACTCACTAAAATATCGTATAATTTAGACGATACTACGAGTCAAATAGATTCTCCATCTGGGCGCGCTTTCCGCCCAGGGAACCCCACCGAATGCCTGAAGATGGCGTCAGATGTCAGCAAAAAAGGTATAATTTCGCGACCGCAAATGCGCCAAGTACGTCGCACTCGTCAGGCTGAGGGCGGGCGGCGAAACTGACCTAGAACATTGCCATTTCGGCCTAACGTGCTCTATGGCGGCATAGGTCAGAATCGCGATGGACGGCCGACATACGGTCGGCGGAAAGTTTCAAGCGCAGGCGCAGCTTCATACCGCAACCAACCTGCAGAACACTCCATATGAGCCAGCTGCCGCACCACTGCCACAAAACTTGAGCAACCCTCTGATCTGGCTGACGGTACAGAAGCTTCCTAATCCTGGGGTCGTGGGTTCGAATCCCGCCGGGCGCACCACCTAATCTATTGTCCAGCCCGGAGACATGGGTAACGGATCGTACCGGAGACATAGGTTACAACCCCGGGGCCATAGTTCTCGTCAACGACTGTCGCGGCGCACATAATTCCGCGCGGGGGAGGCTATCGCGTCCTTCCCTGCCCCCTGGGCGCCCGGGCGTTGCTCCGGGCGGTTATCCCGACACTGGAGACGCGGGGCCCATGATCCCGCGTGCTTGCGGCGCTGGCTCCCATTGTCGTCTTGGCCGGACACGGCCCGGAAAAAATATAGCGATATGGCATCCTTGCGTCGAAGCGGCACTCGCTCCACTATGATACAGCTTATAAGTGTGATGGAGCTCTGAGCCATGCGATCGATGGTGCTGCTCGTAAGCCTTGCATTGGCTTGTTCGCAGGCGCGGGCTGATCCGCAGGCGTGTCGCGAGGCTGTGAAGGCCTATAATTCGGCGCGGCACGACGTCTCCGAGGCGGTGCGAAGTTACGTCAGTTGTCTTTCAGGCAGCCGCGGCCATGACGATTGCTCATCGGAATTCTCTCGGCTCCAAACCGCACAGATCGATTTTGAAACGGCGGTCTCGGGTTACGAGCAGGACTGCAACTGAATCCCGCGTCAGCTCGCTTTACGCAGATCGGGAAGCGAGATGGGCGGAACGAAGCCGGCCGCCTGATATGGCGGAAACGCGACCGTGACCCGAAGCCCGGGCTCGTTGTCATCGAGGCCGATCTTCGCGCCGTGCTGCTTCACGATAGCGGCGACCAGGCTCAGCCCTAGCCCGCTGCCTTGCGTCGTCCGGCTCGATTCCAGCCGGTAAAAAGGGCGAAAGACCTTTTCCCTCTCGCCGATCGGAATCCCCGGGCCGTCATCGGCCACGACCAGCGTCGCGAAGCCCGACGCGCGGTCGAGCGTCACGCGGATGTGGGCGCCGGGCGGCGCGTGCCGGACCGCATTGTCGAGCAGGTTGACCAGCATCTGGGTCAATAGCTCGCGATCGCCCAGGATGGCGACCGTGGGCGCGATCTCGGCGTCGAAGGTCTGGGCGCGATCCTCGGCGCCCGGGCGAAAATCCTCGACGAGGTCGGCGACGAGCGCGGAAAGATCGACCTCGCCCAGCGGCGCCGCTTTACCGCCGGCTTCGATCTGCGCGATTCGAAGCAGCGCGCCGAACGTCTCCAGGATCGCGTCGACATCGGCGATCGAGGAGTCGAGCACCCGGTGGAACGCCGCGTCATCTCCGGCATGCCGGCGCGCGCGCTCCAGCCGCTGGCGCAGCCGCGTGAGCGGGGTTCTGAGATCATGCGCGATGTCGCTGGAGACTTGCTGCATTCGCTCCATGAGATCCTGGATGCGATCGAGCATCGCGTTCACGCTCGCGGCGAGATCGTCGAACTCGTCGTCCGTGCCGCCGAGCGGAACGCGCCGCGACAGATCGCCCGCAATGATGGCGCGGCTCGTCCGGCTGACCATCTCGATTCTGCCCAGCACGCCGCGGCTCATGAGGATGCCGCCCAGAACCGCCGCGAACAGAGTCGCAGCCGCGCCCACACCGAATGCGCGGGCGATCAGCTCTTTCATTTCGTGGAAGGAATACGCGTCCTGGCCGAGAAGAAGGTAATCACCGTTGGCGAGATAGAAGCCCTGGGCGCGAATATTCCGTTTCTTGCCGTCAAGCTTCAGATCGAGCTTCATGTCGCCGACCCGCGGCGCCATTTCCGGCGCGTTTCCTGCGATCTTCCGCCCGTTGCGGTCCGAAAGCAGATAGACGGCCCGGATGTCGTTGCGCTCGCGGAGGTGGTCCGCGATGATTTGCGGCAGATGATCGTATCCCGCCAGTTTCGCTTCGTCCTCGATCGCGCTGAACTCGATCCCGATCTCCGTCTTTTCATCCTCGGAGGCATAATCGGCCGCCAGCCAATAGATGACGCCGAACAGGATGAGCACGAGCGTGGCGAAGAGCCCGGCGAAGATGAGCGTCAGCCGGAAGCTCGAGGTTCGGAAGAGCTTAGTCGGGCGCACGGACCGAATATCCCGCGCCGCGGACCGTATGAATCAGCTCGACGGAAAAGCCCTTGTCGACTTTCATGCGGAGGCGGCTCAGATGCGATTCGACGATGTTGGTCTTCGGATCGAAATGATAGTCCCAGACATTTTCGAGAAGCATCGTCCGGGTGACGACCTGTCCTGCGTGCCGCATCAGATATTCCAGCAAACGGAATTCGCGCGGTTGCAGGGCGATCGGTTGGCCGGCTCGCTTCACGACGCGCGTCAGCAAATCCAGCTCGAGATCGCCGACCTTGAAGTTGGTTTCGGCGGCCGTGCTGTGCGGTCTGCGGCCGAGCGCCGTCACCCGTGCGGCCAGCTCCGCAAAGGCGAACGGCTTCACCAGGTAATCGTCGCCCCCGGCCTTGAGCCCGGCGACCCGATCGCTGATCCCAGACATGGTCGTCAAGAAGAGAACCGGGGTTTCGACCCGTCCGCCGCGAAGCGTCTTGACCAGGGAAAGACCGTCGAGCTCGGGCAACATGCGGTCGACGATCAGCAAGTCGAAAGTTTCGCTCGCGGCGAGAAAGAGTCCGTCGCGGCCCGAGGCCGTCCGGGTGACCGTATGTCCCTCTTCCTCCAGGCCGCCCGTCAGGTAATCGGCGGTTTCATCGTCGTCTTCGACCAGTAATATCCGCAAGGCGCGCTCCAAGCTCCCGGCCCGAAGAGAATGGCTTGCCGGCCAGGGGCTTGGCAACAATCCGGGTCGAAAGACGGCAAATGTTACCAAATCCCAATCCAGCGGTCATGTCGTCCCAATCGGAGGTTTAGTACGTTTTGCTTCTGATGAAGCGAAATCAAGGAATCCGGACCGGGATCGGTCTTCTGCTCCCACTCGCCTTGGCGGCGTGCGAGACCTATTCCCCGCTGCCGCTCGAGCAGCAGCCCCATCTTGCGGCCAAGGTCACCGAGCTCAAGGCCGTTCCACCGCCCAATTGGAGTGATATCGGCCCGATCGCGCTGGATCGGCCGCTCAATATATCGACCGTCGCTCTCCTGGCCGTCGAGAACAACCCGGATCTCGTTGCGGCGCGGGCCGACCGCGGCGTGGCGGAGGCGCAGGTGGTGCAAGCCGGGCTCCTGCCGAATCCGTCGTTCAGCGGGAACTACGGGTTTCTCCGCGCTGGTCCGGGCACGGTCGATTCCTGGACTGCGGGCCTGAGCGAAGATATTCGCGCGCTGGTCACATTAGGCAGCCAGCGCAAGAGCGCCGAGCTTGGAGCGAACCAGATCGAGGCCGATTTCCTGTGGCAGGAATGGCAGGTCGTCGGGAAGGCCCGCCTACTCTTCATCGACACCGTGAAGCAGGATCGCGCGCGCCAGCTGTTGGGCGAGGCGCGAAACGTGCTTGCCGACAGGATGGCCCGCGACCAGAAGGCGGTCGAGCAGGGCAACTTGACGCTGTCGGCGATCTCGCCCGATCTCGCCGCGCTGGCCGACATCGACAAGCAGATCGCCGACGCTGATCGGCAGGCGGCGCAGCGGCGCCGCGACCTCGACGTGCTGATCGGCCTCGATCCTTCGGTGCGACTCGATCTGGCGTCGGACATCGTCGTGCCGCGGATCGACCCGCCGAAGATCGAGGAAGCGCTCCACCGCTCGCTGATGAGCCGGCCGGATCTGGTCGCTCTGCAACTGGGCTACGACGCGCAGGAGGAGAAGGTCTATGGGGCCATCCTCGCGCAATTTCCGGCCTTCGTGCTGGGCGGCTCCGGTGGCCACGACAATAGCGCGATCTACCAGATCGGCCCCACCGTCACGATGGATCTGCCGATCTTCAACCACAATCAGGGCAACATCGCGATCGAGCGCGCGACGCGGCGGAAGCTGCACGACGAATACACAAATCGCTACAACACCGCCGAGTCCGAGATCCGCGGATTGCTCGCGGATCTGTCCCTGTTGCAAGGGCAACTGGCCGTCGCGCGCGACAGCGCCGCCGAGGCCGATCGCGCCAGGCGGTCCGCCGATGACGCTTATCGCGCGGGCCTGATCGACGCGCGCGCCTATGTCGATCTGATCGTCGCCGCGCTGACCCGCGAACAGGAAGTCGTGTCGATCGAACAATCGATCCTCGAACAGCAGGTCGCGCTCGCGACCGTTACCGGAACCGGTATGCCGGCTGTCGATCCGCTGCCTGCCCCCGCTGGAGCATCCTCGTCATGAAACTCCTTTCGCTCGCGCTGATTTTGAGCTTTCTGCTGACCGCCACCGCGCTCGCCGGTGAAGAGCAGGCAAGCGATGCCGGGTCCGTTCTCGTGACGACGATTGCGCCGCAGCAGGGGAGCCTTCGGCAGCCGGTGAACGCCTTCGGCACGGTCCAGCCAGCGCCGGCCGGCGCGGCCGTCGTCGCCTCGCTCCATGCGGCGCAGGTGATAAATCTACGTGTGGTTCAGGGGCAGAGCGTGCAAAAGGGCGAGCCACTGCTCGACCTCGGGGCGGAGCCTTCCGCGGTTCTCGCCTATGCGCAGGCGAAATCCGATCTCGATCTCGCGCAGGCCGAGCTCGCGCGGACCCGCGAGATGGTGAAGCAGCGTCTGGCGACAAGCTCGCAGCTCGATCAGGCTCAGAAAGCTGTGCGCGACGCGGAGGCGACCTTGAAGGCGCGCGAGCATGAGGGCGGTGGACAGCCGGTCGAGACGATCGCCTCGCCGATTTCGGGAGTCGTCAGCACGCTCGCCGTGTCCAACGGCGATCATGTCCAGCCCGGCGCGACATTGATCGACCTGGCGCGCTCCGATGCGCTGGTCGGGCTGCTTGGCGTTGCACCCGACGAGCAGATTCGGTTGAAGTCCGGACAGGCCGTCGCGCTCGTCGACCTCGATCGTCCGGATGCGCCGATCGCCGCGAAATTGACATCGGTGGGCGGCATGGCCGACCCAAAGACCGGTCTATTCACCGTCGTCGCGACGCCCTCCGATGCCGGATCGGGAAAGCTGATTGCCGGCGCCCATCTTCGCGCAAAGATCGACACCGATCCCGTGAATGGCTGGATCGTGCCGCGCGACGCGGTCTTGAGCGACGATAAGGGGCCCTATGTCTTCCAGGTCGCCGGCGGTAAGGCCGTGCGCGTCGATGTGTCGATTGTCGGCGGGAGCGACGATCAGCTCGCGATCGCGGGCCAGCTCGACCCTGCCAAGAAGATCGTCGTAGCCGGCAACTATCAATTGTCGGATGGAATGGCCGTGCGCGAAGCGGAGACCGCGCCGGCAGGCGGCGGTGGTCAGCAGGCGGCGCGAGACAGTGAAGGAGAGAAGACTGTCGCCGACAAGCCGTCCGAAGGAGACGGCAAATGAGCTTCGTCGATCGCGTCGCACTGCACCGGCGCGCGATACTCTTCGCCGTCGCCGCCTTGACGGTCGCCGGCCTTTACGCCGCTTTTGTTCTGCCCGTCGGCCTATTCCCGCAAGTCTCATTCCCGCGCATCCGAATCAATATCGACAGCGGCGATCGGCCGGCCGAGCAGATGGTGCTCGCCGTGACGACGCCGCTCGAGGAGGAGCTGCGCCGCGTTCCGGGCGTGCGCGATGTGCGCTCGGCATCAAGCCGCGGCTCGGCGGAGATCGACGTCAATTTCGACTGGGGGCGAGACATGGTCTCCGAGACGCTCCAGGTCGATTCGGCGATCGCCCAGGCCCTTCCGAGTCTCCCTGCAGGCACGACCTACGTCGTCCGGCGGATGGACCCGACCGTCTTTCCCATCATAGCCTACGGCTTGTTGTCGAAGACCCAGCCGCAGACCGCGGTGAAGGACTTTGCGCGCTATCAGATCGTGCCGCTGCTCTCGACAATTCCGGGTGTCGCGCGCGTTGACGTGCAGGGCGGAGAGGACCGGGAGATCCAGGTCTTCGTCGATCCGCGCCGCCTCGCCACCTACGGCCTCGCTCTCGACGATGTCGCCAAGGCGCTCGCCGCCGCCAACATGCTGAGCGCGGTGGGGCGCCTCGAAGATCACGACAAGCTTTACCTCGTGATCTCGAACAACAGCCTGTCCAAGGTCCAGGAAGTTCGCAATGTCGTCGTGAGCGGCGGGCCGACGGGCGCCGTGCGTGTCGGCGACGTGGCCGACGTCGTGGACGGCACCGCACCGCAATGGGTCCGCGTCGAGGCCGACGGGCAGCAGGCGGTCCTGTTCAATGTCTACGAACAACCCGATGGAAACGCCGTTCAGATCGCCAAGGCGGTCCGCGAGAAACTCGCTTCCTTCCAGTCGCAGTTTCCGCCGGATGTCAAGCTGACCAACTGGTACGACCAAAGCGTGTTGGTGACGCAGTCGGCCGGCAGTGTGCGCGATGCGATTCTTATCGGTCTCGGCCTTGCCGCGATCGTGCTTTTCGCCTTCTTGCGAAGCTGGCGAACGACGTTGATCGCCGTGCTGCTGGTCCCGGCGGTCTTGGCTGGCGTCGTGCTCGTATTGAGCCTGATCGGCCAGAGCTTCAATATCATGACGTTGGGCGGCATCGCCGCGGCGATCGGCCTGGTCATCGACGATGTCATCGTCATGGTCGAGCATATCGTCCGGCGCGCCGGCCGCGCGAGAGCAGACGCACAGGGTGAGCATATCGTGCTGGAAGCCGGGCGCGAGTTCATGCCGCCCCTGACGGGCTCGAGCCTCGCGACCGTCATCGTCTTTCTGCCGCTGGCGTTCCTCACCGGCGTGAGCGGCGCCTTTTTTAAGGCATTATCGATCACGATGGCGAGCGCGCTCGTCATCTCTTATCTGCTGACGGCCTTCGCGGTGCCGGTGCTGGTTGACCGGGTCATCGACTTCAAGACCTGGCGCGATCCGGCGGAAGGGCGCGAAGGCTGGCTCGAGCGCCGGCACGCCCGGCTTCTACGGCGCCTTTTCGATCGGCCTTGGATCATCGGCGCCGTCGTGGCTCCTCTGCTGGCGCTGGGCCTGCTCGCCTATTCCCAAGTCGGCAGCGGCTTCATGCCGGCGATGGACGAGGGCGGGTTCATCATCGACTATCTGAGCGCGCCGGGTACGTCGCTCGCCGAAACGGATCGCGAGCTGCATCAGGTCGAGGCCATCCTCCGCAGCATGCCGGAAGTCGCCACCTTCTCGAGACGCACGGGATTGGGGCTCGGCGGCGATCTCAACGAGCCGAACTCGGGCGACTTCTTTGTGCGGCTGACCGAGGGGGACCGGCGGCCGATCGATGATGTCATGACCGACGTGCGCCAGCGAATCGAGCATGACGTTCCGGGCCTGACGGTCGAGCTCGCGCAGCTCATGGAGGACCTGATCGGCGATCTGACCGGTGTCCCGCAGCCGATCGAGGTCAAGCTCTTCGCATCGAACCCGGATGATCTCGTGCCCGAGGCAAAGAAGGTGGCGGAGGCGATCGGCAAGGTGCAGGGCGTGGTTGAGGTCAAGGACGGAGTCATCCCGGCGGGCGACGCCCTCAACATTCGCGTTGATTCCGGTCAGGCGGCGCTCGATGGGCTCGACGCGGATTCGGCGACGAAGCAGATTGATGCGTACTTGGCGGGCACCGTAGCGACCGAGCTCCCGCAACCGCTCAAGATGGTAGGCGTTCGAGTATGGCTTCCGCCCGCCGCCCGCCGTCATGACAGCGACATTGGCGCGCTGATGCTGCGCGCTGCCGATGGCCACTTGGTTCCTCTCAAGCGGGTCGCGGCCGTGACACCCGAAAGCGGCCAGCCCGAGATCAATCGCGAGAATCTCGCGCGCATGGTCGCGGTCACGGGCCGCATTGAAGGGCGCGACCTCGGTTCGACCGTGAACGACGTCAAGGCGCAGCTCGATCAGCCGAATTTCCTCAAGAGCGGCGTCACCTACACGCTTGGCGGCCTCTACGAGCAGCAGCAGATCGCCTTCGCGGGTTTGGCCAAGGTCTTCATCGCCGCCGTAGCGGCCGAGTTTCTGCTGCTGTTGGTGCTCTATCGCAGCTTCCTGACGCCGATCGTGATCGTCGCGACCTCGCTGCTGTCGGTCACGGCTGTTTTCACGGCGCTCTGGCTCACCGGGATCGAGCTCAACATCACTGCGATGATGGGCATGACGATGATCATCGGCATCGCGACCGAGATGGCGATCTTCTTCGTCTCCGAATATGAGGGCCTCAGAGCGCATCTGCCGACGCGCGAGGCGCTTTTCGAAGCCAGCCAAAACCGGCTGCGGCCGATCGCGATGACGACGCTCGCCGCCATCCTGACCCTATTGCCGTTGGCGCTCGGGCTCGGTGAAGGATCCGCCATGCAGCAGCCGCTCGCGATCGCGATCATCGCAGGCCTGATGCTGCAATTCCCGCTAGTGCTGCTGGTGCTTCCCGTATTGCTCGGACTGCTCGCGCGCCGATCGGAAGAGGCGCCGTCATCGGCGTGAGCGCCGCTCGATGATCGTGCGGATCAGGGCGCACGGCCTATCCGCCTTCTTCACGAGAAAGCCCACCGTAAAGGCAAGCCAGGCCCGCAGCTGACCTTGAGGGTCGACGCGATAGCGGGTCAGCATGGCTGCGCTGTTCTTCCTGCCAGGGGTGTTTCTGATACCGCGGGAGTCGCGCCCTAGCGGGAGCTAGCGATCGATCTCGCCGAATACGAGGTCCAGTGAGCCGATGACGGCGACCGCGTCGGCCAGCATGTGACCCTTGGTCATGAAATCAATCGCCTGAAGCGACGCATAGCCTGCCGGATGAATGTGACAGCGGTAGGGTTGGTTGCTTCCATCCGCGACGAGATAGACGCCGAACTCTCCTTTCGGGGTCTCGACAACCGTGTAGGTCTCGCCGGCGGGAACAT
>Ga0209062_1003430_pt1 | contig 18339 bp, 12 predicted proteins | sample Coa_R2_2_FD_187158 | JGI IMG/M metagenome (GOLD analysis project Ga0209062, IMG submission 187158) | Surface soil microbial communities from Centralia Pennsylvania, which are recovering from an underground coalmine fire - Coalmine... | ecosystem: Environmental > Terrestrial > Soil > Unclassified...
GTCAACGGCCATCCTCTCATTTTTGGATTTTTTCACATCTTCTTCTTCCTAAGCTGAGGAGCGCGGGGCGCTAGACAGCGCCGAAGCGCATCGCTAGGCTGAACGAAGTGATCCCCCCGGCTTTGATCTCTTGCAATCCCGTGGCAACCGTGGACGACGATACTTGCCGCATCGACGATTTTGGCCCCCTGCCTGTTATGCGTCCCCAGTCCGTCGCTGAGATCGGCGACATCGTTCGCCGCGCCGCCGCGGAAAATCAGGCGATTTATCCCATCGGCGGCCGGACCCTGTTGCACATCGGCCTTCCTCCGGCGCGTCCCGGCATCGCGGTCGATTTGCGGAGCTTGTCGCAAGTCCTCGATTATCCCGCTCGTGACATGACCATCACCGTGCAGACCGGCATCACGGTGGCCCGGCTGCAAACGCTCTTGGCCGGCGAGAACCAGCGCTTGCCGATTGATGTACCGCACGCCGAGGAGGCCACGCTCGGCGGCGTTTTGGCCGCCAATGTCAGCGGGCCGCGCCGCCTCGGCTTCGGCACCTGGCGCGATTACGTCATCGGCATCAGCACCGTCAACGATGAGGGCCAGGAAACCAAGGCCGGCGGCCGCGTCGTCAAGAACGTCGCCGGCTACGATCTCTGCAAACTGCACACGGGCGCGCTGGGCACCCTGGGCATCATCAGTCAGGTCACGCTGAAGCTGCGGCCGTTGCCGGAGGGCACGGCACTCATCACGTTCGGCTGCGAAACGGCGGCGCTCGATCGCCTGCTCGATCAATTGCACACCACGCGAACCCGGCCGATCTGTCTCGATGTGCTGAATCAGCCGGCCATCCGCGCCCTTGCCCGCGAGACACGTTTGAACTTACCGGAAACTCCGTGGGTGATCGTGGTGGGTTTCGAGGACACTAGCGATGCGGTTGGTTGGCAAGTGCGCCAATTGTTGCAGGAGCTTGCTCCCGGCGACATCCACGGATTGGAAGCGCGAGCCGGCGCTGCGTGCAAACCACTATGGCGAGGCCTGATCGAACACACGGCGAGCGGTGAACGCTTGAGCTTCAAAGCCAATCTCTTGCCGAACGCCGTCGCCGCCTTCTGCCGTCAGGCGGCTACGCTTGCGGAGACGATCCGCCTGCACGCCCATGCCGGCTCCGGCATCGTACATGGCCATCTCGACGGCGACTTGACGCTGCCGCGCGTTGCCGCCATGCTGAAGGAACTGATCGATACCGCCGTCCGCGCCGAAGGCAATCTCGTCCTGCCGCGCTGTCCCATCGAGTGGAAGCGTGAGCTGCCCGTGTGGGGTCGAGAGCGCGGCGATCACTGGCTAATGTGCCAGATAAAGGATAAAATGGACCCGCGACATCTGTTTAATCCCGGCCGATTCGTTGCCGGGATCTGAGAAGCTACATGAGCACTACCGCTGAAGCGCAGCGAACTTCCTTGCCGCTGACAACCGGCCCCGTCAAACTCGGGCGCAACATCGATTATGAGCTATTCATGGACTGCGTTCATTGCGGTCTGTGCCTGGGTTCGTGTCCCACCTATGTCGAGACCGGCAACGAGAACGATAGCCCGCGCGGCCGCATTTACCTGTGGCGCGCCGTGGCCGACGGACGTGCCGAATTGAGCGACGAAGTTCGCCGGCATCTCGATCTGTGTCTGGAATGCCGGGCCTGCGAGACGGCGTGTCCATCCGGTGTGCAATATGGCCGGATCATCAGCTCGTACAAGAAGGATGTCGCCCATCTCGGCTCCGTTTTTCCCACATTAAATCCGCTCCAGCGCTGGATGCTGTTCCATCTAACGCCGTATGCCCGGCGCATGCGCTGGGCACTCGCGCCGCTGCGCCTGATGCAGCGACTAGGATTGGCCGGCGTGGTACGGCGGATGGGCCGACTATTGCCGGCGTCCTTGCGGCGGATGCAAGACATCGTGCCGCCCTTGGAGCCGCACTACGGACGCTTGCCCGAGCTGCTGCCGGCCGAAGGGCGACGAAGGGCGCGCGTGGCTCTGTTCATCGGCTGCGCCGCCGATGCGTTCTTTCCCCAGACGACGCTGGCTACCGCTCGCGTGCTGCAACGCAACGGATGCGATGTCTGGATACCACGCGGCCAGGGCTGCTGTGGCGCTTTGCACTATCACGCCGGACTCGTTGGACCAGCGCAACAGTTCGCCGCCGCCAACTGCGCCGCCTTTGGAGAAAAGCTTGCCGAGGTCGATGCGATCATCAACAACGCCGGGGGCTGTGGTCCCGTGCTCAAAGAATACGGCCATCTGCTGGCGAGCGGGGTCGCGTTAGCGCCCCGAGAGAGTCATGCTCGGGGCGCTAACGCGACCCCGCTCGCCGCAGCCTTCGCCGCCAAGGTGCGCGACATCAGCGAGTTCCTCGTCGAGCTGGGACCGATTCCTCCTCAGCATGCGCTGAAAATCAAGGCAACCTATCACGATGCCTGCGGCCTGAGCCACGCCCAGAAAATCCGTCAACCACCGCGGCAACTGTTGCAAATGATCCCCGGCCTGGACCTGGTGCCGCTGGCCGAGAGCGAGCATTGCTGCGGCGCGGCCGGCAGCTACAACCTGACGCAGCCGGAAATGTCCGAACAGCTCGGCCGCCGCAAGGCCCAGCACATTCTCGACACCGGAGCGCAGGCGGTCTTCACCGGCAACGTCGGCTGCCTGCTGCAAATTGCCCGCTATCTGCGTGAACAACAGCCGGAGATGTGGGTGGCGCATCCGGTCGATGCGTTGTGGGCCAGTTACAGCGGGTCCAATGGCAGTCACTTGGACCAGTCTTCAATCGTAAGGCCAGGAACTTGCTGAAAATCGCTCACGTTGCGCGTCACGAGAATCGCATTCCGTTCGAGCACTGTTGCGGCAATGCGGAGGTCGTTCGTACCGATCTTGAGTTTGTTCTTCTTCAGATCGGCATGACGCTGAAAGGCTGGCTCATCAAAATCGACAATTTGGATTCGGGACAGAAAGCGAGCGGTTGCTGCCAGCCTCCGATAAGCCCAGAGCAAACGCTCTGGTTGCTTCGCCTGCCGTAGCTGGGTGAACCATCCCGACAACTGTTCTTCCACCGTGATGACGGAAATAGCCAGATCTTCAGGCGCTGTGGCCGCGACACGGGCGACCACAAGCGGATGTTCGTCCTGGAACAGTTGGAAGGTATCCGTATCGAGGACATACAGGCTCATAGCGTGTTCGGATCCTCGTCCACTTGCTTTCGATATTCCTCGATGGACCGTTTCCAGTCCTCAATCCACGGATCGCCCTTGAACATACCGGCGAATTCCATCCACGGATGCGAGGATGCGCCGCCAACTTCAAGTCCTACTAGTTCTGCCCCATTCTTGAGGCGCTTTTCAATCTTAGCGCGCAACTTGGCCAGAGCTTCCTCGCGGGTGGCACCTTTGGCGCTGACGGCGAACGGCTCAATGCCGCGGGCTCGGTAGCCGTTCTGGGCAACCGGTTCGATCAAGACAGGTATCTGCATGGCTAGTCCTCCCAAGGGTTCGCACACTGCCAGGTCATTCTATCACGTCGCGATGGAATCGGAGCGTGAAGCCAAGCCTCACGAATTCGCGACCGCGAACTGCTTGTTCAGAGAGAACGTCTCGTCGGCGAGGGGGGAAGGGGGTTGAGGAAAGGGGGCGGGACTCGTCCTGACAATTCGTCTTAACGAGTCCCGCCCCCTTTCCTCAACCAGGGCAGGGCAACCACTTCTATTCTTCGGGGCCGGCCTGACTGGGCACCCTCGGTTTCTCGCGCTCTTTTAGTCGTTTCAGCGCTCGCTCTAACTTCTCGGTCGCCTCCTTATCACCGGGATTCGCCCGCAGCTTTTTTAGGGCGGCCTCGGCATCGCTCAACGGGTCGGATGCCCCCATTTGCATCATGCCGGCCATACCTTGGCCGGGACGCTTTCCCATCGTCATGCCGCCCCGGGGTGGGCTCTTGCTGCCCATCGTCTCTTGCATTTGCTGTTGTCTTTGCATTTGCTGCATCATTTGATTTTGCATGCCGCCCTTCATGCCGGAAGGCGACATGCCTTGGGACGTTCCGCCGTTAGTAGTTTTTCCATTACTTGGAGATGTAGTCGGGCCAGCCGGCATGCCACCCCCTGGAGGGCCGCCCGCGGCGCCAGGTACGACGGGTTTGTCAGCCGTCCCGCTGCCTTCAGCAGTAGAGCCGCCCGCGGCGCCAGGGACGACGGGAAATGTAGTGCTCTGCGGAGCGTGGTCTTTCTTTTTCAACGCGCTAACCTCGCCCTCCAGCGATTTCACCCGTTCGCGCGTCGCCTGGAGCGATTTGCGCAATGCCTCGATTTCTAGCCGTAGCGCCTCCAACTCGTCGGTCGCGGGCCGGTTCTCCAGGGCCGGCTGTTCCGCGGTTGCTCGGTACGTCAACCCGGTCGCGCCCACGCCGGCCGCCAGCATTATGGCCGCAGCGCACATCGTAATCTTGAGTTTGCTCAGGAACATGGCTTTGATCACTCCTTCGGTTAGTGCGAGAACATTGGTCGGGACCGCCCCAGCCGTCAACGCCGCCTTGACCGTCGATGCCCTCAGCGCGGGGGAAAGCCCGGATGTCATCGCCGTTGCGAGGGCGACGATCGAGAGCGTAGCGCCGTGGCGCGATAATCTCTTCGCCAACAATTTTTTCGCATGCGCCAGCCGCCAGGAGAGAGTGCCTTCCGGCAGGTCCAACAGGCGTGCCACCTCTTTTCGGCTCCTGCCTTCCAGTTCGCACAAAACGACCGGCACTCGGTACTTTTCGGGCAGGCGATTCAGTTCGTGGTCCAGTTGCGCCAATAAAGCCTCGTCGGCGCCGCTTGCAGAACCTGCTGATTGCGGCATCGCGCCGGCGTGCCTCTCCTTCGCTCGACGTTTTGCGTTCATGGCTCGCGCCTTCATTGCCGTTCGATACGCCACGCCATAGAGCCAACTGGCAACGACCTGCCTGGACCGAATGGAAGCCGCCTGGCGCGACAGGACAAGAAAGGTCGCCTGGAAGGCATCCTCGGCATCATGCACGTTCCGCAGCACGCGCCGGCACACACCGAAAACCATCGGGCCGTGACGACGCAGCAGCGCCTCGAAGGCTGCCTCATCCCGTCGAGACAGGAAGGCTTCCAACAACTGGGCATCCGACGGACCGTCTCCCGCGGAGAGTAGGGCTGCTCTGCGGAGATGGCGGAGGACGTGGTTCATTTCGTTCCCTCTCTTATCTTGTAGTACCCGGAGAGGGGCCGGCGCGTTGATGTTTTCTTCCGCAGGGCAAAGGTATGACTTAGAAATACGAAAGCATTACTTTGTTTTACCTGGGTCAAGTTGTACGGCGTGAAAAGATCATGAAATCGAGAGGGTTCGGTTGAAAAACCCAATATTTCATGGAATGATGAAATAGTGAAACGGAGGAGTGCCGATGAAGGAGCCAGCCCCCAAATGCAAGGCCGCCGATCATGCGAACGTGGAAGGCGTGCTCCCTCCAGATGCCCTGGAGCGCGCTGCCCAGATCTTTCGGGCGATGGGGGATGGGGCACGACTGCGGATTTTGGATCTGCTCAAGCAACGCGAACGATGCGTGACGGAAATCGTCGCTGCGGTTGGTGAGAAATTCACCACCGTCTCGCAGCGATTGAAATTGCTCCGCGGCGAGGGGTTGATTGTCCGTCGCCGCGACGGCAACCACATCTATTACGCCTTAGCGGATCGACACGTGGTCGATCTGATTCTGAACGCGCTGGCCCATGCCAACGAGTTGGATACGGCCACGGCGCATACTTCTCTGCAAGGAGACGATTGACATGGCGAATCACCATCACGGCCACACGCACCAGCACGGCCCGAACTGCGGTCACACCGGTATCGTGCATGAAGGCCACGTCGATTACTTGCACGACGGCCACCTTCATCACCCCAACGGCGGCCAGGTCGAGGAACACTCCCTGTCGGTCAGCAGCACCAATCCGTCCGCCTGCACGCCGAGCCATACCTGCGGCGGCCACGAGAAAACGCACAAGCACGGCCCCGGCTGCGGCCACGAGGCCGTCCCCCACGGCGACCACACCGACTACCTGGTCGATGGCCACCTGCACCACCCGCATGGCGACCACTGCGACGATCACGGCGCAGTGCAAATGGCATAACCGGATGTCTGTTATGCTTTCGAGCCTGAGGCGTAAGCGAAGAGCAATTCAATCCTTCGCTTACGCCTCAGGCTCGGAAATACACATCTACGAGAACAATTCAATCCTTCGCTTACGCTCCAGGCTCGGAAATATACCTCAGACAGAATGGCCGCGATGGCGGGAAAATTTGCGTGCTCAGAAATCATATCGTATGCTTCCCACGACGTAACATGAGGGTGTGAAGTAGTAGAAAGAGCGGCAATGGCGGAAATCCGGCGAGTCCCCTCATCTCTTGGGCTGCCGTTCGAGCACACCTCCGAATAAGCATTCTCGGCGACATCTCGATTCGCCCTAACTCCCAGACGGGCGAGGTCTCGACTGCCGCCGTCGTCTATCCCTCGTGCCTATGGCATTTTCATCAGAATTTCATAGAGGAGCATGCTGTGCAAGATTTGGCGAAGCGTTGGCTAAAGTCCCTGCGTAAGCGTTTCTCCCAACCTCAGAACCGATCCTCCCGGCGGGCCCGGCCGGCCACACGGCTTCTCCTTGAGGAACTCGAAACTCGGCTCGTACCGGCTCCGGTCATTACCACAATCGCCGGCACCGGTAGTTACGGCTACAACGGCGACGGCGGCCCCGCCACTTCCGCCATGCTGTACCTCCCCTTCGGCACCGCCGTGGACAGCAGCGGCAATCTCTTCATCGCCGATACCTACAATAGCCGGATCCGGGAAGTGGTGAAGGCGACCGGCACCATCGTTACCGTCGCGGGCACCGGCAACGCCCCTTACAACGGCGATGGAGGGCCGGCGACTTCGAGCAATATCGGTCGACCGTCCGGGGTGGCCGTGGACGCCAACGGCAACCTGTTCATCGCCGACACCTACAACAATCGCATCCGCGAGGTGGTGAAGTCAACCGGGGCCATGATCACCATCGCCGGCACCGGCGCCACCGGCTACAGCGGCGATGGGGGGCCTGCCACCTCCGCCATGCTGAATAGTCCGTTTGGCGTGGCCGTGGACAGCAGCGGCAACGTCTACTTCAGCGACCAGGGCAATAACCGCGTCCGCGAGATCGTCAAATCGAACGGTACCATCATCACCGTCGCGGGCACCGGCACGGCCGGTTACAACGGCGATGGAATGCTGGCTACTTCCGCACGGCTGAATCAGCCGAATGGGATAGCCGTGGATGCCAGCGGGAACCTCTACATTTCGGACTGGCACAACAACCGCATCCGCGAGGTCATCAAGTCGAATGGTACCATCACCACCGTCGCGGGCACCGGCACGGCCGGCTACAACGGCGATGGAGTGGTGGCCACCGGGGCCATGGTGAACTACACGGGCGGCGTGGCCGTGGACGGCAACGGCGACCTCTTCATCGCCGATTCGAGCAACGCGCGCATTCGCGAGGTCGTCAACGGCGTCATCACGACCGTCGCCGGCACCGGCACCGCAGGCTTCGGCGGCGATGGCGGCTCGGCCACGTCCGCGCTCCTGAACTTGCCCTACGACGTGGCCGTGGACAGCAGCGGCAATTTGTTTATAGCAGATAGCAATAATCAGCGTATCCGCGAAGTGCTCGGCGCTCCCTCTCTCGGCAACCTCTCGTCCACGGCCTGGACCGTGAACCAGCCCGGCTTCAGCGGCAGCATCGCCATCCAGGGCGGCACCGCCCCCTACAGCAACCTGAGCGCCACGGGATTGCCGCCCGGATTGACCGCCGCGCTCAGCGGCAACACGATCACGCTCAGCGGCACCCCGACAACCGCGGGGACTTATGGCAACGTCACCCTCAGCATTCAGGACGCCGGCGGCAATACCGCCAGCCGCACCTTCAGCATCACCGTCAACGCACCGCCCGCGCTCGGCTCGCTCTCGCCGACCCAGTGGACGGCGGAAGTGTCGGGCTACACCGGCGCCATCCCGATCAGCGGCGGCACCGGGCCATTTACCATTCTCTCCCAGGCGAACCTGCCCCCGGGCCTCACCGCGACCGTCACCGGGACGAATATCACTTTCACCGGCATTCCAACGACGGTGGGCACCTACGGCAATATCCAGTTGACGGTCGGCGACGCGGCCGGCGCCACCGTCAGCGGCACCTTCGGCATCACCATCAACGCCCCGGCGCCCGGCAGCATTCTGACCATCGCCGGTACCGGCGTCCCCGGTTACAGCGGCGACGGCGGAGCGGCGAATTTGGCCAAGCTGTATGAACCGTGGTCGGTGGCGGTGGACGGCAGCGGCAACATATACATCGCCGATTTCTACAACAGCCGCATCCGCGAGATCGTCAAGGCGACCGGAAACATCATCACCATCGCCGGCACCGGCGTCGCCGGCTACAGTGGCGACGGCGGCCCCGCGACGTCCGCCGAGCTGTACTGGCCGACCGGCGTGGCCGTGGATGCCAACGGCAATGTCTTCATCGCCGATCTCTACAACGGCCGCATCCGTGAAGTGGTCAAGGCGACCGGGAACATCATCACCGTCGCAGGCAACGGCTCCACGACGGACAGCGGCGACGGCGGGCCGGCCACTTCGGCCGGGCTAGCATCCCCGGAAGGGTTGGCGGTAGACGCCAACGGGAACATCTACATCGCCGATTACTACACCAACCGCGTTCGGGAAGTGGTCAAGGCGACGGGGAACATTATCACCGTCGCGGGCACCGGCACCCTCGGCTACAGCGGCGACGGCGGCCCAGCCACGGCGGCCATGCTGTATGACCCGACCGGCGTCGCCGTGGACGCCAACGGCAATTTGCTCATCGCTGATTCCGGCAATGAGCGGGTCCGTGAGGTGATGCAGGCTACCGGCAACATCATCACCATTGCCGGCACCGGCTCCGCCGGCTACAGCGGCGACGGCGGCCCCGCCACCTCGGCCATGTTGTATGACCCCGCAGCCGTGACCGTGGACAGCTATGGGAACGTCTACATTGCCGACGCTAGAAACTACCGCATCCGTGCCATCGCTCAGTCCAGCGGTATCATCTATACCGTTGCCGGCTCGGGTGCGAACGGCTACCGCGGCGACGGAGGTCCCGCGACCTCGGCCACGATGTCCAATGCCCAAGGGGTCGCCGTGGACGGGAGCGGCGATCTGTTCATCGCCGACACGTACAACAACGCCGTCCGCGAGGTGCTTCCCATCCCCAGCCCCGTCCTGGGCGCGCTCTCGTCCACGACCTGGACAGTGAACCAACCCGGCTTCTCGGCCACCATCCCGATCACTAACGCCACTCCCCCGCAAGGGTCCTTCGTGACTACCACCGGATTGCCGCCCGGCCTGACGGCCTCGCTGAATGGCAATACCATCACCATTGCCGGTACGCCAACCGCCGCCGGCGCCTATGGCAGCGTTACCATCATCGTCCGAGGCGCCAGCGGTGCCCCCATCGCCAGCCGCACCTACTCTATGACCATCAACGCGGCGCCCGCGGTCGGCTCGCTTGGCTTCCCGACCCAGTGGACCGTCGGCCAAGCGGGATACGCCGGCACCATCCCGATCAGTGGCGGCACCGGGGCGCTGACGATCAGCTCCCAGACCAACCTGCCCCCAGGCCTGAGCGCCACGCTGGTTGGCAATCTCATCACCTTCACCGGCACCCCCACCGCGACGGGCACGTACAACAATGTCCAGCTGACGGTTCAAGACGCGACCGGGGCCACTGCCACCGGCACCTACTCCATTACCATCAACCCGGTCCCCACCCTGGGGGCGCTCTCGAATACCGTCTGGACAGCTAACGAGTCTGGCTTCAGCAGCACTGTCACCGTCCTTGGCGGCACCGCACCAATCGGCAACCTGGTTGCCACCGGATTGCCTCCCGGCCTCACGGCCACGCAGAGCGGCAACACCATCACCATTAGCGGCACGCCGACCACCGCCGGCACCTACAGCATCCAACTCGCTGTTCAGGATTACGCCGGCGCCACGGCGAGCAGCACCTACTCCATCACCATCACCGGTCCCGCCGTCGCCTTTAGCATCACCAACAACCCGACGGCTGTAACTGCCGGCGCATCCGATTCGTTCACCGTCTCGGCCTTGGATTCCTCGGGACAGGTGGCGGCCGGCTACCAGGGCCTCGTCTACTTTACCAGTACCGACCTCTCCGCTTTGTTACCTGGGGCTTACACGTTCACCGCGGCCGATCGCGGCGTGCATACTTTCAATGTCACCTTCGATACCGCGGGCAGCCAGCAGCTGTATGTCAGCGAGTACCCCACGGGCGCCCAGGGTGTCAGTGGGCCGATTACTGTCAGTCCCGGGGCGCTCGATCACTTCGCGATCGCCACGACCGAGTATTCGGCCAGCTATTATGCGTTCGATTACAGCGTGACCGCGAAGGATGCGTACAACAACACGATCACCGGTTATAACGGCACGGTCCACCTCAGCAGCTCCGATAGTGCTGCTACCCTCCCCGCCGATTACACCTTCACGAGTAGCGATCAGGGAACGCATACTTTCTCCGTGACGCTGCAAACCCCGGGCAGCCAGGCGGTGACAGTAACCGATACAGGTACCGGCGTTAGCTACACGGCCGGCATCCAGGACGTCGACGCCGTTCCGGGACTGCACTTCCTGTTCGAGACGCCGAGCACAACCACGGCGGGAACGCCATTCGACGTCACAGTAATCGCTCTGGATGAATACAACGACGTCGCCACGCACTACGACGGCACCGTCGTGTTTGGGAGCAACGATTACGGCGCGGGCGCTGTCAGGCCGGGCGAGTACACCTTCACGACCGCCGACGCTGGCGTACACACGTTTACCGACGGCTTCACGTTGGTCTCGGCCGGCACCCGGTACCTGTCGGCGGGGGATATCTCCGGGATCGCGGGACCTTTAGGATATACCACCAGCGCCAACATCACGGTCACGCCGGCTGCACTCAGCAGCCTGTCAATCCACGGTTTGCCGGCCACTGTTACCGCTGGCGCGGCACAGACCTTCACGGTGGAGGGCGTGGACGCTTATGGAAACGTCATCAACAGTTACAATGGCACCGTCCATTTCAGTAGCACCGATGCCCAGGCCGTCTTGCCGTCCGACACCGCTCTCAGCAACGGGATCGGCTCGTTCAGCGCGGTGCTGGAGACTGCGGGTACCCAGTCCATCACGGCTGTTGATACCGCGAATTCCTGGCTAAATGGGACGCAGAGCGCCACGGTGAACCCGGCTTCGGCGGTTCAATTCGCCGTCACGGGCTTTCCCACCTCGGCCACCGCGGGCACCGCGGGGACGTTCACGGTGACCGCCCTGGATGCCTACGGCAATGTCGCCACCGGTTACACGGGCACCATCCATTTCGCCAGCAGCGACGCTCAGGCGGTTTTGCCCGCCAATGCCACGCTCAGCGGCGGCACGGGCACGTTCAGCGCCACCTTCAAAACGGCGGGCACGCAGTCAATCACGGCCACGGACACGGCAAACTCCAATCTCAAGGGTACCGAGAATGCCATTGGGGTGACTCCCGCCGCGGCGAGCAGCCTGGTCGTGAGCGGTTTCCCGTCGTCGATCACGGCGGGCGTCGCGGGCAACTTCACGGTGACCGCGCGAGATGCTTACGGCAATATCGCGACTGGTTACACGGGGACGGTCCACTTCATCAGCAGCGATCCACTGGCGGGGCTGCCGGCCAACTACACCTTCTCGGCGGCGGATCAAGGGGTACACACGTTCGCGCTGGCACTGAGGACGGCGGGCATCCAGAGCCTAACGGTCGCCGACACGTCCGGCGGGGTGGCTGGCGCCACGGACGGAGGCATCACCGTTAACGCGGCGGCCGCCGTTGAACTGGTCAGCACGGCGCCGGCCGCCACGACGGCCGGCTCGGGCTTCGCGTTTACGGTTCAGGCGCTCGATGCCTTCGGGAATCAGGCGACCGGCTACACAGGCACGGTGCATTTCGCCAGCAGTGATCCGCACGCGGCCTTGCCGGCCGACTACACGTTCACCACCGCCGACGTGGGCAAACACGTTTTCGTGGCCACACTGACGACCGCGGGCTACCAGACGCTGACCGCAACGGACACCGGGTCGGGCGTCAGCAGCGCGCTATCGATCATCAGCGTCGCGGCGGGCGCGACCTCGGCCTTTGTCCTCAGTGGCACTCCCGCCACGGTGACGGCCGGCGCTGCCGAGACGTTCACGGTCACCGCCACCGATGCCTATGGCAACACCACGACCGGCTACACAGGCACGGTGCATTTCAGCAGCAGTGACTCCCAGGCGGTCCTGCCCGCCAGCTACACGTTTACCACGGCGGACGCGGGCACGCACAACTTCTCGGCCACATTGAAGACGGCGGGCAGCCAATCCCTCTTCGCGCAAGATACCGTTCAGTACGGCATCAGCGGGATTCACTGGAGTACGGTCACTGCCGCATCCGCGAGCTGGTTCGCGGCGAATTATCCCTCCGTGACCACGGCGGGGACGGCCCAGAACCTGACCGTTTACGCCTACGATGCCTACGGCAACCTCGCCACCGGCTACACCGGGACCATACACGTTACCAGCTCCGATGCGCAGGCGATTCTGCCGGCGGATTACACATTCACCACGGCCGATGCCGGCATGCACACCCTATCGGTGACGTTGAAGACGGCCGGCATCCAGAGCATCACCGTCCAGGACGTGCAGAACGGCCTCACCAGCACCGCAGGAGGGATCAACGTCTCCGCGGCGGCGGCAAGCAAGTTCACGATCAGCAACTTCCCGTCGTCAACGACGGCGGGCGCGTCCGGCAGTTTGACCGTCACCGCCTACGACGCTTACGGCAACATCGCTACGGGGTATACGGGCACGGTCCACTTCACCAGCAGCGATTCCCAGGCCATCCTGCCCGCCGATTACACCTTCTCGGCCGGCGACAACGGCGTACATAACTTCTCCGCGAGCCTGTGTACCGCCGGCACCCAGTCCCTAACGGTGACCGACACGGCCACGCCCACGCTCACCGCGAGCCAAACCGGTATCTCGGTCGTTGCCGGCGCCGTCAGCAAGTTCGTCGTCAGCGGCTATCCAGCGACCACGGCGGGCACGTCCCACAACTTTACCGTCACCGCGACGGATGCCTACGGCAATGTGGTCACGGGCTATCGCGGCACGGTTCACTTCGCCAGTAGCGACACCCAGGCGGCGCTCCCGTCCAATTACACTTTCACCGCCGCCGATAACGGCGTGCATACCTTCTCCGCGACGCTGAAAACCGCGGGGAGCCAGACGCTGACCGTAACCGACACGGCAAACGGGAGCGTCATCGGCAGCGAAACGGGCATCTCGGTCACGGCCGCCGCCGCCACGCACTTCGTCATCACCGCCCCGGCCAATGCCTCCGTCGGCGTCGCGTTCAGCGTGACCGTCACCGTCTACGACGCCTACGGCAACATTGCGACGGGCTATCTTGGCACCATTCATTTCACCAGCACGGACAGTCACGCGATCCTGCCGGCGAATTACACGTTTACCGCAGCCGATGCCGGCGTGCATACGTTCACGGTGACGTTCAAGAGCAAGGGCACGCAGACGCTCACGGCCACCGATACACACACCGGTTCGATCAAGGGAAGTGCTTCGGTGAAGGTGTCGTGAAAGCTGACTTGCTGACGAGCCGGAAGCGTAAGCAATGGATACTAGCAGCCCGTCGCTTACGCTTTCGGCTCGTCGGTCGTTTTTATATGCTTGACCATAGATTCATAACCCTTCCTGGAGCCGGCGTTGTACATTCACGGCATCATACCGCCCGTCGCCACTCCCATGCAGGACAAGGAAATTTCGACCTGCCGCGTCTGAAAAAGTGGTTTCTCGATCACCTCATTGCCAACGGCATTCACGGCGTTTTTGTCCTCAGCACCAACAGCGAGCTTTACGCCGGATTGATTTCGTCTCGGTAAAATGACGGCCACGGCATCAGGGCCTCGGCGTCCTGTCCGGCGTTCCTAAAGCGGGCGAAGTTTGTTCCATTCCGATTGCCGCCATGAATGCGAGCGCGGTTTCGCCCAAGCGACGTGTGCTTTTTTCCCTTCCGATGCCTTGGAATGAAAAAGCCTCACGCATGGATTTGAAAGACTGGACCGCCAAGCCGAACGCGGTGCCCGAAAGTTGACCGAAGAACGGCCGCCGCGCCAGCATCGATCGGATTGCGGCGGAGGTCCAGCTCAGCGAGATTGGCCAGCCCCGGTGAAGAGGCCAGCGCGCGGGCACCCTCGCCCGTAATCTTGTTGCTCACCAACACCAAAGACTGGAGATTGGTCAGGGTCTTGGAACTCGCCAGCGCGCGGGCTGCGTCGTCCTGAAGAGATTGGTAGCCAAGGTCGAGGCTGCGAAGTCGGCCAAGGACGGGGGACTCGGCCAGGGCCTTGACGCCCTTGATCGTCAGAGAGTTCGCCCGGAGTATCAGCGAACGAAGTCGAGAGAGATTCGCGGATTTGGCCAGGGCTTCCACTCCCTCATCCGTAATTTGATTATTCGACAACACCAGCTGCCGCAAACCGGACAGAGTTGAGGAAGCAGCGATCGCCTGAGCGGCGGCACTGGTCCCCTTGTTTGAAAATAGATTGAGTGTTTCCAGTTTGGTCAAGTGAGGCGAGCTGACGAGCGCCTTCACGCCCTCACCACTCAAGCCGCTGCATGTGAAACCCAGGTGGGTCAGCTGGCGTAATACCGGCGCCCGCGCCACCATCTTGGCCCCCTCGTCGCCGAGCTTGACGCTACCCAGCTCCAACTCCTCCAGCGCGGGGAACGAGGCTGAACCAAGAAGCCCGCTCAGGTCTGACGTATCCAGCTTGTTATTGCCATGAATCCGCAGCCTGGCAAGCCGGCTCAAAAGCGGGGAGTCATGTAAAGGCTTTAAGCTGCCCGTTTTCAGGTCGGCACCGAACAGATCGAGGACGTTAAGACGCGGCAGCCCCGTCGAGGCCGCCAGCGCTGCCAGCCCAGCCTCGCCGAAGATGTTGTTTTGCAACTCCAGGACGCGCAGGTTGCCCAGAGAGCGACCCGCCAAGACCGTGATCGCTTCGTCTTCGGCGCCGGCTCCATCGAGCTTTAGGACTTCCAGGTTCTCCAGTGCAGCTTCGGCGAAGAAAGATGACAGGGCGTCGTCACCGACTTCATTTTGGGTCAGGCCGAGCTGTCGCAACGAGCGTAGCCAGGGCGCGCCCGCCAGGGCACAGAGTCCCTCGCCGCCGATCTGTTCCATGGCCAGGGTCAACCGCTCCAGCCCGCTTAAGTGGGGCGAGCGGGCCAGGACCGCGGCACCCTCGTCGCCCAACGGTTCACTATCGCCGTCGTCGATGCCAAAGTGGAGCCGGCGAAATGACCTGAGGGAAGGGCAAGCGGCGAATTCGTCGATCACGGCCCCAGCGTTGAGAACGCCGAGATACTCGACCGGGAGCGCCCGCACGATCTCCTCCGCTCGTTCCACGAAGGTCGCGGCCTCGAGAATCACCCCCTCGATGAACCCACGGCGAAACGTCCAGCCGAGCAAATAGCTGCCGAAGGGACCAACCCACTCCGCCTCATGTCGGGCCAGCAGTTCGCGCTCGCGCCGGGCAAGCTGGTCTGCCTTTTCCTCCTCCCCCGGTTCTCCCCGCGCCAGCTGAATCTGCACGCGGATGAATTCCCCACGGGGATCGCCGCTCGCCGCCAACTCGTCGGCCAGTTGGAGCCTCGGGGAATCATCTTGAGGAGCTTGCAGGATCGCCGCCGTCAGCCGGTCCAAGGAGTTCGCCATCGCCGTGGCCTCTCTTTCAGGTATCGGTGTCGAGAATCTACAAGCTCATAGCGTGTTGGGATCCTCGTCCACTTGCTTCCGATACTCCTCGATGGACCGTTTCCAGTGTTCAATCCAGGGATCGCCCTTGAACATGCCGGCGAACTCCATCCAGGGATCGGGGGTAGTGCCGATCTCAAGCCCCACTACCTCTGCTCCTTTCTTGAGTCTCTTCTCGATTTTGGCGCGCAGCTTCGCCAGCGCTTCTTCACGGGTGGCCCCTTTGACGCTGACGGCGAATGGCTCAATGCCGCGGGCGCGGTAGCCGTTCGGGGCAACCGGTTCGAGCAAGACGGGAATTTGCATCGCTGGTCCTCCCCAAGGCTCATGTAGTTCGGAAACATTCTACCGCGCACAGTGTGGAAGATGGAGGGATCGACATCGACTTCCATTCGCTGCCACGCTCCGTACTCACACCCGGAAAATCCACCAACCGTCCTGGCATCTGTTGCAGATGATCCCAGGCCCGGAGATGGTGCCGCTGGCAGAGAGCGAGCACTGCCGAGGCGCGGCGAATCTCCCAGCTCATTTGCAAATCAAGAAAAGACCGACCCCGACAGCGATGCAACCCAAGATGCCGTGTAGAAGTGAGAAAGAAAACCCCAGGCTAATAACGCCGGCAGCCGAGAGCGCTAAGGCAAAGGTGAACGCCGCTAACAATCGCTCGCTCTGCTGCCACAAGCGTTGGTCGTCCTCGGTCGCCAGGCACATGCGGCCGCCGCGCAGTTCGCGACGTCGGAGGAATTCCGCGCCAACCATCACTCCTAATAACAACAGCGAAGAGAAGATCCAAAAGCCGTTGGTAAATTGGGACAGCAAATCGTTTCGCGGCTCTGTCTGGCTTGTTGCCAGCTGGACGAGAGCGGCGAGGCCAAAACCCGTCAAGATAGAGCTGATGGTGCTGAGGCTGCCGAGTAAATCTTCGAGACGGCTGAAGTCGGGTCGGTAGCCACAGTATGAGCACTCCGTGGCGCTAGGGTGGACAGTATTGCCGCAGCCGCCCGGACAAGCTATTGGCCCCGTGTTCGCCATGTGTTTTACGCCTTAGGATGTCCCGTTTTCTGAAAATAACTCAACGGCTTTTCGTACAATTCGGCCAGGTCGAAAAAGAGATTGTCAGGAGCCTTTGCCCATTTTCCCCGCTCCAAGAGCGAAATATAGGGTTGGAGAGTGCCCACTCGCTCTGCCACCGTGGCTTGAGTCAGCTTGAGTTCAAGACGCCGGTCCTTGAGTTTTTGGCGATCGAGTGAGCGTGCATAGGGGCGCGGGACAGGACGAGCGAGGAAGTGAAGCCGCAAACTAGCGCCGTTCTCGGCATCAGCCGTTGCTTCGACGCGAACCTCGACCTCTCCCTCCAGTTCCGTCGGAGTGGTCACGTCTATCTCTCCATCCGCGGGTCGGCAGATGGGCGGCGTCGGCGCGGGCTGGCCATTGAAGAGAACTCGCACCTCTGCGGGAAAGTTTTCGCCACGAATGAGCAACGGCGTCGGTTCATGCGCCACCACCTCGCGTGGCTTGATGGCGTGAAGTTGGATGGGCCTTGGTTGCCTCTGGATATGTACCCGGCGGTCATACTCCTGTTGCACGAACTGGAGGAAGGGACGCGGCTCACCACCTAGGTCAATTCGAAAGCGGCGAATTTCCGCCTCGGTGAAGGGAAAGCATCGTTCCTTGGCTGGTGGCCCTCCGTCGCAAAGTTGGCTCCAGACTCCGGCATCCATGCGGGAACGAACCAGATCGCATGCCGCCTCATCGTCTAACACCTGCAACGTCTGAACGCCGTGCCCTTCGGCCATACGATCGAGCAGCATTGGTGGCGCCACGCGAGCAAAGTCTTGCCAGACGGACTGCTGGCAGGCGAAGAGCAAGCAAAAATCGGCCATCACGCACAGGTTCTTTAGCAGGATACCTAGCAGCTGAGCGAAACGTGCTGCCTCGGGAGAACCGGCTGTCCCGGCCAGGAGGTAGGTATCCTCAATTTGGTCGAAGGCTAGACAAAACGACTGATTTACTAGACGCTGCAACGTGAACAAGCAATTGCGAATTTTCTCCATCCCCTGGCAAGGCTCATCAAGATGGAATGGTGCCAGTACGTCAGCCGGGAGACGTTCGCCGCGGAACCAGCGATCGGCATGCCAGCGTTGTCGCGTATCGCCACAGGTCATTAGACAAGCTGCCACGAAGGCATCCCAATCGAGTCGCGTACCGTCCGGACCAACCGGTTGCTGCCGGCTGAATTCAGCGAAGGTTTCTTCCAAAAAAAACCGGCGGGTAAACGCTCGCTGCAAAGCGGCGATCTGATCTTGCGGACCGCGCGCGGCGATGTGGAGTCGAGAACGCCAAAATAGCCGGCTCCAGATCGTACCGACGCGCAAACTTTTCCCCTTGCCCGAATCGAGGAGGCGGTCGT
>Ga0209062_1003431_pt1 | contig 18330 bp, 16 predicted proteins | sample Coa_R2_2_FD_187158 | JGI IMG/M metagenome (GOLD analysis project Ga0209062, IMG submission 187158) | Surface soil microbial communities from Centralia Pennsylvania, which are recovering from an underground coalmine fire - Coalmine... | ecosystem: Environmental > Terrestrial > Soil > Unclassified...
GGTTTAGCGTAAAGCGCTGAGAGTTATAAAACGTACGATGGTGCGCCGCAGCCAGATGTTCGATTCGATCCACGTTCTCGGGCCAGAGCACATTTTCCGGATAGAGCGGGCCAGCAACGACAAAGCGTTTTTCTGGCATGCTTCGAGCAGTCTGCAACAGGAGCTGATCCAGCGCTGGCTGCCGGTCAGCCGCGTACGTGCCCAAATAGCCGAGATCCCAGCGGGTCGCTTGCGGCTCCGGATAGTAGAGTCCCGGATCCACAGAGCAATAAAGCGCGCGAGCACAGCGTGCACCCCACTTGCGCTCCAGAAATTTCAGAGTAGGTCCCCCGGTAAACGATAAGTACACATCAAACTGAGGCACCAAATCCGCCGCAAGGTATTCGCAGTTCCCTTGCTTTAAAGCTGCCAGGGTAACGGGAGTGTCAATGTCGTAGAAACCGGCTACGTTCTTGGCCGTATTCGTCAGCCAGCGGCCCACGGCAATACCCTCGGGCACATACGAACCGAGAATCACGACGTCAGACGTGCGGACGAGCGCAGTGAAGCGGTCCCGCAAGTCCTCCAGGCTGCTATAGAGGGCGATCTCGCAGTAAGGAAGTTGGTCCAATTCGCGGTTCGATGCATACCAAGGAACATCTCGTTCCAAAAACGTGATGGCGTGCCCGCGGCAGGCGAGAGCCTTCAGCAGGCTGCGGTAAGTTGTGGCATGGCCGTTGCCCCAGGTGGAGGTAATGGACAGACCAAGGAATACGCAACGCAGCCGGTCTGGTTTCATGACTGCACCTCCACAACGGCACTCACAGAAGATCGACGAAGATCTGTAAAGAGAGATTCGACAAGCGAGGCGCGCTGCTCATATGTGTGATCCCGCAGGACGCGTTCTCTTGCGGCGCGTCCAATCGCGCGTGCGCGCTCGGGATCAAGTTCACGGATCAGTTGAGCCACTTCAGCGCCATCGCGCGCAACCAGAATTTCGCTGTCCGGCTCAAAGAACGAATCAATGCCTTCCCAAACATCGGTGATCAAACACGCGGCCGCGCCCGCCGCTTCAAACACGCGCGTGGCCGGAGAATAACCATACCGGGCCATGCTTTCGCGGCTGATGTTCAACACCGCCAGCGCCGACGAGTTGAACGCATTGTGATCCGCTGTATAAACATGACCCACGTAGCGAACGTTCGCCGGCATCGGCTTTCCAGCCCAGCCATTTCCACCCAGCACAAACTGCTTCTCACCCGCCAGCCCGGCAGCGCGGAAAAAGAACTCCTCGACGCGCTCCTCGCGATCCGGCAGCCGGTTGCCTAAAAAAGACAGATCCGCAAGAAAAGGAGCTTGCGGAGCGGCCCGGAAATGTGTATCCGGATCCAGGGCGTTATAGATCGTGACACATTCGCGCGCACCAGCGCGTCTGTAGGTATCGGTTACGCGCTTACCGCCGCCATACGTCAGAACCAGATCGAAGTGCGGCAGGGCGCGATGAAATGGGTCCCGCGGATCCCCGGCAAGCCGGTCAAGCGTAGCAGGAGCATCCACGTCCCAGAACACTTTGCAGACTGGCGCTGGCAACCTGGCAATGCGGTCTTCTAAATATTCATCCAGAACGCCAACCCCGCTCGCCTTCACCACCACATCACAGACCTGCGATCCAGCTAACAACCGGTCCACCGCTCGGATATCTTGCGGCTCATACACCACCACGCGAGCCCATGCGGGATCTTCGATATCGCGATGTTTCTGCCGGTCATAAGCATCTGGTTCCAAGAATGTGATTTCATGGCCGCGCTGAGCGAGCGCGCGCAGAATCCCGCGATAATAAGTGGCGGCTCCATTCCAGTAAGCAGATACCAGGCTTGAGCCCCAGAATGCAATCTTCATGCCTGCACCTCTGCTCTTTGCTCGCCAGCCCGGCAGACAGACGGCTGTATCGTCCGGTAAATCCGCAGTAACTCCTCCACACGATGTGCACAGGTGTGCCGGCTGCGAATCGTCTCTAATCCGTTTGCTGCCAGATCAGCGGCAAGCAAATCGTCATGCAGAACATCCGCCAGAAGCTGCTCCATGTGATGCGCATCGCGCGCCATCAGAAAATCGCGGCCCACGCGAAAGAGGTTTTCTGTGTCCTGCCAGGGAGCAGAGACCAGCGGAATTCCGCATGCCAATGCTTCAAATACACGGATCGTGGGTATTCCGGGAAGAGATGCAACATAAGGACGTCTGGGAATATGCACCGTCGCCTTAAATTGCGCGAAGATCTGCGGAACGGCGAAATTCGGCAGCCAGCCGGCATAAGGAATCGAAGCAGCGGCTAACTCGGCGACTGCGGCAGCAGGATATCGTACGCCGTAAGCGGTAGCCTTCCAGCGTCGGCGCCGTACCGGAGAAATAAAAAAGTCCCGCAACTCCTGCGTGCGTTCTTCATCGCCCCAGTTGCCGATCCATACCAGATCTCCTCTCTTGACCTCGCTTGTGCGCGGGTAAAACGTCCGTATGTCGGCGGCCTCATGCCAGACATGAACCTGTCTGCCCCATCCGCGGCGCACATAGATCTCTTTTAAAGACGATCCATAGACGAGCACACCGTCGTAGTAACTCAGATCCAGGCGGGCCAGCTCCGCTTCTGCCGTCAATGCCCGGTGGTGCGTGTCGTGAAACAGAAGCCGGACACGCGGATGGCGCTTCCGGTAGTTCCCCAAGCCCGCAATCAGATCCGGCTCATTCCATTCATGAGCCAGAACCAGATCCACGCCCTCGAGCGCTTCCTCAAAATCAAAGCTCGGAAGGTCATAAACGAGACGGGACAGATGCGGGAACGCTTGGTGAAAACGTTGCACCGCTGCTTCTCCGCAATCGCGGATCAGATTCCTGTAACTCCAGCCATCGCGCGGTTCGAAGATCCGCACCGGATGGCCGCGCGCCAGCAGCTCGGAGGCAATACCCCGCAGAAAATGGGCATTGCCATGGTTCCAGTCAGAAACCAGGGAGTGATAGAACATCGCAATCGAAAGCTTCACGCCGCGGTTGCTCCTGCCTGGCGCCGGGACTGCATAAGCCTGGCATATAGGTTCTTGTATTGCTCCAGGGCGACGCTGCACGAGTATGTTCCGGCGCGCCTGTGTGCAGCCTGGCCTAAGAGTTGACAACAAGCCGGATCAGAACTGAGGCGGTTCAGCTCCAAAATCCATTGCTGTTCATCCCGCGGATCAAGAAACAGCGCCGCGCCTTCCCAAAGCTCGCGAAGGCTCGGTATGTCAGAAAGCACGAGCGCACAGCGATGACGTGCCGCCTCCAAAACGGACAGGCCGAAAGGCTCATAGAAGGCCGGATGCGCGAAGATACTCGCCTGCGCCATCTCGCGCTGTAACTGGAGATGGGGCCATCCGCTCGCAATCTGCAAGCTCCAGGTCAGCCGGCCTGCAATGCGCTCGAGAAGCTGAAAATTCTTTCCAGCATCCCACAGCCGCCCCGCTGCGAGAATTCGCGGCTGCTTTAAAAGGCTTCGGTAAGTGCAGGTCCGGCTGAAGTTATAAATTACCTGTATCTTCGATGCGGGGATACCGTATTCCCGTGCAATCGCCTCCGCCATAGAAACCGAAGGCGCGGTAATCGCATCAGACGCCGCCAGACCTCGCCGCACGCGACGCCGGTATTCGTTCCATTCCGCTCCTGGCTCTACGCCATGCACCGCACGCCACCAGGAGCAGACGCAGGAATGCGCGGCAATCAAAACCGGCCTGTTCCAGGGCAGTGCAGCGTGGCTATAGCCGTTCAAATGCACAAGGTCCGCGCGGAATTCTTGCGCTAACTCGAGCAGCCATTCGCCGGATGCATCCACATCGCGCCACGGATTCGGCATCCACTCCAGCGCAAATTCGCTTTCACGCAGATCAGCGCCGGAAATCTTCATGATCTGCCGCCGCTGCCCGGCCGAGGGTCGCGGTCCGAGTGAGGCAACCAGAACACTGAGACCTTGGCGGGCGAGGCCGCGGACCAGATCCACCGTATAGCGCCACACGCCCCCTACCGCATCCGTCGTCAGGAGGATCCGCTTCGGACCTCGCGAGATCGCACTAACATCCATAGCAGGCGTTTTCTAACTCAACCAGCGATTGAGGCTGCTGCTCCTGGATGTCGCTGAATGCTGCAAAGGCTTGGAGGTAGGATGCATGAGCTCGTTCCCATGCCAGTTCATCCGGCACGCCCCACCGTCGCGTATATTCAGGCGATCCCGGATAGGGGAACAAGGGAACTGGTTGATTCGCCCAGACTCCTTTCCGCTGTAACTCTTCCCGCCAGCGTTCTACGGCTTCTGCATCGTCTTCAGCCATCGCCAGCAAGTTAGCCTGTACAAACGGAATCAGCTCTTTGGCAAAAATCAGACGCTCTGTCAGTTGCTCGGTGGATAACTTACATTTCTTGTCCAGATACGCCCTGCCATTTTCCGAGATGCTCTCAATCCCAGCTTCAATTGAGACACAGCCTGCACGCGCCAGAGCGCGAATCGATTCTTCGTTCCATAAATCGATGCGCGTTTGCACGCCAATTTTGACTTCCCGCTCGGCAAGCGCACGAAGAAGGGCAGCATCCGGCAAAAAAATCTCGTCAATGAAGTAAATATATTCGACACCTTGAGCGATAAACTGATCCACTTCAGCGAGAATGATCTCGAGCGGCCTTTTGCGGTAACGGTTGCGGAAATTTTCCTTGGCGCAAAATGTGCAGTGATACGGACATCCGCGCGAGGCCTCCATTTCCGCGCCCGGCCCCCGTGGCGCACCGTCAAACCGGTGATGATGATGAGAATGCCGCGCAAGCAGCAGATCTGGCCAGCGCAAAGCCGGCAGCTTTTTCAGATCAGTGGCCCGGTTTGGCCCGCGAATGACTACGCCGTCAGCTTCCAGATAGGCAATCGAAGAGGCATTCTCTATGCCTGCGGCTAATTCCGCCAAAACCTCTTCGCATTCACCGAGAATAACGGCATCCACCTTCAGTTTCTTGAGCGCAGTTTGAGGCGTAGTGGATCCATGCGGGCCAACCGCAATTAGTTTTGCGGGAATTTCCCGCAATTTACGAAAAAGAGTTTGCGGAACCCGTAATTCCGGCGGCGGGCAGCGCCAGAAGAGATAAGTCGGCGCCGTAGGTACGGCAATTACCTCCGGCTGATAATCACAAACCTGACGATATACCTCTTCCGCAGTCAGGCCCTGAAGATGCGCATCTAAAAGCAGCACCTCCTGTCCTTGTTGCTCGAGCAACAGCTTCGCATAACCAAATTCGAGCGGCAGGTGCGGTTCACGGCAGCCGAAGTAAATACTTCCCTCAAAACTCCAGGGAGGGTTGATCAAAGCAAAACGCATGGTAATTTCTGAAAATGCTACGGCCTAGACGACCAATCCCCGTGCAGCCAGTTCAGCCTGCATTTCTCCAAACCGGTCGCGCGCAGTTTGTCGCTCCAGCCAAGCGGCTAAGTCCTCGATGCCGCGCTCTAAGTCCACCTGTGGTTCATAGCCAAGAACGCGGCGAGCCCGCGTAATATCCGGAAAACAATGTCGAATATCCCCTACTCGGTAAGAGCCGGTAATTTCCGGTTCTATCGACCGGCCCAAAATACGGGCCAGCCTCTTTGCCACTTCCACAACTGTGATACTCTTCCCGCTTCCGATATTGAAAACCAGATCTTGGGCAGCCTCCACTTCGAGCGCCAGCCGGCACGCTTCCGCTATGTCGTAAATGCTGACAAAGTCTCGTATCTGTTGTCCATCTTCAAAAATAATGGGCCGTTTGCGGTTGAGTAAACGCGAGGCAAAGATAGCAAGAACACCGGTATAGGGATTTGAGAGCGACTGATACGGACCATAGGCATTGAAAAATCGCAACGCCACGGTCGGCAAGCCATAGGCCCGGCCAGTAATTAAACACATTTGCTCCTGGTCATACTTGGAAAGCGCGTATACAGAGGCGAGCGTGGGCTGCTTGGTCTCAGGCGTAGGAGCGGGCTGAAGCGGCCGCCCGTCGGGAGTTTTCATTTCCCACTCGTGGGCTCGAAGCTGGCTGGCTGAACGTGTCGCCTGATCATAAATTTCGCCCTCGGCCGTCTGGTATCGCCCCTCCCCATAGATGCTCATACTCGAAGCGACAATTAACTTACGAACCGGCTTTTTTACGAGTCTTTCTAACAGCACAGCCGTACCCAGATTGTTCACGCTCGTATACTCAGCAACCTGATACATGCTTTGTCCGACGCCCACCAAAGCAGCAAAATGAAAAACTGCATCGACGCCGGAAAGCGCTTCATCTACAATTTCTGGATTACGGACGTCTCCCAGAATGAATTCCGCATCTGGATGCAAATAGGAGGGGCGATCCGGAGTGTCGCCGTGAACTTGCGTCACTAAACTATCCAGAATCCGCACATGATAACCAGCCCTCAATAATCTAGCCGCCACATGAGAGCCAATAAATCCAGCACCGCCTGTAATAAGAACGGTTCCTTTCATGGTTTGATGGTATTCCTTCGACTGGTGTAACTGAACTTCTGATCTCCTACGATAAGAGGCTTTGTAGCTTTCGATTGTTTCTAAGTAGCTGATTTATCGTAGAAATACTGATCTATTGCGACAGGATACTCGCAATTTTACGTCTATCTGTGGTGATGCTGATTTAGCTGGCGTAACGCCGCGTCATTTGGACGCAAAAATCGGCGAATTCTGCGGGCTCGCGAGGCGGGCTGGTATGATGCGGACGAATGCCGCATCGCTCAGGTGTAAAACAAAAAGTAACTGTGAGCTCGAATGAATCGAGCAAACGCATCTGCCGGTCAAACCACTCTATCGCGTTCGGACGTTCAAAATCAGCCCAACTTAGACCAGTCCGCAATTTTTTCACACCTAATTCGCGCAGACGGCTGACCGCGCACTCTAACCTGTGATCTTCAAAGTGAAACCACTGGCAGATACCCAGCGCCGGCGTATAACGCGAGAAATGCCGCGCAGCCAGTTTCGGTGAGCCATCCTCCCGAAATAAACCCATGTAAAAATGCCGGTAATAGGCTGAGCCTTCACTCTCCCGGTGGCGAGTGGTTGCCGGCCACGCCTTGGGCAGGTCAAAAAGACTGTACCAGTAGACGTGATCCAGTCGCGGCAGCAGCAGAGCCGCTGTCTTGTGGAGTCCAAATTCCTGAATCTCTTCCGCTCCAAAGGACGAAGCACCCACTTCAGAAACCCAAATCGGTTTGGTCGTCACCGCCTCGATTTCGGCCAGCTTTTGCGGCCATTCATGTATGGTCCAGTGATTCCAGTCGAGAGGAAATCCGTGCAGTGCGATGGCGTCCACAGCGTCGGTCACCCCCATATCCTGCATGCGCTCCACAAAATTCGGATCGATGGGAGAGATACCACCGAGAATGCGTAAAACCCGCGGATTTTCCGCCTGCACCGCCGCTGCAGCCAGCTTGGTCATCGTTGCGTAGGCGGACCAGTCGCGATCGATCTCAAAGTCCCAATGCGATAGGTTATTGGGCTCGTTCCAAAACATCACAGCTTCGATCATAGGGTTGATGTTTGTGCTTTCACCATGGGGAGAGGATGCAGCGGCGCCTCGGGATCGCAGCGGCAAATATATACTTCCGGCTCCGGTATGCTTTCGATCTTGAAGCCTGCGCTGCGTAACATTGCCTCGGCGCAAGCGCGGTTCGGAATCCACCAGTTGGTAGGATCCTGCGCATATCGATGCTCGACAAAATGAAGCTTGGGGAAACCGGGCATATCGAACAAATTTCGCTCCCCAAACGGATAATCTTCAGCCAGTTTTGGCGCCGTCCGGCTTCCTCTTAGCATCGATTGAAAAATAAACCAGTCTTTTGCGACATGCTGCCGCAATAAATCAAGCGCAAGTAGCGGATAACGTAAATGATAGAGAACGCCCATAAACAGAACAATGTCAAAACGCTCCTCTAACGCCGCTACATCATACACAGACATGCGTAAGAAAGAAATATCCAGCTCAAGCACTTGGGCTGCGAAACGCGCTTGTTCGAGATACTGTTCGTCATGATCAATGCCCAAAACGCGAGCGGCGCCCCGGCGCTTCATGGCAATGGAGTAAAATCCAGCATTGCAGCCAACATCGAGCACACTCATGCCGCTCAAATCTGGTGGAATTGCGTGTTGAAAGTTTCTCCATTTGAACGCAGGATAGTCGCCTAGAAAATGATGAGGAGCAGTTTGAATGCCAGAAAGACAAATATTATGGAACCACGGACCTAACTCGTTAACTTTTCGCTCGATCTCCTCTTGCGTGAGCGTCTTAGCCAATATTCCCTCGCAAAAATTCTGTAGCTTGCGGTGAGAACTTACTCGTCTATGATTCGTATTCTACTCATCCGTCATGGCAGCACAGACACAGTTGGTCGTGTGGTATATGGGCGCATGCCCGGCGTGCACCTTAGCGAACAAGGAAGGCGTCAGGCCGAAGCAGCAGGACAGGCGATTCGCCGGCGTTATCAGCTTCATCAAGTTATCTCAAGCCCCATGGAGCGCGCACAAGAAACCGCTGGCTTGATCGCACGCCCCCAAAATCTCAGCGTCTCTATCGATGAGGCATTCAATGAATTAGACGTCGGTCAATGGACCGGGAAGACCATAGAAGATTTACAATCTTCCCCAAGCTGGAAGCAATATAATCAGTTGCGATCACTTTATGCACCCCCGGGAGGTGAAAGACTGATCGATGTGCAGCAGCGTAGCTGGAACGCGTTGGATCGCATGATCCGAGAACAGAGGGAGGGCACAGTGGCGATCGTGACCCATGGCGACGTCATCCGGTCTCTTCTGCTGCTCTTTCTCGGCGCTCCGCTCGATCATATTTTGCGCCTCGAAGTGGGAACCGGATCGGTGAGCGAAGTGAATTTTGATGACGGACAGCCGCTTGTCCGCACCATCAACGAACAGTTCTGGTAGCGCTGTATGCACAATCCCGAAGAACTCAAACAGCATACGTTAACCAATAAGGATCTGCTCGAACTGCTCGTTTGCGAGCTGGAAGAATTCGCGATCGTGCTGGCCGATACGCGCGGTACTTTCATCTCCTGGCATCCGGGAATACAAGCCTACTTTGGCTATTCGGCGGAGGAATTCATCGGGCAGCATTTTGAATTATTGCTGCCTCCCTCCGAGCGAGGGATGGGGATCGCCGAGCGCGAGCTCGAAACGGCCGCTCAGCAAGGCTGCACGTCGGATACGCGCTGGCTAGCCAAGAAAAACGGCGAGCGCATTCTGGTTGTGGGCGTAACGCGAGCGCTGCGCAATCCCGCAGGCGAGCTGGCTGGCTTTGGCAAAGTCCTAAAAGATATTACCGCCGTGTACCTGGCTGAGAGCCGCTTGCAGGCGCTCACACGGGCATTGGACCAGTCCAATGTGATCGTGCGCCACAAGGACGGAACCATTCAGCACTGGACCGCCGGCTGTGAGCGCCTCTATGGCTGGAGCGCAGAAGAAGCGATCGGGCAGCGTGCGCATGAGCTGTTGCAAACCGCCTTCCCCCTCCCGCTCGAGCAGATTTATGAACAGTTGCAAGAAAAGGGCACGTGGAGCGGCGAATTAAAACATGTTCGGCGAGATGGAACCCCGGTCTTTGTTTCGACAACCTGGAATCTCCATACAGAGGGGGAGCATCCCGTCGTCATTGAAACCTGTACGGACATCACCGGAAGACTGGAAGTCCAGCACCGCTTAGAGGCCGCCAACCGGAGGCTGCAGGAGATGGCCCGCGAACTGGAGCGCTCCAACGAGGAATTGGAGGAATTCGCGCGCATCGCCTCTCACGACTTGAGCGCACCGATCACGAGCACGCGCTGGCTGGTGGATGCGTTGAGAATGCGGCATGGTTCGCAGCTTGATGCAGAGGGGCAGGAGCTGCTCCAGCATATCTCCCAGTCGCTTGAGCGAATGTCTGACATGGTCGATGCCGTCTTGGCCCACGCCCATGTCGGCACAAGCGCGATCGGCACGCAAGAAACCACCGACGCTGAGGAAGCGCTGGCTATCGCGATGGACAATTTGCGCCGCGATATCGAGTTGTCCGGCGCGCGGATCACGCATGATCCCCTGCCGCGTCTGCCCATAGATCCTCGGGCGCTTACCCAACTGTTCCAGAATCTGCTCTCGAACGCCGTAAAATACCGGCGGCGCGATGTGCCGCTGACCATTCACATCACCGCAAGCGATGAGGGCTCATTCTGGAAAATAGGCGTACACGATAACGGAATCGGAGTGGAGCCGGAGTGGTTCGAGCGTATCTTCCAGCCGTTTCAGCGCCGCAGCGGCTTAGCAATCGCCGGCACCGGAATTGGCCTGGCCACCTGCAAGAAGATCGTGACGCGCGCAGGAGGCCGCATCTGGGTCGAGTCAGAACCCGGCAAGGGCTCGAGCTTCTACTTTACGATGCCTAAACGTCAAGATTAGCCAGCAAGCAGACGGTCCTTTGCTACAGACATCCTTCATACCGGTGACTCTCAAGCCGGAGAGGATTTGCGCGGCTCGAGTGGCACGCCTTCCGGGTGTTCCCGGTCTGCCCGAAGGCTCAGCGCACGGAGCTCCCAAGCCACACGCTCCATCACACCCTCCCAGTCCCCTGGACGCGCTTGTCGGAATAGCCGCATCGTAGGGTACCAGGGCGAATCCTCCCGGTCAAGCATCCAGCGCCAGTCACTCGCAAAGGGCAGCAGCGTCCACACCGGACGAGCCAAGGCGCCCGCAAGGTGAGCCACCATGGTGTCAACCGTGATGACCAGATCCAATGCCTGGATATTCCGCGCGGTAGCGAGCACACAGGCATCTTCCTCATAGAGATTCTGGACTCGCTCACGCCATGGTTCGAGTTCCTGACGGCGCGGACCTGCCTGCAAGCTGAAGAAGCTGACGTGGGGCACAGAAAAGAGCCGCGCCATCAAGCCGAGCGGTATCGATCGCGCCGGATTGTACTCACTCGACGCCCACACAATGCCGACACAGAGTCTTGCTTGCTGTCTGCCGGGAAGCGAGGCAGGCGCGGGTGCGCGCAGATAGGGGACTTCGGCCGGAATCGAATCGAGCGTCGCCTGAAAGATGCGGGGCAGCTCCACCACCTCCACCTGCTGATCCCAAAACGGCTCCGGTTCACCCCAGGTCATCACGCCATCTGCCAGATCCGAATGTGCAATCAGGGTTTTGAGCAGCGGTTGGGCTTCAATCGTCAAGCTGCGAGCCCGCTTGCGAATACACGGCGCATATCGAATGAACTGAATGGTGTCGCCCAGCCCGTGCAGGCAGCGAAGGATCACATGACGGCCATCGAGCGGGCGGCCGTCCCAAAAGCGATGAGGATCCGGCTTGCCACGCCGGGCAATGGCTTCGCTCTCCCGCCATGCCAGCAAAAAATCTCCCCTGAGCATGTGACAGTTCCAGCGGCCCGCGGCGCACAAATCCGGCTCAAAGCCGAGCCGCTCGGCCTCCTCATAGAGCCGCAACGCCTCTCCCACCCGTCTTGCGGCAAACAGATTTTCTGCTAACTTAAAGATTTCCGAGCTCATACGCCCCATGCAATCCATGGATCGCTTTTCCCCTCGACGTCTCGCGAATTGAAGCGTATTGTTTCTGCCGCGATTAACGTCCAGGAATATGATTCAAGAGGCAGTCCTATGAGCACACAAGCAACCGCAACACAACGAGAGACCGCCAAACCCAAGCTGCTGTTTCTCGATGATCATCACCTCGTGCTGGACGCCGCCTCCTTTATGGCGCAGCCGGAATACGAGGTGAAAACCGTCGACAGCTTAAAGGCATTTGAAGAAACCATCGAACCGTACCAACCGGATTTGGTCATTCTGGATGTCCGGCTGGCCGACGGAGATGGCATCGAAGTCGCGCGCCGCATCCGCGAGCGCTTCCCGCGCCTCAAATTCATGTTCCTTTCCATGCACGCTGAACCCAAAATCGTCAAGCGCGCCATCGATACCGGAGCGCAGGCTTACCTTTCCAAGCGCGCCCCGGCCGAGGAGCTCCTGCTGGCCATCCGGACCGTCCTCAACGGGGGCAAATACATCGGCTCACGCATCCAGACGGGTGAGGAAAGTGCGCGCGAGGGCACTCTGACCGAGCGCCAGAAAGAAGTGCTGCGGCTGATTTCCCAAGGCTGCTCCGCCAAAGAAATCGCCAGCCGGCTCAACATTTCCGTGCGCACCGCAGAGTTCCACCGCGCCGCTATCATGGAGCGCCTGAAGCTGCACTCAACCGCGATGATGACCCGGTACGCCATCGAGCATGGCTTGGTGTAACCGGCCGTAAGTGGCGCAGACTCGGAAATCAGCGAGCGAAATTGCGCCATTCTGGCCTGAGCAACGGCAAATTGGCTAAACTAAAGACGAGAAACCAAGGAGAGGGCATGATTACGCTGACCGAAACCGCTGTAAATAAGGTAAACGAAATTCTGAATATGCAGGATCCGAAGCCGGCAGGCCTGCGCATCGCCGTGGTGGGAGGAGGCTGCTCGGGATTCAGCTATTCCATGGCCTTTGAAAACAACCCAGGCATGCTGGACAAAATTTACGACTTCAACGGTCTGAAGGTCTTCATCGATCAGGCGAGCATGCTGTATCTGGATGGCGCCGAAGTGGATTACGTCGAGACCCTGGAGGGCTCAGGTTTTAAATTCAACAATCCGAACGTCAAATCCACTTGCGGCTGCGGCAGCTCGTTCCAAGCCTAAGCAGCAGACCAAGGATTTGGAATCGAAGGCCGGGGATGCCAGGCTTCTCCGGCCTTTTTTGTAGGCTGCTCGCCCGACTCAATCCGTTCTCGAGGAACAGCGAGCTGCCCACAGCTTGCCACCATGAAGCTCGACGACCTGCTTACAGAAGCTGCCCATCCCGCATCGGCCGAAATCGACGCCCTGCCTACGCTTGAGATGCTGCGCGTCATCAATGCCGCCGATGCGGAGGTGGCGCCGGCGGTTGGCCGCGAACTGGAGCACATCGCGCAGGCCGTGGATGCGATTGCAGCGCGTCTCGAAACCGGGGGCCGCTTGTTCTATATGGGAGCGGGCACCTCCGGGCGCCTGGGCGTATTGGATGCCTCTGAGTGCCCGCCCACCTTTAACACGCCGCCCGAGATGGTGCAGGCCTTGATTGCGGGAGGCGATCGCGCGCTGCGTTATGCCGTGGAACACGCGGAGGATGATCCGGAGCTGGGCCGGCGCGACCTGATGGAGCGGGCATTTTGCGCTCAAGACGCCCTGGTGGGCATCGCCGCCAGCGGACGCACCCCTTATGTGCTCGGCGGCCTCACATACGCCCGGGAAACGGGCGCGTTCACCGTCGCGCTCAGTTGCACGACCAACTCCCAAATCGCGGCCGTGGCCGACGTTGCCATCACGCCTCTGGTCGGGCCAGAGATTATTTCCGGTTCCACCAGAATGCGCGCCGGCACAGCCACCAAGCTTGTATTAAATATGTTAAGCACCGGAGTCATGATCCGGCTGGGTTATGTCTACGGCAATTTGATGGTCAATGTCCAACCCACCAATAGCAAATTATCGGCGCGCGCCCAGCGCATCATCGCCCAGATCACCGGCGTATCCTATGAACAAGCTGCGCGGCTGCTGGAAGAAGCCGGCTCGGTGCGCGTTGCTATCATCATGCATCAGCTCAAACTTTCCCGCTCGGAAGCAGAAGCCCGTCTGCGGCAGGCCAAAGGGCGCCTGCGCGCGGCGCTGGGGAATTAATCATGGATAAGTTCAAAATCACAGGCGGAGTGCCCCTCTGCGGCGAGTTACCCGTAAGCGGCTCGAAAAACGCGGCGTTGCCCGCTTTGGCCGCCTGTTTACTTACCGATGAGCCCGTCGTGCTCAAGCGGATTCCCCGCGTGCGAGATATCGCCACCATGGAAAGCCTGTTGCAATATACCGGCGCCCGCGTTTCCCATCACAACGGCAGCCTCTGCGTTCAGGCCAAATTGCTCGACCGGCCGGAAGCACCCTACGACGTTGTAAAGACCATGCGCGCTTCCAGTCTGGTATTAGGGCCTCTTGTGGCGCGAACCGGACGGGCTCGCGTGTCCATGCCGGGCGGTTGCGCCATTGGCGCGCGCCCGATCAATCTGCACGTGGCCGCTCTCGAGCAATTGGGCGCCACCATTGAGCAGTCACACGGCTATGTGGAGGCAAGCGCTCCAGAAGGCCTGCGCGGCGGTCACATTCATTTTGACCGCATCACGGTAACTGGCACAGAAGACGTTTTGATGGCGGCCGTACTCGCACGTGGAGAAACCATCATCCGTAATGCAGCGCGCGAGCCGGAAGTAAAAGACTTAGCTGAGCTGCTAATCAAGATGGGCGCCCAGATTGAAGGCGCCGGAACCTCCATCATCCGCGTGCGCGGCGTGGAGAAGCTGCACGGCGCTGAGCACACGATCATCCCGGATCGCATCGAAGCCGGCACGTTTCTTCTCGCTGGCGCGATCTCGCAAGGCGACGTCATCGTAAGCGGATGCATACCGGAACACATCGCATCGCTCACGGTCAAGATGGAACAGGCCGGAGCAGAGATTGACGAAACCGGGCCAGGCGCTCTGCGCGTTCGCTGCCGCAAACGCCCCAAGGCCGTGGATATTACGACAGAAGAGTATCCCGGCTTTGCCACCGATTTACAGGCCCAGTACATGGCCTGGATGACGGTTGCCCAAGGCATCAGCTTCATCACGGAAACCATCTTTGAGAACCGGTTCATGCACACGCAGGAGCTGGCGCGCATGGGCGCCAATATTCGAGTCGAAGGCCGTCAGGCGATCGTCGCGGGAACCGAGCGTTTAACCGGAGCACAAGTCATCGCATCCGATCTGCGTGCCAGCGCCTCTTTAGTGCTGGCGGCGCTGGTGGCGCAAGGCGAGACCACCATTGATCGCGTCTATCACATCGACCGCGGCTATGAACGGATTGAGCAGAAACTCGCAGCCGCCGGAGCCCGCATCGAAAGGATCTCTTCATGAGCACTCCGGTGAAGCATCACAGCCCGGGCTTTTTGGCCCTGGTGGCGGAGGCGAAAAAGCGCATTCGCGAGATCGACATCGAGGAGTACAAGCGCTTGCGCGAGCAGGGCGAAGCTGGACAACTGGTCGATGTCCGCGAGGATCACGAATGGGAAGCAGGCCACGCCGCCGGAGCCATTCATCTGAGCAAAGGCATCATTGAACGCGACATCGAAAAAACCTTCCCGGATAAAGACACCAAACTCGTACTCTACTGCGGAGGCGGTTATCGCTCCGCACTCGCCACGGATAATTTGCAGAAGATGGGCTATCGCAATGTCCTTTCGCTCGATGGCGGCTGGCGCGCCATAGAAGCCTCCGGCTTGCCCATCGAGAGAGGAGCGAAGTGATAGTTTGTCTGGTTCGCTCTTCTGTCGCTTCTTGCGAGGCTCCGCCCCGGCTGGCGTGAACGCCTGCCGGCCACGCCGGGTCAGAAGGCTGCGTTCTTCATGCCAGCACGATTTCGGCCAGCTTCGCCACCGCGATCAAATTTGGTTCTTCAAACGGTGCGGCAATCAACTGCAAACCCACCGGTAAGTGCTCGCTTGTTGTGCCGCAGGGCAAGGAGATCGCAGGCAAGCCTAAACAGTTAATCGGGCGAACCAGCCGGGTAGAGGCCATCCGCACGTCTTCCTCCTGGCTGCCAATGCGAACGACCGCCGCATCTTTGAGAGGCGCCGCCACAGGCGTCGTGGGAGCAGCAAGAAGATCGACGGTGCGCCAAACACGATCAAACTCACGGCAAAACAGAGTTCGCAGCCGCTGCGCACTGACATATTCATGGCCGGCGATCATCCTGCCTTGTTCGAGAAGCGCCCAAACATCCGGCCCGAAAAGCTGCGGGTCTGTATGCCGAATATATACGGATGCCGCTTCCGCCAACTGAATCACACGGGCCACGGCATTGACTTCGTTCAAATCCGGCAATCGGATGGGGATGATGCGAGCGCCGCTTCTTTCAAGTTCCGCTATGGCGCGGTCTACGCAACTGGCTACTTCCGCATCCAGATGTTCAAAAAAGAAGTTCTCGGGCCGTCCGACCCGCACACCGCGCAGGTCTCGGAGCGCAGGCGGATTGAAGTCCGGCGCCGGAATCTGGCTGCAGCTTGTATCAAACGGGTCCGGACCTCCTATCGCGTTCATGGCCAGTGCGCAATCCTCCACAGAGGCGCCGAGCGGGCCGGCATGATCGAGGCTGAAGGCCAGCGGCAAAATCCCATAGCGGCTTACTCGGCCGTAAGTAGGCTTTAAGCCGGTCACGCCGCAGTAGGAGGCCGGAATGCGAATCGAGCCGCCCGTATCGGTGCCCAGCGCAAGCGGCACGATGCCGGCCGCGACGGCGGCTCCCGAACCGCCGCTCGATCCTCCAGGCAGCCGCGCAGGATCGCGCGGATTGAGGACAAAACCGTAATGCGGATTTTTGGAGGTGATGCCATAGGCGATCTCATGCAAATTGGTCTTCCCGATCGAGACCGCACCGGCCAGGCGCAGCCGCGAGACGCAGGTGGCCTGGTAGTCAGGTATGAAATCACGAAAAACCAGTGAGCCCGCCGTCGTGCGCACGCCGCGCGTGTAGAACAGATCCTTGAACGCGATCGGAATTCCGTGCAGCGGGCCGCGGTCTAAGCCTTGGGCGAGTTCGCGATCGCGCTCGGCGGCTTCGCTTCGCGCCTGCTCTTCCGTTACCGTGATGAAGGCATGCAGATGCTCTTGCTTGCGGATATCCGAGAGCGTTTTCTCCACCAGTTCCGCGCAAGAGATCTTGCGCCTGCGCAGCAGCTCACCAAGCTCTCGAATCGTCACGCCCCAGGCTCTTCCTGATCAGTATCGTGCGCTGTGACAAAGATGGTAGCCGGTTCCATTTCCGGCGCCAGCCGGAGTGCGAGCAAGTTAAAGGTATCGCGCAAAGCTTGTACGATGCGCGCATTTTCTGATTCTGGCAAGGGCTGTTTATCTTCCACGAGGCTCCCTTTCTATTGCGGCGCCGGTCCGCGGACCACCTGGACGAAATTACGCGGATTGATCCACTTAGCAAAGGCAGCGCGCACCTCATCCGCAGTCATTTGGAAATAGCGTTGCGCAGCGCGTTCGGGTTCATCAAGCGGCAAGCCGATGCGAGCCCGCGAGAGAAATCCGCTTGCCACCGCATCTTCACTTGATTCAGCCAGCGGAATCTGCCGCAGCAGCAGGGCCTTGGCCTGCTGCAGTTCGGCAGCAGAGACATTATTCTTCTGCATGTCCAAAAGCTGCTGCTCAATGATGGCGCGCGCTTTCGAAACATTCTTCGGATCGCAGCCATAGGTGATGCTGTAACGGGCCCGGGTCTGACTGGCAGAAAGCGAGTCGTCTACGTTGTACACTAAACCGGTCACCTCCCGCAGCTCCCGATAGAGCCGGGTCGCGTAGAAACCGCCGCCCAGAACATGATCCCCCACTTGCAGCGGATAGTAATCCGGCGAGAAACGATTCATCTCCAGTTCTTCGGCGAGCTCCACCTGATCCTGCACGCGGCTGGGATCGGGCACATGAATAGCGCTTGGCTTATTAGCCGGGACCGGAGGCAGTACGACATCCGGTTTGGGCCCGGTGGCGGTCCAGGAACCGAACCATTTCTCCACCACCGCGCGAGCCTCTTGCGGCGTTACATCGCCGATCACCACGATCGTGGTCAGATCCGGGCGGTACACACGTGAGTAGTACTGCTGGAGATCGTTGTAGCTGACCGACATGACCGTCTGGGGCGTGGTTTCTCGCTGCAAGGGATCGTTGGGAGGCAACAAGGCGCGAATGAGCGCGCGGTCAAAGCGATAGCCGGGACTTTGCAACTCGCCTTCGGTCAGTTGCGCCGTCTGCTGCTGCACCACCTTGAAGGCATCCGGCGGGAGCGCGGGATGCAGTTCATTATCGGCCAGCAACTGAACACCGCGGTCGAAATATTGCTTGAGCACCTTCAGGCTGAAGCTCGGACCAGCGGATTCAGAAGCGGCAATATCATCCAGAGCCTTTTGAAATGCGATCCGGTCCAGCGTCTTTGTGCCGTAGGAAAACAGGCCGTCCAGAATGTCTGAGACACCGTCTTTGCCCGGCGGTGTCTCCATCTGATCCTGTGTTTTGATATCGCCTAGCAGCGTGACGGTTGGGCTGGCATTTTCCGGCTGCACAATGAGGCGGATGCCGTTCGGCAGAGTCATGTCGGCCGGATGCACCGTCATGTGTGGGATCTCCAGCGTTTTTACAGCGGCTTCGGCCCAGTCCGGCAGGGTGACCGGCTTGG
>Ga0209062_1003432_pt1 | contig 18322 bp, 12 predicted proteins | sample Coa_R2_2_FD_187158 | JGI IMG/M metagenome (GOLD analysis project Ga0209062, IMG submission 187158) | Surface soil microbial communities from Centralia Pennsylvania, which are recovering from an underground coalmine fire - Coalmine... | ecosystem: Environmental > Terrestrial > Soil > Unclassified...
CGTTGGGCGCGCCGACCCAGTGATCGCCCGAGACCCGCACACTCAGCGAGTCCGAACCCGAACCAGGATCGCCGGCCGGTGTCCCGGCATGGCTGGATGACGGCGACGGCGTCGGTGCCGGGGCTGGTGCGGGAGTTGGCGCGGGTGTGGGCGCCGTGCTGCCGCTGGCCGCCGCACCGCTGCCGGCGACATTGAAGACGGCATCGCCATTCATGGTCATCAAGGCGGCATTGGGATCGGACGAGTCCGTATAGCCTTGGCTCCCGCTGTTCTGCGCGCCGCTGCCGAAGAACTGATGGCCGTTCAGCGTCACCGAGTCGACATAGAGATTGATGTCCTGCGCATGCGAGCCGCCATACTGATCGTTGAGGAAGCGGATATCGACCTGCTGAGGATTGGCGAAGCTGCCGCTCAAGGTGATGTCCTGCCACTGGCCGGCATCATGCACGGCTTGCACGGTCTGCACGCCGCCGACCTGGTGCCCATCGACGAGGACGACGAATTGCGGATCGGGCTGGCCGTTGGGCGCGCCGACCCAGTGATCGCCCGAGACCCGCACACTCAGCGAGTCCGAACCCGAACCAGGATCGCCGGCCGGTGTCCCGGCATGGCTGGATGACGGCGACGGCGTCGGTGCCGGGGCTGGCGAGCCGCTTCCCGTCGTCCCGCTCTGGCCGAGCGCATTGACATGAGCGACGGGATCGTTGTTGCCGGCGGCCGGCGAGGCGGCTTGCGCCTGGACGGCCGTCGGATTCTGGTTGGCGAATTGATAGACGCGGACATAATCCGTCTGCATTTGCAGCGTGCCGGTATTGTTGTTGTTGAGCTGTAGCTGCAATGCCATGAACTCGGCCTGGGCGTCGGTATCGCTGAATTTCGGCGCCGTCATCACCTCCCGACCGTCGAGATACCAGGTGACGTCCGAGGAATTCGGGTCCCACAGCATCCCGTAGCGGTGAAAGCCCTGGGACAGGTCGATGCCGGCGTTCTGGACATTGTTGCCGTTCTGATTGCCCATGCCGTCATGGATGGTGCCGGCCCACATGGCATCGTTGGAGCCGCCACCCTCCAAAATGTCGATCTCGCTCGGCGACGCACCGTTGGTGAAATGCGGCTGGCTGTAGAGGAAAAAGGCGGGCCAGGCCGCCTGGCCGGGGGGAATCTTGATGTCGGCTTCGAAATAGCCGTATTTCTGGGCGAAGCCCTGGGCGGCGGAGTTTACGGTTTGCAGCATGCCCGAGTTGAAGCCGCCGCCATTGCTCTGCGCCGTGATGGTGAGCACCCCATTGCCGACGCTGAGGGCCCCAGGGGTGGCGACCGCGGTGCCGAGCGAGCTTGGATTGTTTATGCCTTGATCATTCCAGATCGTATGGTTCGCGACGTTGTTGTCCGACCAGTTCGCGCTATTGAATTCATCATCAAATGTCAAAACCATGCCAGATGCAGTCGGGTTATTGGGATCAAAAGTCATGTACGTGCTCCGGAAAAAATGTACGAACCCCACCCGATGCAGCAGGCCTGCACCGGATTTATCTACTTTGGCGTCCACGGGAACAGTGCAGCATCGCTCTTTCGGAAAGGTCACCATCCGAAAGGGGGCGTAAAATTTTATTTCGCCGGGCGTGCCAACGGCGCAATGCCGTCGCACCGGGCGGCGTCTGCGATCAGCTCGGCCGCGCCCGCGCGGCAAGCCGGCGCGCCGAGCGTCCCTCCGCCGACAAGGTTTCCGCTTCCTCTGGGGCGACGCGGCCGAGAGCGGCGGAACGCAAAGCCATGAGGTTCCCGAGGAGACGCCCGCGCCGATCGATCGGCTGTCGAGGCAGCATCGATTTCAGCGCATTAGCGGCAAGATGCCGCATGAGGACACGGCACAAAACGCGCGACGGCAGCGTCCCCTTGCGCCAAAGATAAAGCGGATTGGCGACCTGTGAGAATCCCATGCGGATTCCCGGGATTCTGCCGCTTGGCATGAAGAGATGCACCAGCCGGGCGTTGTGGCAATAAGCAAGCTTGCCGATGTGCGCGCATTGTTGGGCAAAGTCGAGATCTTCCATGTAGCCATAGAGAGGCAAGCGCTCGTCGAAGCGCACGACATCGAAGGCGGCCCTCCTGACGCTCATCGTTGCACCATAGGCGTCGATCGACGTGATGAGATCGAGCTGGAGCGGCGCTTGGTCTCCGGCGTGAACGCGCATGTCGTCGGCAAGCAGAGCGCGTGCGCGCGTGCGCTCCGAACCATTGCAAGCGAGCCCGTTCACAACCATGTGACCTCGGAGAAAAACGACGTCGGGACGCTCGCAAAAAGCGCGTGCGATGGCGGAGAGATAGTCGTTGCGTAATTCGACGTCGTCGTCGAGGAAAGCGACGAGCTCGATTTCAGCGGCAAGAGCATCCACCGCACGATTGCGCTGACGCGTGAGGCCGACTTCGCCGCGGATGATTTTCACATCCGGCAAGCGCGCTGTGCTTGCGGAGACATGCCCTTCGCCTTGAGGCACGCTCAAAACGATTTCGGCCGGGCGCCGCGATTGGCGCAGCACGCAAGAGACGGTTTCTTCCAAGGCGGTCGCGCGATTGGCCGACGCGATCACGACCGCAAGCTTTTCAAGTCTCCCTGACAATGCAAATTTTCCGACGGTGACTGCGAACCGCATTCGCGCCCACTGGAACGGCACGAGCAGATATGAGTTCCACCGGCTGGACCGCCTCGCGACTGGTACGCGAGTTGTGATCCTCGCCTTAGACGTGTTTTCACAGTTGCGGAACCGAGAGACCAAAACCTCGTTGTCTGGGCATGTTCTTTTCCCGCCAGATTGCGTTCGCCGGACCGCAGACGCTCCACCGTTTGCTCGCCATCTCCGACGCATTCCGCGGGGAACATCGACAGCCGGTGCGTTATCGCACGGCGCTGATCACCGGAGCGACGAGCGGCATCGGCGCCGCCTTCGGCGAAGCGCTCCCGCCCGAGACGATGCTGCTGCTGACCGGGCGGCGAAGCGAACGGCTTGCGGCAAGCGCCGCCCGCCTCACGGCCCAAGGTCGAACCATTCACACGCTTGCCGCGGATCTCTCAAGCGCAAGCGGGCGAATCGCCGTCATCGAATGGGCCCGCGGCTTCGGCGTGGACCTGCTCATCTGCAATGCGGGGCTCGGCAAATCGGGACGCTTCATCGAGACGTTCTCGACGTCGCATAGGGAGACCGTCGAGGTCAATATCCTCGCTCCGCTCGAAATCCTCGACGGGTTGCTGCCGACCATGATCGCGACGGCCCGCAAGCTCGGCCGCCGATGCGGCGTCATCATCGTGTCGAGCACCGCCGCCTTCGGGCCGAGACCGGGCATGGCGTGCTATGCGGCGAGCAAGGCATTCCTCCTGCGCCTGGGCCAAGCCCTCGCCATGGAGCTTCGGGATCAACCCGTCGATCTGCTCGTGCTGTGTCCGACCTATACCAGCACCGAATTCTTCGCCCGCGCCGATCTGCCGGTGCCACGCGACGCCATGCCCCCCGACGCCGTCGCGCGCGAGGGCTTGGCCGCACTGGGCCGGCGGACGGTGCATCTCTGCGGGCGTCGATATCAGCCGCTCGATCAGTTCTTCGCCTTCAACCCCTCGCTCGCCATTTGGCGATGGCCGCGCCGGCTGCGCTTGAGCCATCGGTTCGCCGTGCAGCAAGGCGACTTTGCGCGAAAGACCGACCGCAGGAAGCAACGATTTGCACCGCCACGCCTATGAAAATGCGAGGTCGAAACAATGTACGGACTGGCCATCCTTGGCGCCGGACCGGCCGGAACGGGGCCGCTGGTCTGGGCGGCTCAAAACGGCAGGCTGCACGACCTGCTCGATCAAGGCGTGGCCGTGGTCGAACAATCGACCGCCCCGGGCGGGGTGATCGGCAAATACATCGTCAACGCGGACTCGCTCAGCACCTCCTTCATCGAATGCCTCTACGCCCCTGCCGCACAGGACGTCTTTGCGGCCGTTCGTGCGCATGAGGCGGCGCGGCAGCTCGAGCAGAGACGCCTCGAATATCCGCCGCTCACGCTGGTCGCGCGCTATCTCAGCCATCTTTGCCTGACGCTCGAGGAGGTCGTCGCGCAGCATCCAGGGAGCCGCTTTCAGAGCGGCACGCGCGTCACCTCGCTGCATCTGCGGTCCGACGGCACCTGGCTTATCAAATGCTCGCCCGGCGACGATGTGCTGGCGCGAAGCGTGGTCCTGGCGCTGGGCGGCCGGCAGGATGGCGCCGCCATCCTTGCGAGCGAGGTCGTCCCGGGCATCCGCCTGGCGGACATCGCGCCCGAGAAGATCATCCCGAGCGATGTCCTCCTCACGCGGGATGGCCTCGCCTCGGCCGCGGACCTCCTAAGCCGTGCCCGGCATCCTCGCGCGGTCATCGCCGGGGGATCGCACAGCGCCTTCTCCGCCGCCTGGGTGCTGTTGACCAAGCTGCCGGCGACCACTTTCGGCGAGCACGATCTCACCATCCTCCATCGCCGCGCCCCGCGCATCTTTTACCCCTCGCTCGAGGACGCGCTGGCGGATGGCTATCTCGCCGCGGGCCGCGATATTTGCCCGGCGACGAAGCGCGTGCATCGCCTGGGCGGTTTGCGCAATGACGGCCGCGAGCTGTGGCGGCGCTTGACGGGGCGGCCGGGGACGATGCCCGAGCGGCGCGCGCGCATGATGTCGCTCGTCGACACGCCGGCCGATGTCCTTCGCCGCCTGCTCCTGGAAGCGACGCTGATCGTCCCGGCGCTGGGCTATCGCCTCAACACCGTGCCGACCTTCGATGCCGCGGGCCGGAGATTGTCGTTGATGGCCGATCGCGGCGCGATGGCAGTCGACAAGGAGAGCCGCCTGCTACTCGCCGACGGCGCGCCACTGCCCAATGTCTTCGGCGTCGGATTGGGCAGCGGCTACCGGCCCTGGGGAAAGATGGCGGGTGAGCCGGGCTTCGATGGACAGCAGAACAGCCTGTGGCTTTACCAAAACGGCCTCGGCCAGATCATCTATGAAGGCGTGCGGAACTGCTTGTCGGCATCCGCCGCGCGGCCGAGGGCCGTCTTCCGGCATCGGCGCCCAGCCCCGACGCCCGAAACAGCGGACGCGCCGCTCTCGGCCGATATCGATCCCGTGGCAAGCGCCAACGGCTGATTAGAACGACCGCGCCCGGCTTGCGTCACGAATTGGACGTCGCCCGCATCTCGGGATCGGCGGAGGGCGGCAAGGCGCGGCGATGATCGAGGAATGTCGCGAGCAGGCGCTCGAGATAGATTTGCGATTCCTCGTGCATCTCGATGAAGCGGGCGCTGGCGTGCCGGGAAGCCTCGGCCAGTCCTTCGGGATCGCCGGCCCAGAGCCCGATCTGCTCGACGGCGCGCTCCACGAAATCCGCCGCCGCGAAGACATACCCTCCCGTCGTGCCGAGGAGATAGCTGATGCAGCCGCGATCGGTGGCGATGACGGGCACGCCGCTGGCGAGGGCATCGATGACGACCAGAGGCTCAGCCTCGTGCTTGTGAAAGGTCGGGAACAGGAAGACGTCGATATCCTGATAGAAGCGGCGGACATCCTCTGTGTCGAGGCGCCCCAGATAGTTGAGTCGCTCGCCGAGCTCCTTCTGCGCCTCTTCGATCAGCCTGCCCGTTTCACGATCCTCGGCCGGACCGGCAAGCCAGAGATCGACCTCGATGCCGCGGGCGCGGAGCGCGCGCATGGTGTCGAGAACGACGCCGATCCCCTTCTCGCGCGTGAGATTGCTGAGATGGCCGATACGCGGCCGTCTTCCGCCGAAATTGCGCGTGAGATGCCTGGGCTCGATGAAGGCGGTATTCGACACCACGGCGACGCGCCGGACGGAGCGATAATAGCGCTTGAGATCGCGCGCCATCGGCGGCGCCAGCACGATATGGATCGCACCGGGACCGCAAATGGCGAGAAAGGCCGCCATCAGCCGCGAATGCCGGCCGATGTTCCAGTAGGAGTGATAGTGGAGCGCCAATGAGCAGCCGACGGCCCGGCCGACGAGCGCGATGAGGCAGGAGCAGAGCAGGCCCACCCCGCTATGCGGCGCCAAATAGAGCGTGGAGTAACCGGCAAGCCGCGCGCCCAAGATGACGAAGCACGCGGCGACTGCGGAGAACGGCTTCGAGAATGAACGCAGCAGCGGGAACTGATCGACATCATAAGGCGCGACCAGCGCGATCGCGTCGAACCGCTCGAAGACATATTGCGTGACGATGCGCTGGCCGTCCACCGGCGGCGGGAAGAGCCCCATGAAGAGCACCTTGCGTCGGCCGCCCTCGGCGACCGCACGCGCCGGCGCGGCTTTCGGAAGGGCAGTGGCCGGCGCCCCACGCGTCGAGCGGTGCGCGCCGCGGTCGCCCAATATTTTCCAGATCCGCTCGATTTCGTCGGTCTCGACAAAACGTTCTGCGCGATGCTCGGCTTCCATGTTCTTGCCCTCATATTGTTCCGCCGTAAGGCTGCGGATGAGCGCCACGAGGCTTTCGTCGAAAGGTGCCTCCAGACACCAGCCCGTGCCGTGATTCTTAAGGAATTGGCCAACCGCCGTATCGACGAGTCCGATCACCGGCTTGCCGAAATAGCCGGCCTCGTAAAGGCCGTTGGTCAGCAGCCATTTCGAATTTGCGTTGGGAACGTTGCAATCGGCCGACCAGACGATATCGACCGCGCCATAGACCTCGGCCAGATCCTCCGGATTGCGGTAGGGACCGCCATAGGTGACGTTGTCGAGGCGCGCGACATCAGCGAGGAAGCGCGACATGTCGAAATTCGTATAGGGAATTCCCCGCACATGGATGGCCACGTCGTGCGGCAGTTTCTCGGCAAGGCGCTTCAGGATCTCCCAGCTCCGCTCATCGTCGAGATAGCCGAACCAGCCGATGCGCCAGGGACGCCCGAGGGGCCGCCGCGCCGCCACGGGCTCGCGCAGGGCGTCGTCGCCGGGACGTGCCAATTGCCGGAGATGGACGCAACGCGGAACCTTGTTCTCGAAGAGGAACCATCGGCGGCGATAGCCGAGAATCCTTTGATAATAGGCGGTGACGAAATAGGGCGAGCTCACGACCAATAAATCGATCTTCGCGAGCAGCCATTTTTCCACCCGACGAAGCAGCGCGCCGCGCGGCCCGGGCTCGGTGCAGGATTGGTTGACGTCGAAGATTTCATAGATGAAGGGCGCCGAGGAGCCGCTGATCCAGCGGGCGAAGAGCGCCAAAAGGGCATTGTCGAGGTTGCGGCCGACGAAGAGGCCAGCCTCGCTCAAGGTGCCGCGCTGCGACAGGATGCGCAGCGCGGCGAGCGCCAGCGGAATGACGCGGCGGATGCGCGAGCGCGGCATGATATGGCCGAGATTGACGAACTCGCCAGGCTCGCTTCGCATCGCCTCCGAGCGGCGCGCGAAGGCGAAAGGAAGCACCTTGAAGCCGGCATGGCGCCATTGCGAGACGCGCCGCCGCACCGCGGGATCGTCGAGATCGGGGCCGAAATAGGCGACGAGGCCCGGCCGATCACGCGTTGCGGCCGCAGAGTCCGCCAGCGGCGGCAAAGCAGTCTCGGGAACGCTGCCGGACGCCTCATGCGTCCATGTTCCACGCTCAGCCACGCCACCGCCCCTCGGCCAAATTACGCGTCGATAAACGAACACGCGCTGGAAAGGTTGCGTCCTACCGGAGGTAGCGCGGACGATCCAAAAAGTTGAAAATGGCTCCTAGCGAGAAGCGTCTTGGTTTTGTGGCATGAGGATGGGGGACGAGCCCGCCGTTGCGCCGGCATCGACGGGCAGGATCACGCCCGTCACCCAGCGCGCCTCCTCGCTCACGAGGTAGAGCACGGCGTTCCCGACATCCCAGCCCGTGCCCTCGGTCTTGAGCAGCGAGCGGCGCCGGCGCGCCTCGCGCAGCTCGGGCGGCATGCCGCGGCTGTAGACCATGGGCGTATAGACCATGCCCGGCGCGATGCAGTTGACGCGGACGCCCTCGGTCCCGTGATGAGCGGCCATGGCCCGCGTCATGTTGATGACGGCGCCCTTCGAGGTCGAATAAAGCAGATGCGGATGGCCGCCGACCAGCCCGGCGACGGAAGCGATATTGACGATCGCGCCGCCGCCCACCTTGCGCATTTCGGGGATCGCGTATTTCGCCATCAGCATCATCGAGGCGACATTGACCCGCATCGCCTCATCCCACTGGACGGGATCGACCTCGACCGCCGTTCCCTGGGGACCGCCGATGCCGACATTGTTGACGAGGATGTCGAGCCGGCCCCAGCGCTCGACCGTGCGGCGCACCGCCTCGGCGCAAGCGGCGGGATCGGTGACATCGGCCTCGATGACGAATGATTCGCCTTGCTCTTCCGCGATCATCCGCGCCGTAGCCTCGGCCCAAGGCTTCACCGCATCGAGGAGGGCGACGCGCGCGCCGTGCCGCGCCAAGAGGATCGACGCCGCGCGACCATTGCCGATGCCCTCGGCGCGAGAGCCCGCGCCCGTGACGATCGCGACCTTGCCGGCAAGGCGCTTGTCCGAGAATGCGGTCATGGCGTTCTCCTCTGCTCATCCTCGCCCCGCGCCAAGATGAGCGCATCGACGATGGTGCAACCCTGCCCCCTCGCATGCACGATCACCGGATTGAGCTCGATCTCGGAAATGTGATCGCGGTAGGCCGCAGCAAAAACCGAAAGCTGAGCGATGAGATCCGCCAGCGCCGCGCGGTCGCAAGGCGCCGCGCCGCGGAAGCCGTCGAGCAGCGCCGCGATGCGCAACTCGTTCAGCATGTCCTCGGCGCCCGCACGATCGACCGGCGCCAGGCGATAGGCTGCATCCTTGAAGAGCTCGGTGGTGATGCCGCCGGCACCCACCATGACGAGCGGGCCGAAGGCGGGATCGCGTATCGTGCCGATGATCATCTCGAGACCCTGGCGCGCCATGCTTTGCAACAGCACGCCTTGGAGCCGCGCTTCGGGCCGGTGATGACGCGCCGCGCTCATCACCTCGCCGAAGGCCGCGCGCAGCGAAGCGCTATCGCCAAGGCCGAGACGCACGCCGCCGATCTCCGTCTTGTGCGGAATATCGGGCGACTGGATCTTGAGCGCGAGCGGAAATCCGAGCGCTGCCGCCGCGTCCTCGAGATCCTCGATCCGCGTGACGAGGCGATGCGGCGGCAGGGCGATGCCGGCGAGCGCCAGGATCTCCCTGGCATCGTATTCGGAGAAAACCTTTTTTGCCGCGAGCATTGCCTCGAGCCGCGGCGCGCGTAGCGACGGGGACGCGGGCGCCGGCGTTTTGAAAGCGCCGCGGCGGGTCAGCGCCCGAACCGCGCTGCCGAGCGCGGCAAGCCCGGTATGGATGGTGACGCCGGCGGTCGCCAGCGCCTTGCGCGCGAAGAATGATGGCAGCGTATAGCTGTAGAAAAGCACCGGCTTCGTCTGCGCCGCGACGATCGCCTTGAGTGCCGAGAGATCGATCGTCATCCGCGTCTCGCTCGCCAGCGAGACGACCACCACGATCGCATCGACCACTTCGCTCGCGCACAGCCGCTCGATGGCGCGAATGAGGCCGCCGGTGTGGACGGCCTGCGCCGTGATATCGACCGGATTGCGCGCCGAGCCGTAAGCCGGGATGAAGGCGCGGATCGCCCTCTGCAGCTCCGCGGGAAGCTCGGGGAGATCGAGCCCGGCGCCCGCCAGTGCATCGGCCGCCCAGGCGCCGGCGCCGCCCGAGGTCGTCACCACCGCGACGCGGTTGCCGCGCGCCGGCGGGCAGGTCGCAAACGCCGCCGCGATGGCGACGGCTTCGTCGGGATCGGCGACGGAGATAACGCCATATCTGCGGAAGACCGCGTCATAGGCGGTGTTCCAGCCGGCCATGCTGGCGGTGTGGGACAGGGCCGCACGTTCGCCCGCGGCCGAACGGCCCATTTTCGCAGCGATCACCGGCTTGCCGCGTCTGGCCGCCGCCGCGGCCGCGGCGATGAATGTCGCGGGATCGCGCACGCCTTCAAGGAACAGCAGGATCGCCGAAGTCGCCTCGTCCTCGACCATGAAAGCGAGGAAATCGCTCGCGGTGAGATCGGCCTCGTTGCCGGTGCTCACGACATAGCTGAAGCTCAGACCTTGCGCGCGGCCGCGATTGTAAAGCGCAAAGCCCATTCCGCCGCTTTGCGCGATGATGCCGATGCGACGCCGGGTCGCTTCAAGGATCTCCTCGCCGGGCTTCAGATCGACGGCCGGGCTGAAGGTCGCGGCGACATGCGCGATCTCGTTGTGGAAGCCCTCGGCATTGGGGCCCGAAATGCGCATGCCGGTGCGCCGCGCCAGCGCCGCGATCTCCTCTTGCAGACGCGACTGCTCGCCGCCCTGCTCAGCAAAGCCTGAGGAGATGATGACGGCATGGCCGACACCCGCCGCCGCGCATTCCGCGAGGGCGCCCAGCACGGCTTCCGCGGGGATGGCGATGAGCGCGAGATCGATCGGGGCGCCGATCGCGGCGACCGAAGGAAAGCAGCGGACGCCATCGATCTCGCCATAGCTCGGATTGACGGGGTAGAGGCGGCCGGCATAGCCGTTCTTGCGCAGGAGATGGAGCAGCAGCCCGCGGATCTTGGTCTTTTCCGGCGAGGCGCCGATGATCGCAATGGCCTCGGGCGCGAAGAAACGCGCCAGCGGATGCGGCGTTGCGGTCACCGGCGTCTTCCTCCTGTCCTCGCGCCCGCAGCAGAGTATCGCAACGGCCGATGCCTCTCCAGGGGACAACAAGGGGGTGGTTGCGTCGGGGGACAGCGTGTAGGCTCGACATCCAACAAGCCGGCCGGGCACGTGCCGGCGCCTTCGGGAGGTACCGGAATGATCTCGGGCTTTCGCCTTCTCGCCTGTGCCGCGTCGCTCATGCTGGCGCTCGCTCAAGGCGGCATCGCCCAGACGCGCGGCGGCAAGGTGACGCTCGCCGTCGAGCAGGACATCGCCGGGTTCGATCCGCTGATCGTCGGCGTCTACGATACCGGACAGGAGGCGACGGCGGCACTGATCTTCGAGACGCTGACCAAGCTCGACGACAACGCCAAGGCCAAGCCCGCGCTGGCGCTCTCCTGGACATCGACGCCGGACTTCAAGAACTGGACCTTCAAGCTGCGTCCCGGCGTCAAGTTCCAGGACGGCTCACCCTTCAACGCCGAGGCTGTCGCCTTCAACTACAAGCGGATGATGGATCCCAAGAACCATTGCCGCTGCGCCTTCTATCTCACGGCCATCGCTTCGGTGGAGCCCGTGGATGAGCTCACCGTCACCTTTCATCTGCGCGATCCCGCGGTGGAATTTCCGGCGCTCATCGCGCCAAGCACCGTCACCAACGTCCTTCATTCGCCGAAGGCGGTTCAGGAGATGGGCGAGGCTTACAACCGACATCCCGTCGGCACCGGGCCTTTCAAGCTCAAATCCTGGCAATCCGGCGACCGGCTCGTGGTCGAGCGCAATCCCGATTACTGGAACGCCGGCCACCCCTATCTCGATGAGGTCGTAATCCGCCCGCTGCCCGACGCGCCCGCGCGTTTTGCCAGCATCCTCTCGGGCGAGAGCGATATCATCTGGGACGATCAGGCCGATGATGTCCTGCGGGCGAAGAAGAATCCTGCCGTCGTCGTGCATGAATATGCGGGATCGGGCGCGCAGGTCTATGCCTTCAACACCAAGGTTCCGCCCTTCGATGATGTGCGGGTGCGCCAGGCGATGCGCTATGCGCTCGATCTCCAGGCCTATGCCGATGCACAATGGGGCGGGCTGTGGAAGCCGGCGAAGGATCCTTACGGCCCCGGCTCTTTCGTCAAGTGCAAGGACGCGGGCGCGCTCCCCTATGATCCCGCCAAGGCGAAGGCACTCCTCAAGGATTATGGCAAGCCCGTCGTCTTCAAGATGATGGTGACGGCGACGCCGCGCGGGCGGGCGGTCGGCCAGATCTTCCAGGAGTTCTGGAAGGCGGTCGGCGCCGAGGCGACGATCGATCAGGTCGATCAGACGACACTCGTCACCAAGGCGTTCCGCCGCGATTTCCAGTTGACGCCCTGGCGCATCATCGATCTCGCCGATCCCGATCCGCAGATGTACGCGAATTTCCACACGGGAAGCCCGGTCAACCTCGCCAATTACTCGAACCCTGAGATCGACAAGCTCTTGGATCAGGCGCGCGGCACCGCCGATCCCGAGCAGCGCAGCCAAGCCTACTGCGCCATCGCCAAGATCCTCAACACCGAGGTCCCCTGGTTCTGGACGCTCGACAACCACTATTTCTCGATCGCCAAGCCGGGGCTCAAGGGCATCCCCAAGCAGTACAGCGATGTGATCGACCTCGCCGATGCGTGGTGGGACAAGAAATAGGTGGCACACCCTATTTGCCGGCGATTATCATGGTTCGGAAGAGGAAAACCGCGGCAACAAGCGGGATCATCACGGGAGGAAGCTCAATGCGTCGCGCACTCTTTTGTCTGCCCGGTCTTCTTGCCGCGATGGTGACGTTTTCGGCCGCCGCCGACACGCTCCCGCCGGCGCAGATGCCGAAGCCCAAGGTCGGCGACTACATCGAGTACAGCCCCCGTTTCGTCAATCTCGATTGCAAGCGTTGGGAAGTGACGAATACGAACAAGAATGGCTTTCTCACCATTCAATGCGGCGACAAGACCGCTTTTTTGTCGGCGGAGAACGGCAATCTCTCGAAGATCGTCAGCGGCGACGGCGAGACGCTGGTCCAGTTCAAGCCTTATTTGCCGAGCGTCTCCTTCCCCCTTCAGGTCGGCAAGAAATGGGAAGGGAAATATTCGGGCTACACCGCCGATAACGGGCTGCGCTGGAGCGGCGACCAGAGTTGCGAGGTCAAGGACGTCGAGCCGGTGAAGGTGCCGGCCGGAGAGTTCGAGACCTATCGCATCGATTGCCTCGACAATGTGCAGGTCGTCAACAAGATCTATCCGATCCACACGACGGCCTGGTACGCGCCCAAGCTCGGCGCCTCGGTCAAATTCGTCAATAAGGAGAACCCGCCCTACGATTATGTGGTGACAGGCTTCGGCACGAAATAAGGGGTACTCCCGGAACAACCGCCGAAAGGGAGGGTGTCACCATGCAGTCAATCTCGGGCTTGCACACCGTGCTTCGCGGAATCGCCGTCTCCTGCGCCGCCCTGATCGCGCTCGGCGGCGTGGCGGCGAGCCAGACGCGCGGCGGCACGGTCACGATGGGCGTCGAGCAGGACATCGCCGGCTTCGACCCGATCGTCGTCGGCGTCTACGATACCGGCCCGATGGCGGCCGCCGCCCTGCTGTTCGACACACTGACCCGCCTCGACGACAACGGCGTCGTTGAGCCGCGTCTCGCGCTTTCCTGGAGCTCGTCGCCCGATTTCAAGAAATGGACATTCAAGCTGCGTCCCGGCGTCAAGTTCCAGGACGGCTCGCCCTTCGACGCCGAGGCGGTCGCCTTCAATTACGACCGCATGATGGACCCCGCCAATAACTGCCGTTGCGCCTTCTTCCTGAACGGCATCTCCAACATCGACACGCCCGATGAGCTCACTGTCGTCTATCACCTGCGCGTGCCGTCGGTGAATTTTCCGGCGCTGCTCTCCCCGCCCGCGGTGACCAACGTCTTCCATTCGCCGAAGGCGATCAAAGAGCTGGGCGAAGGCTACAACCACCACCCCGTCGGCACCGGGCCTTTCAAGCTCAAATCCTGGCAAATCGGCGACCGCATCGTCCTCGAACGCAATCCCGATTATTGGAATCCCGGCCATCCCTATCTCGACGAGGTCGTGATCCGCCCGCTGCCCGATCCGGGCGCGCGCTTTGCGAGCCTCGTCGCCGGCGATGTCGACATCATCTGGGACGATCAGGCGGATGCCATCAAGAAGGCGATGGGGATGCCGTCGCTTAGAGTTAATCAATACGACGGCTCGGGCATCTCGACGATCGTCCTCAATGTGAAGAAGCCGCCGCTCGATGATATCCGCGTGCGCCAGGCCTTGCGCTATGCCGCCGACATCCAGGGCTTCGCCGATGCCTTCGCCGAGGGCCTCTATCAGCCGGCGAAGGACCCCTATGGCTCCGGTTCCTTCGTCAAATGCAAGGATCCCGGCACGCTCCCCTTCGATCTCGCCAAGGCGCAGGCGCTCGTCAAGGAATACGGCAAGCCGATCAACCTCAAATTCATGGTGACGGCCGAGCCGCGCGGCATGGGGATCGGCCAGATCTTCCAGGAATTCTGGAAGGCGGCCGGCATCACCGTGACGCTCGATCCCGTCGATCAGACGACCTTCGTCACCAAATCCTTCCAGCATGATTTCGAGATCGGCGGCTGGCGCATCGCCGATCTCGCCGATCCCGAGCCGCAGATGTATGCGGATTTCCACACCGGCAGCCCGGTCAACATCGCGCAATATTCGAACCCGGAGGTCGACAAGCTGCTCGAGGAGGCGCGCTCGGTCGCCGATCAGGAGAAGCGCATCGCGGATTACTGCCAGATCGCCAAGATCCTCAACAAGGAGGTGCCATGGATCTGGCTCTTCAGCAATCACTACTTCAACATCGCCAAGGCGGAGCTCAAAGGCGTCCATAAGCAATACAGCAACACGGTCGACGTCGCCGACGCCTGGTGGGAAAAGAAGAAGTAAGCAAGCGCCATCATGCTCGGCTTCATCGGCCGCCGCCTGATCTACCTCGTCCCCGTCGTCCTGGCGGTCACCGCCTTAACCTTCCTCATCGCCTCGCTGCTGCCGGGCGATCTCGCGGTCGCGATGCTCGGCGACCAGGCGACGCCTGAGAATGTCGCGGCGCTGCACAAGAAACTCGGCCTCGATCTGCCGCTCTGGCGGCAATATCTCCATTGGCTCGGCGGCGTCTTGACCGGCGATCTCGGCGCCTCGCACCGCACCGGCGAGACGGTGCTCCATGCGATCGCCAACCGGCTTCCCGTGACGATCGAGCTCATGGTGATCGCCGAATTGGGCGGGCTCCTCATCGGCGTGCCGCTCGGCATTCTCTGTGCCGTGCGCGCGGGCTCGTCGCTCGACAAGGCCGTCTCCGGGCTCGCCTTCGGCATCCTCTCGGTTCCGCCCTTCCTCCTCGCCATCCTGCTGATCTTCCTCTTTGCGCTGCGCATGGGCATCCTGCCGGCCACCAGTTATGTGCCTCTCTCGCAGGACGTCCTCGGCAATCTCCGCAGCATGGCGCTTCCCGGCGCGACATTGGCGCTGCTCGAATGGCCGGCGCTGATGCGCGTCCTGCGCAGCGACATGATCACGACCTTGCAGGAGAACTTCATCGCCATGGCGCGCGCCAAGGGCCTGCCCCAGCGGCGCGTTCTCCTCGTCCACGCCTTGAAGCCATCCTCGCTTACGCTGGTGACGATCATCGGCCTCAATATCGGCCGGCTCATCGGCGGCACCGTCATCATCGAGACCATCTTCGCGCTGCCCGGTCTCGGCCGGCTCATCGTCGAATCGATCTACACCCGCGACTTCATCATCTTGCAGGGCGCGGTGCTCTTTGTCGCGGTCGCCTTCGTGCTCATCAATTTCGTGGTCGACGTGCTCTATGCCGTGCTCGACCCCCGGATTCGCCATGGCCGCGCTTGACGCCAGCGAGATCGGCGGCGTCGCCGAAGCACCGAGCCGCCGGCGCGGCATGGGGCCGGTCTTCTGGCTCGCCGTCGGCTGGATCGCCTTCATCATCCTCATCGCGATCCTCGCCAACCTGCTGCCGCTCGCGGACCCCAGCAAGATGACGCTCTTGGCGCGCCGCGCCGGCCCGAGCGCCGCCCATCTTCTCGGCACCGACAGCCTCGGCCGCGACGTCCTCTCGCGTCTCGTCTTCGGCGCCCGCAGCTCGCTCGCGGTGGGTCTCCTGGCGCCGCTCCTCGGCACCCTCGCCGGCGGCGCGCTCGGCCTCCTCGCCGGATATTTCGGCGGACGGATCGAGCTCATCATCATCGGTCTCACCGATGTGTTGCTCGCCTTTCCGCCCTTGGTCCTGGCGCTCGCCGTCGTGGCATATCTCGGGCCGTCGATCGTCAATCTCATCCTGGTCCTGGGCATATTGACTGTGCCCGCGGTGACGCGCGTCGCGCGTGCCGCGACGCTGGCCGTGCGCGAGCGCGATTTCGTCACCGCGGCGCGCGCGCTCGGCGCCAGCCATCGCCGCATCCTCCTGCGCGAGATCCTGCCCATCGTCATGCTGCCGCTTTCGGCCTTCTTTCTCGTGCTGGTGGCGGTCATCATCGTCGCCGAGGGCATTCTGAGCTTTTTGGGCTTGGGCGTGCCGCCGCCCGCGCCCACCTGGGGCAGCATGATCGCCGAAGGCCGCGACAATCTCGATGTCGCCCCGCATATCGCCTTCTTTCCCTCGATCGCCATGTTCCTGACGGTGCTTGCCTTCAATCTTGTCGGCGACACGCTGCGCGCCGTCACCGATCCCAAGCGCGGCACGTCGTGAGCGGGGCGGCGCTGCTCGAGGTCGAGGATCTCACGGTCGAGCTGCCGACCGAACGCGGGCCTCTCCGCGCGGTTGCGGGGGTGAGCCTCAGCCTCGCCGCCGGGCGCACCCTGGGCATCGTCGGCGAATCGGGCTCGGGCAAGACGATGCTGTCGCGCGCCGTGCTGCGCCTGCTGCCCCATGCAGCGCGGGTCACGGGACGCGTGCGCTTCGAGGGGCGGGATCTCTACGCGATCTCGCGCGAGGCGCTTCGGCGGTTGCGCGGGCGGGAGCTCGCCGTCGTTTTTCAGGACCCGATGACCTCGCTCAACCCTGTGCTCACCATCGGCAGCCAGATCGCCGAGGCCCTGCGCGAGCATCTGGGCCTCGCGCAGGCTGCGGCCTTCGCGCGCGCCGTCGAGCTCTTGGCCGAGGTCGGCATTCCCGAGCCCGAGCGGCGCGCGCGCCAGTTCCCGCACCAAATGTCGGGCGGCATGCGGCAGCGGGTGGCGATCGCGATTGCGCTTTCTTGCGAGCCCAAGCTGCTCATCGCCGACGAGCCGACGACGGCGCTCGACGTCACCGTCCAGGCGCAGATCCTCGACCTCCTGGCGCGCGAACAAAGTAAGCGCCACATGGCCCTCATCCTCATCACGCATGATCTCGGCGTCGTCGCCGGGCGCACCGACGAGGTCGCGGTGATGTATGCGGGAGGGATCGTCGAGCGCGCGCCCACCCGCGCGCTCTTCAAGAGCATGCGCTGCCCCTACACCCAAGCCTTGATGGCGGCGATCCCCAAGCTCCATGCGCCGCCGCACACGCCGCTCGCCGCCATCGGCGGGTCGCCGCCCGATCCGACGCGGCCGCCCTCCGGCTGTCCCTTCAACCCGCGCTGCCGCTATGCGCAGGAGCGCTGCCGCTGCGAGCCCGCCGCGCTCACGCCGCCCGATGCCAGCGGCCATCAATATGCGTGCTGGTTTCCCGTGGGCGATCCGGCCGCGGCGGAGGGATGATGGCGGGAAGCGGGCGGGCGCCGCTGCGGCAGGATCCGATGCTGCTCAGCGTCGAGAACCTCGTTGTCGAATATGGCAGCGGCCCCTATCGCGTTCACGCCGTCTCCGATGTCAGCTTCGATGTGCGGCGCGGCGAGACGCTGGGGCTCGTCGGCGAATCCGGCTGCGGCAAGTCCACGCTCGGCCGTGCCATTCTTCAGCTCTACCGTCCCACGGCCGGGCGCGTGCTCTTCGAAGGCGCCGATCTTACGCAAGAGAGCGGCGAGGCGCTGCGCCGCATCCGGCGGCGCGTTCAGCTCATCTTCCAAGACCCGATCGCCTCCCTCAACCCGTTGCGACGGGTCGGCGAGATCGTCGCCGAGCCCTTGGCGATCGCCGGCATCGGCGATGGCGCGGAGCGCGAGCGCCGCGTGCGCGCCGTCCTCAACGCGGTCGGCCTCGATGCCGATATGGTGATGCGTCGGCGTCCCCATGAATTCTCCGGTGGGCAATGCCAGCGCATCTCGATCGCACGCGCCCTGGTGCTCGAGCCCGATCTCATCATCTGCGACGAGCCGGTCTCCGCGCTCGACGTCTCGATCCGCGCGCAGATCCTGAACCTCCTCGAGGAGATGAAGACGCGCTACGGCCTCACCCTCATCTTCATCGCTCATGACCTCGCCGTGGTAAAGGCGGTGAGCGACCGCGTCGCGGTCATGTATTTGGGCAAGCTCTGCGAGATCGGTCCGGCCGAGCAGGTGTTCGAACGACCGACGCATCCCTATACCTCGGTGCTGCTTGCCGCGATTCCGCTCCCCGACCCCGACGCACCGGTTCCCGAAGCGTTGGCTTTCGGCGAG
>Ga0209062_1003434_pt1 | contig 18304 bp, 9 predicted proteins | sample Coa_R2_2_FD_187158 | JGI IMG/M metagenome (GOLD analysis project Ga0209062, IMG submission 187158) | Surface soil microbial communities from Centralia Pennsylvania, which are recovering from an underground coalmine fire - Coalmine... | ecosystem: Environmental > Terrestrial > Soil > Unclassified ...
AGCAAGGCGCGCGGTGCTCAGCCAGCCCCGCTGCTTAACCCATTTGCCGGCTGGCACCCGGATATCGCCGGCGATTACCATACGATGCTCCTCGAACTGTGGGCCTATCTGGCCGATGTGCTAACCTTTTACCAGGAGCGCATCGCCAACGAAGCCTACCTGCCCACCGCCACGCAAGACGACTCGTTGTACCGCCTGGCCGACTTGATCGGCTACCGACCGCGCCCCGTTGTCGCGGCCACGACCGCGCTGGCGCTCACGGTCGCCCCCGACAAGGACGTGCACCTCCCCGGGAGCCTGCGCGTGAGCGCGCCCGCGGCGCCGGGTCAGCCGGCCGCCGTCTTTGAGCTCGGGGCACCGGTCAGCGTGAGCGGCGGCGCCAGCGTCGTCACACCGCTGACCACGTTGACCAGGAACCAGTTCGCCCCGCTTCGCGACTATGTCGCTCTGGATGGCCTCCTCATCTCCCCGTTGCGCCTGAGCCAATTCCCCGCGGGGGTGGATGTGGTCCGCCAGGCGGCCGCGGCGGTCTACGGCAATGCCGCCGACGCCTATCTGCGGGCGATCGGTATCGACTATATCCTCGCCACGGTGGACGATCCCTCCGATCTGACTATGCAGGTGACCATACAGGGGGCCTATCGCGCGGGGTTCGCGACGCACGACACGGATGCGCCGATCCCGGCGACGCCATCCTCCGTCGCACAGGAGATCGTCGATGTTGCCCGTACCATGCCGGATCTCGCTCCCGGTGCCGCCATGGCGGTCCTCAAACAGGACGGGGCGACGCCAACCCTCGAGCTGCGCACCATCGCCAGCATCGCCGTCGCGGCCGGCGCCACGCGCGCCTCCCTGGACATCGCGGACAAAGCGCCGCGGCAGGTGGTGCTGGAAGGGATCAACACGCGCATGGCTCTCGGGGACCATGTTCTCATCGTCGAAAACGCGGGTGTCCGGGAGCAGGAGAAAGCCACCCTACAGCAGATCATGGCGATCGGCGTGGATCCGAAGGCCGCGACCACCACGATCACCTGGCAGGAGGACTTGAAAGACACTTATGGCGCGACGGCCATAGCCCTCCACGCCCTGCACGTGCGAGCGCGCCCCTTCGGCAGCCACGCACCTCTCTGGGGATCGCTACCGGCAGCGCTGACCGGTGTCGCGCCGACCTTTCCCAACGCCGCTGTCGGCGGGCTCCCCCCGGCGGCGTTGGCCGCCGCCAGCCTGGCACCCGCCAACGCGCCGTATGCAGACAAGGACTGGGACGATACGGGCAACGCCTGGGCCTACCTGCCCACTCCGGGAGACGCGATGGACGCAGTCTACCTGGACGGCCTCTACGCCGCCGTTCAGGGCACACCCGACAAACCGGGATGGGCCGTGCTGGAAGCCAACCGCGCTCCCTGGATACTGCGCGAATGGACACCGCTGGAGGGCAGCAAAGTCGCCGGAATCAGCCGGGAGATGTCGTGGACCGGCGACTTCGCCGGGATCGGCGGCACGCAATTGCTGTTTTATGCCGCGGGCTCCTGGTACTTTGGCACATGCAACGGTCAGACGATCAGCGCGCGGGCGCTCACGCAGGACGGATCGGCCCCGGTCGACCTCTCGCGCCAGATGATCTGGGCCGGGAACATCAGGCCCGCGAGGCCACCCGGTGCGCCGCGCGCCGAACTGTTACTCTTCTCGACCGTGGATAGGCGGTGGTGGCTCGGCACCGTCGCCGCCGACACATACGTGCTCACCTGGACCCAGTTGACACCATCGACCAACTTCGGCGGCGGTGACACCGGACAACCCATGTTGGCCTGGGCAGGCGCGTTCCTCACCAGGGACCACCTGGCGGTGCTCTTCTACAAGACGGGCGTCGATCAGTGGTGGTTGGCCAGGGTGGAGACAGGTGGCGCGGGTAGGAGTAACCTGGACCTGAGCCGTCTGCCGTCCGGCGTCGCCAAGGCCGCCGGACTGGTGCGCTGGCAGGGGGCATTCAGCGGCGCCGATCACGACGAGTTGCTAGTCTACGACGCCGCCGGGACCTGGCGCCTGGGCACCTGTGCGCAAAGCGATACCGGCGAACTGTCGCTGTCCTGGGCCACCGTCCGTTCGACGTTGCCCATCGCCGGAGGCAGGCGCCCGATCGCCGGAGCGTTTGCGCCCGGTTCGCAGGACGGGCAGGTGCGCGACGCACTGTTCTTCTATAGCGCAGCCGATCGAGTGTGGCAACTAGGCACGTTGACCCAAGCGGGGGCTGACGGCCTGGCTTTCCGCTGGGTCCCCGCCGGCCAGATGGCGGACATCGCCGACAAGGTGCGCGCGGAGAATCTGCGCGGCAATTTCAGCGGCGCCGGCCGGTGCGAGCTACTCTCCTACTCCGACCACGACCAGCGTTGGCGCTTGGCGCGGATAACCGACGGGCAGCTCAGCTGGTCTCTTGCCGGTGATAGCACCGTGATCGGCCCATTGGGTGACGCTCCGCTCTTCTGGGCGGGCGCCTTCGTGACCCCCACCCACGATGATATCCTGGTCTACAACGCGGTAGACGGCACATGGTGGCTCGGTGGGTTGAGACAGGCCGATCCGTATCAGGTCTTCCACATTGTGGATGCGCAACCCGCCACCAAGGCCGCGTACCTGCTCAATGCCCGCGTGACGCGCCTGCAGTTCCGTGCGGGCGAGAACGTTCAGAGTGCCACCGGGCGATTCGCTCTTCGTGACACCGTCATCCATGTTGTGACCGAGCCGCTTGAGCTCCGCAACAGCCAGCCTCTGCCGGCGCGCCCGGTAGAGGGTGGGGCGCTGTTGCTCTCGGGAGCGCATCGCGACCTGCGCGCCGGCCAACACATCATCGTGCGCGGCAGCTTGATCGCCCCCCCGACGGGACAGCCAGAAACCGGCGTGGAGCAGGCGACCGTCGCCGGCGCCCCGATCGTGGAGGTATTGGACGGAGTGAGTATGACGACGGTCCCCCTGGCGACGCCGTTGACCAACAGGTATGCACCGGATGGGCTTCAGGTCGATACGCACGTCGTCATGGCTACGCAAGGCCAGACGGTGCGCGATGAAGGTCTCGGCAGTGGCACAGGCGCGGCCTTCCAGTCCTATCCGCTCAAGCGAGGGCCGCTGATCTACGTGCTCGTGTCGGGGCCGGACGGCACCAGCAGGCCGCAGAGCACGCTCACGGTTACGGTCAATGGCGTACAGTGGACTGAGCGTCCCTCGCTCTGGGAAAGCACACCCGACGCGCTGCACTTCGTCACCACGACAGACGCCGCGGGACTGACGACCGTCCATTTTGGCGATGGCGTCCGTGGCGCGCGGCCGCCTTCCGGGCGCGACAATATCCGCGCGACCTATCGAACGGGCCTGGGTGCATCGGGCAACCTACCCGCGGGTGCCATTACGCAACTCATCGACTCGGTGCCCGGGCTTCAGGGTATACGCAGCCCACTGGCGCCGGCAGACGGGACCGACAGAGAGAGCGGAGACGAGGTCCGTCGCAAAGCCCCCGCGAGCAGCCTCTGGTTCTTCTGCAGCGCCGTGACCCCCGCTGATTATGCGGCGCTAGCCCTGAGCTGCGAGGGCGTGGCCAAGGCCACGGCACGCTGGATATGGCGCGAGGCCGAGGCCCCGGGCGCGGCCGGGAGGCCGAGCATTTTGCTGACGGTGGCCGGGACCTCCGGAGATCCACTCTCGTCCGGCCTGGGCCGACAACTGCGCGCTTTCATGGATGCGCAGCGCGATCCCAACGTGGAGCTGCGTCTGCGTGACGTGACACCGGTCTATCTCGATGTCGAGGCGATTATCGACGTCGAGCCGCTCGCGTCACGCCGCGATACCCTCGCCGCCGCGGTTGCCGCCCTCAATCCCGGCACTAACCCGGACGGCACGGCCGGATTCTTCTCTTTCTCGCGCCTGCAGATCGGCCAAGGCATTTCACTCGGCGCCGTCTATGCGGTGCTCCAGTCCGTGAATGGGGTCCGCGACGCGGTGGTCACCCGACTGTGCCCGCCACAGACACCCGTGGATGCGCCACAAGCCGTCGGCGACATCGCGATAGCGGACGGTGAGCTTGTTGTGATCAAGAACGATCCGGCCGATACGGCCAACCACTTTGGCAAACTGCACATCGTGCTGGGACAAGGGGGCATTGCGGACGCATGAGACGAAATGACGCGATCGACTTCACCATGCGGCTCTATAACCGCATGCCGGCCTACTACCGCTTTTACGACGCCCAGGAGGGCTATCCGCTGCTGGCCCTGTGGCGTGTCATCGGAGAGCAGGCGGCAAACCTGCGCCAGGACCTTGACGCCCTGTGGGACAACTACTTCATCGAGACCTGCGACGACTGGGCCGTTCCCTACATCGGCGCGCTGGTGGGCGTCAACCCGTCGCAACATCCGATCGGCCAGAGCGATCGCCTGGAGGTCTGGAAAGCGATATCGTGGCGGCGCGGCAAGGGCACGCTCAACACCTTGAGCGAAGTGGCCAACGCGGTCGGCGGGTGGCCGGCCGATCTGGCCGAGTTTTTCAGGGTGTTGGGTTGGTCGCAGAACCTGAACCACCCGCGCCCCATGGCACTGCTGACGGCCGGTCTTAGCGACCCCCACGCGCTCGATCTGTTGGGGCAGGCATCCGATACCTTTGCTCACGCCGTGGACATCAGGGTGCCGCATCCATGTGACCAAGCGCGCGTCACGCCCGACTCGCTGGGGATCGGGCGCGCGGCGTGGGGTACGCCGGGCCGTTACGGCATCAAGCATCTCGGGGTCTTCTGCCGCCGGCTGGAAACATTTCGCTTGCAGGGTGTGACCCCGGCACCAGTCCATGGCACGACCGATCCATCCGGCACCACGCGCTGTAGCTTTGACCCGTTGGGACACGATACGCCGCTCTTCGTCACTGCGTCATGCCTGCCGCTCAGTCGCGCTACCTTCGAGCAGGCGCCGTGGGCCTATTGGGGCCAGGACCTCGCCATACGCCGATTCGGCGTTCTGCTTGCCGGCGCCATATCCCCGGAGGATGCGCCCGCATCCTGGCCGGGATATGCCGACGATCCCCGATCGTGCCGGTTCACCGATGGCCGGCTTGAGCGTAGCGTGCCCGCGAGCCAGGACCCCTTCTCCTTCGGAGGACAGCTGGCCGGCGGTACGCCCTACAGCCGGGTAAACCTGCGACTGCTCGACCCGACGTCCTTTGAGCTCGGCGGAGCACACTTCATCGTGACGGCTACCTGGCAGCAGGACGGAAGGGGTGATCCCCTTCCCCTCGCCGCGCTGAGCACGTTGCACGCGGCCCTCCATACCGAGAGCGCCAGCTACTCCCTCTACGATGCGGATACGACGTACGGCGCCGGCCATCTGGTGATAAGGATAGAGACCGGCCGCCCGGTGGGCGCAGCCGAGGAGTCCAGCCCGCGGCGCCGGGTGGCCGCACGCGTCGGGTGGCCGCAGGCCTGGTCGTCCCTGAGCCATGCGCCGCCGGCCCGCTTCCCAGGCGCCGTGCTGGCGATCCACGCGGTGCGCCACGGTGTGTGGCACGCCGCCGACGCGCTGTATGTATATCTGCCGCCCTGTTTCATCACCCCGGCGGCCCCCATGACCTTCGAGGTGAAAGACGACGGCAGCACGGCGCGCGTTGCAGACGAGGGTGAGGAACCGCTCGGGCGGGCGTCCGGCGGGCAAGTGTACCCATCGCGCGTGCTGCGGCCGGGCGTCGCGCCGGTAGCGACTATCACCCGGCTGCATCGCGTGCGGAACGGGCTACGGCTGCTGGATCACGAGCGCCTTGAGGCCGATGACGGCCTAGCGATGCGCGTTGAGGTCGGCCTCTGCGATGTGTCGGCCGATGTCTTCAACACCGCGTTTGCCGCGCTCCTCGGCGCCGTGGCCACGGCCAGGCAGGAGCACGTGGCGCTCCAGGGGCTCGACGTGCCCAACCCGTGGCCCGCTTTCGCCTACGCGCCGGTGGCCGAGGACGCACCACTGGCGGACGCCGCGCAGTTCGTCCTCGGCGTGCACCTCGTCCCGCTCCAGGGCGACTTCCTTCCGCGGGCCGAGTTGATAGTGACCGGTCGGGACGGCCAAACCCTGTTGGTTTACCTGCCGGAGGTGAGCGGCGTCGGACCGGACGGCGTCTGGCTGCTCGTGGCCGATGACGGCAGCACGTACCTTGCACCGGCCCCGGATGAGAAAATTAGCATCTGGCGATCCCGATCATACGCCGGACTTGCGCTGGCGCGCGCCGCCGCAGGCCAGGTTCTGCCGCTTCCCGGCGAGTGGCCCCTGCGGCAAAGGGTGCTGGTGGCCATCGACCTGACCGGTGAGGACGAGAGGTCCTGGCAGCGCGTTCGGCGGGTGCTGCGACGCGGCGATCTGGGCATCGATCCGGAGCATGGCCGCTTCGCCCTGCACGACGATCCGATCCTGCGCGATGGCTCCGCCCTGCTGGACGGAAGCTGGAGCGTCGACTATGTCGAGGCCTTCTCGGGCCCAGTGGGGGCCCGTCCCTTCGACGGACAGTTCGACCCCACCGTCGCCCCGACGCGGCTGGTCGCGCGCTCCGGGGATGCCTGGAGTGCCCTCGCCCCGCAAGCCGCCGTCCACGGCGACCTTGCCGCCGCCTTGCGGGAGGCACAGGATGGCGAGGTGATCGAGATCGCGGACAGCGCCACATATGCGGCCGCCGCACCGATAGAGATACCGGCGCGCCTCAAGACCTTGACCGTCCGGGCGGGCTCCGGACAACGTCCCTGCTTGACTTTCTACCACGACGGGGTACCGACGGTGGCCAGTCTCCGCATCAGGGCTCCCATGGACGCTCTGACGATCAGCGGCCTCTTGATCAGCGGTGGGCCGCTACTGATCGAGGACAGCGTCGCGCAGTTACGTCTCATGGGCTGCACGCTGGATCCTCGCAGCGGCGCTCGGGCTCATTGCTCGCTTGCCGCCATCGGCCCGGGATCGGACCAGTCGGACAGCTTCCTGTTGTGCCGCTGCATCACCGGTGCTCTGCGCACTGGACCGGGCGTGCACCACCTCACCATAGCCGACTCGATCGTGGATCGACGTGGAACGCTCGCCATCGGCGGCGCCCCCTCGGCCGAAGAGCTCTCTGCGCCGCGAGGGGCCGCACCGGGGGATGCGCATGCTCCTTCGAGGGCGAACGCGGGCGGTGCCGGCGCTCCGCTCACGGCGGCGCGCAGCCTTCATCTGGAACGTGTGACCGTCTTCGGTCAGGTGCGCTGTGACCTGCTGCAGGCCAGCGACTGCCTTTTCGACGACACGGTTACCGTCGGTGACCGCCAGTCCGGCTGCATCCGCTTCAGTCGCTTCGAGTTCAGGCGGCCCGGACCTGAGCCTGCGCTACCGCAACGCTACCACTGTGTACCCACCACCGCGCAGAGGTCCGAGTGCCCGCCCGGCCGGCGCTGCATCGCCCCGATCTTCAACTCCCGTCGTTTCGGGCGGCCCGATTACGCGCAACTGGCGTCCGCTGCGCCGCACGTTCTCCTGACCGCCGCCGAGTCCGGGGCCGAGGTCGGCGTCTTCGCCGACACCCTGGGAACGCTCCGCCTGGGCAACCTGCAGACCAAGCTCAACGACTACCTACCCGCCGGGCTGGCGGCCGCGCTAATTGCCCAGACATAGAGGAGTGAGTTATATGAAGGGCGATTTCACCCGCTTGACCTTCGATCCGTCCCTGCACTATTCCGGGGTCCTGCATCAACAAGGTCGCATCTGGCTCGATGCCGACTGGAACGAGGATGTCGCAAGCCGTTTGCACCTGCTGCGTCAGACGGCGCGCGATGTGATCGGAACCAGCGGCGCGCCGGAACCCGGGACGGCGTTCCGCATCCGCCCGCACACCGATCCCAGGAATCAGGCCGACTTTCGGATTGATGCCGGACGATATTATGTCGACGGCATCCTCTGCCAGTTGGAACACCAGACCACGTATCTCGATCAGCCCGACCTGCCGTCGCCGGAACCTGTCGATCTGCCCGCCGGCAGCCAAGCTCACTATGCGCTCATCTACCTCGACGTGTGGGAACGCCTGATTTCCTATCTGGAGGATGAGGCGCTGCGAGAAACCGCGTTGGGCGGGCCGGATACCACGACACGCCTCAAGACGGTGGCACAGGTCAAAGTGGCGGCGATCCCTCACGTGCCAGACCCGCCGGACTGTACGAACGCCGCTGCTTTCCTGCCCTCGCTGGGCTCCGGGAAACTCTCTGTCGTAAGTGCGGATTCCTACACGGGCCGCGCGAACCGCCTCTACCGCGTGGAGATCCACGACCGCGGAGAGGTGATGGGCGGTGGGCGTGACGCGGCCTTTCGCATCCCGCTGGAGCAAGAGGCAATCAAGGATACGGCCTCGCTGACCCTGAATCGACCGCCGACCGCCGCGCAGAAAGCGGCGCTGCTTCGATCCGGCACCGCCCTGCTGGTCGATACGAAGGCGGGCCGGACGGAAGCCGTCTCCATTGCCGCTATCAACGACAAGACCGTGACGCTGGCCGCGGGGCTGACCGAGACGTGGGAGGCAAGCGGGGCCGAGTTGACCAATCAGGCCCGCTTCAAGTGGTCACGAGACAATGCAGCTTTTGCCGTTGGTGTGACCTTCGCGGACAAGGAGGCCAAGGATCGATCCAGATTCATCCTCTCTAGCCTGGGCCGCGACCAGCAAACGCATCTGCGGGCCGGTGACCTGGTCGAGATCTGCGACGACATCGGCGACCTTGGGCTGGGCCACGGCCATCTCACCTATCTGGCCGACGATCCCGACCCCGACGACTTCTCCGTCACCATCGCCTCTCCCCTGCCCAAACGATTCCATCCACCCAAGGAGAACGAGCGTGGCTATCGCTATCTGATCTTGCGCCGGTGGGACGGGGTGGGCTGGGCAGACGCGCGGGTGGGAGATGTCGAGCCGGCCGATCAGCATCTGGGCGACGGCGTGCGCATCCGCTTTGATGGCGAAGACCTCCATGCGGGCGACTACTGGCAGTTCGCCGCGCGCAGCGCTACGGGGCGGGTCGACGCTCTGACCGACCGAGCACCGGCGGGTATCCGTCGCCACCGCACGGCCCTGGCCATCGCGCGCTGGCAAGACGAGCCCTGGTACGACCGCGATGAGATCGGGCAAGCCATGGGTGCCGCGGCATTCGACTCGGACCGCGCCGAGAGGATGAGGAGGGGCATGGATGCGGCGGCTGCCGGCCAGCATCGCCTCGCCCTCTCGTTGATACAGGCCATCGCACTGGATGCCGGGGCGACGGCGGAACAGATAGAAGGTTTGGAGCGAGAGCTGGGGAGCATGGCGGGGGAGCACCACGTCACGATGAGCGTGCTGCACGACTGCCGCAAGCCGTTCATGCCACTCGACGAGCGGTCTTGTGACTGCACCGTGACCGTGGCTCCGGGCGACTCCCTGAAAGCGGCCCTGGCCAGGATCGGCCCGGCCGGGGGGACCGTGTGTTTGCTGCCGGGTATCCATGAGCTGACGGAGACGATCACCGTTGCCCACAAGCACGGTTTGACCATTCGTGGCGCGGGCGCGACCACGGTTCTCACCGCGCATGGTACCCGGATTGCCCTGCTCTTCGAGCATTGCGACGATCTCAGCTTGCGCGATTTCAGAGCCAGCAGTGGCCCGCCGCAGGCTTCTGGTACGCGTGCGCCATCTGCGGCGACGATCGATGCCGGCCCACTGTGCGGGGTTCTGACGTTTGTCGATTGCCGCGGTTTGCACGTAGAAAGCTGTACGGTCAGTTGCGCCCCGTTTGGCAATGGAGCGGCGGAACGCGCCTGCATCACCGTCCGCGGGTTGGACGCGGATCTGGAGAGCCGGCTGAAGCGCCTAGACCTCCAACCGAGCGCCCTCGACGCACTGGATCTTGACGATGACGACCTCGACGCCCGCCAGGTTGCGGCTGCGCACCTAGCCACCTCCCTTCCCGCGGCGGCACAGTTCTATCATTCCGCCGACGCTTCGCCCTCGCCCCGCCGGTTTGCCCGTCATCACCGCTCTCATACGAGCGGTTTCACCTTGCGCGATTGCCGCCTGTACGCGGGACGAGGACAGAATGGCCTGGTGGTCGCCGACTGCCAGGGCGGCACCGTGGAAGACAATTGGTTGTTGCCCCTGCCCGATCTCGACTCACCCGGGATGACGGTGGACGAAGTCGCCGCGCATCGTCGCGGCCACCGCGGCATGAGTGTGCTGGACGCATCCCTGACCACCGTCACCGACAATGTGACCGTCGGCTTTGGCGTCGCCACCATGGTTCAGGGGACCGACATGACCTGGCACGGCAACAGGGCATACCGCTGCGGCGAAGGCATTGTCGTGAGCCAGTCCGGTTCCCTGCGCTTCCATCAAAATGTGATCGTGGCCGATGAGGGGCCGGCCGCGGTGATTGTATGCGAGCGCGGCGAGGTGATCCTGGACGGGAACTATCTGGAGGGGAAGGCCGGATCGCGCAGCTCGATAGCGTGTGCCGAGGTGATCGCCGCGTCCGCTCTGCTGACGTCAAATCGTTGTCGCGCCCGGGCAGGGGACGACCGCCTGCTGGCTGTGGGTGTGGCGGCGCACACGATCTCCTACACGGCCAATCGCTCGCTCTGTGATGGGGACAGCGCTTCGCTCATCTCCAACGTCGTATTGCACGCGTCGCGCGCGGGGAAGGTGCGCGGTCGCGGCACGATAGTGGCGCAGGGCAATACCTGTTTCGAAGAGCCGGCCGCGGCCCAGGCGCAGCGATGGCCGTCGCGACCCGAAGGCCGCAATCGGCACGGCGTGATCGGCCTGCTGATCGATGTCTGGGAGGACGTGGAGGACGCCTTGGAACATCTGGTCGGGGAGCCGGACGAACCGCGCCGGATCTCGCTTCTGGCAACAGGGCGTGCGGTCATCTGTGCGACAAATGTCGTGAGCCACCACGTCGTCCCACGTGGAGAAGGCGACAAAACGTACGCTCACGGCAACATCAGGGGGATCTTCTGATCGAACTCAGCTAGCGAGGGAAGGAATCGATGGGCCAACTCATCTGTAGCGGCGCCACGCTCATGTGCACCTTCGGCATGGCACCCAGCACCCTGGTCGCCATTCCCGAGGGCACACCGGTACTGACCGGCACCCCAGCGGCGACCATCAACGACAGCGTCCCGCTGGCCAATATACCGCCATTCGGCATGTGTATCTCTGTTGCGAATCCGAGCGTGGCCGCGGCGACGGCGGCCGCCCTTGGCGTACTTGTCCCCATGCCCTGCATCCCGGTGGTGACGGCGCCGTGGGCGCCCGGATCGCCGTTCGTGCTCATCAACGAGATTCCGGCCCTAGACAACACCTCGCAATGCGTATGCGCCTGGGGCGGCATCATCACCGTGACCAGCCCAGGGCAGGTGGAGGTTAGTGTGTGAACGAGGTATAGCCACGACCTGCCGCAGATGCAACAGGGGGCCGCCGATATTATCGCCGCGGCGGTGGCAATGGGGAGTGAGAGGGTATCGAGAACACCGCCCCGAATAGCGCTTGTGCGCCTCACTTGAAAAAGAAAGGGCCATGTGCTGACTAGGACGGGGGCCCAGGGGTGAGGGCGCAGGGACTCGAACCCTGAACCTAGTGATTAAGAGTCACTTGCTCTGCCAATTGAGCTACGCCCCCGCGAGGACACATGCAGTATACGAATCGGCTGGCTGCGTGTCAAAAGTGTGCCGGCGCCCGCTTCGCCAGCCGTAGAATGTTGTTGGGCGTCAGGAGATACACGACGCCCCGCGGGCTGACGGCCAACCCATTTGCCGCTTCTCCGCGCGGTAATTGAAACGACTGGCGCCACGTCACCGTACCCTGAAGCGTCAGGGCAACGACTTGCCCATCTAGGGCCACCAGGATGCCGTCATGTAGGTCGTCGCCCCAGAATGCCCGTATCGCAGACGATAGCGTCAGGTGGCGAGCGGCCTCCGGGTGCTGCCAGGGGATCGCGAGCAGGCTGCCGTCGCGCTTCAGCTCGAAGAATGCGCGACGGCCGGCGGCGATCGCGATCAGCGCCGGGCGCACCGTCGATGGCGGCAGGCCGAGCCGGACGGGCACGTCGTCGTAGGAACCGGCGGCGTCGGGCCGATAGCGCCAGATGGCGCCGTGCGTCGCGTCGAGGACCAGCAGATCGGTCCCGTGTATGGCCAGTCCGGCCAATGTCCCCTGATCCGATTCTACCCGCAGCGGAACAATGCCCTTTTGGTAGGTCGATCCCGCGTAGCTCCACAGCGAGTCCAGGGAATCCAGAATCAGCAGACGATCGCCCCGCATGACCATATCCACCGGTTGGCCGATCACTATCTTGTCGGCCCCCTCCTTCCAGCGCAGCACCTCCGCGAACAGTTGCGCCGCCGGCTGGCCATGCAGGATGTAGCGACGCACCCGTTGCCCGGCGGCGTCGATCACGTACAGATCGTCCGCCGCCGCGGCCAGGCGCGTGAACCTGACGCCCGGCACAGGGCCAACCACCACCGAGAGGCCCGCCTCGCCCCGGTGCCCGGACAGATCGGTCGCGGCAAGGGCAACGCCCGCCAGAAGGATGCTGCACAGCAAAGCGCAGAGAACGGCGGCTGGAGGCTTCATGGGAGAGGAGGCTCCGTCTGTCAGGCAGCAGGTTCGGCGGCGCTCGGGGCAGGATTCGAACCCGCGACACCTGGTTCCGAAGACCAGTGCTCTATCCACTGAGCTACCCGAGCAGTATCCAGGTAACAGTATAGCGGCAACCGCACCACGTCTCGCGGCCCGCTAGTCATGACGGCGGCCACCGGGCTGCTCCGCGTTTGCACAACCCTAGCCAACCATTTAGACTTAGGGCAATGCTAGCGATTGCCTTCTCCAGCGCGTTGTCGGGCCGGCGAACGTCTGGCATCCGCGACGCACGCCCCTCTTCCAGGTTCCGTTCGGCACCCCGATGAACGGTTGCTCGCAATCGCAGCAGGTCGCTGTCGTCTTCTTCGTCGTCTACCTGTCCATCATCGTCTTGAACACCGTCTCGTTCATGGCCTGGCGGCGCCTGTCTGCGCCCCGGCGCACGATCTTCTTCGCCATCTTCGCCATCTGCAGCATGCTGATCCTGGATTCCATCGTTCTGTCGGTCGTCTATACCCTCAATCCGGCCCTTGCCGGCCCGCCTCAACGCTGCTGAGCGCGCCGCGCGCCGAGCACCTGTTCTGACCGGATCGCCTCAACGCTGCTGAGCGCGCCGCGCGCCGAGCACCTGTTCTGGACCGGATCGCCCCAACGCTGCTGAGCGCGCCACGGAATCCCGATAATCGTTTGATCTGATGCCGATATCTCCGTATACTGAGGATAGGTCGAATGGCCCGCGACGCTCCAGAGCTAGTCTATTGTTGTGTGCCGCGGGGCTGTTTGCTGTGCACTTCACCCCTTACGTGATGCCGTCCAAAGTTCGGATCACCGACGATATCTGAAAGGTCTGTGCGACTTATGATGGAGAACAGTATCGGAAACGTCCGTCCGGTCACAATCGAAGACGAGATGCAGGTATCCTACCTGGACTATGCGATGAGCGTGATCGTCCAGCGCGCGTTGCCCGACGTGCGCGACGGATTGAAGCCGGTACATCGGCGCATCTTGCACGCCATGAACGAGCTGGGCCTGGGCGCCGGCGCGCGCTACCGCAAGAGCGCCGCCGTGGTCGGAGAGGTGCTCGGCAAGTATCACCCGCACGGCGACGTGGCGGTCTACGACACGCTGGTGCGCATGGCGCAGGATTTCTCGATGCGCTATCCGCTCATCGACGGCCAGGGCAACTTCGGCTCCGTCGACGGCGATTCGCCCGCGGCGATGCGCTACACCGAGGCGCGCATGACCGCCATCGCCGAGGAGCTGCTGACCGATCTCAACCGCGATACCGTCGACATGAAGGAGAACTACGACGGCACGCAGCGCGAGCCGACGGTCCTGCCGGCGAAGTTGCCCCATCTGCTGCTCAACGGCGCCAATGGCATCGCCGTCGGCATGGCCACCAATATCCCGCCGCACAACCTGCGCGAGATCTGCGACGGCATCACGCTGCTGATCCGCAATCCCGATGCAACCCTCACCGAGCTGACGGAGATCATCAAGGGCCCCGACTTCCCGACCGCGGGCACCCTCTACGGCGGAGTCGGCATCCGCGCCGCCTACGCCACCGGGCGCGGGCGCATGATCCTGCGCGCCGAGACCCACGTGGAGGAGGTGCGCAGCGGGCGCACGGCCATCATCGTCACGGAGCTGCCCTATCAGGTCAACAAGGCGCTGCTGCAGGAGCGCATCGCCGAGCTGGTGAACGAGCGGCGCCTGGAGGGCATCGCCGATATGCGCGACGAGAGCGACCGCCAGGGCATGCGCCTGGTCATCGAGCTCAAGCGCGATGCCCAGGTCGACGCCGTGCTCAACGGCCTCTTCAAGCACACCGCGATGCAGTCGGCCATCTCCGTCAACATGCTGGCCCTGGTCGACGACCAGCCGCGGGTGCTGTCGCTGGAGCAGATGCTGCGCCACTACATCGCCCACCGCCGCAACGTGGTGACGCGCCGCACCCAATACGAGCTGCGCGGGGCGCGGGAGCGCGCCCATATCCGCGAGGGGTTGCTGATCGCGATCGGCCATATCGACGAGGTGATCGCCCTGATTCGCGGATCGGCCTCCTCGGAAGCCGCGTTCCATGGGCTGATCGGGCGCTTCGGCCTCAGCGAGGAGCAGGCCCGCGCCATCCTGGAGATGCGTCTGTCGCGCATCGCGGCCCTGGAGCGCCAGCGCCTGGCCGACGAACTGGAGGAACTGCGCCAGCAGATAGCGCACCTGGAAGGCATCCTGGCCGACGCCCATCGCGTGGATGAGGTCATCATCGGCGAATTGGAGGACCTGAAGGCGCGCTTCGGCGACGAGCGGCGGACGCGCATCGTGCCGGCGGAGATCGACGACCTGACCGATGCCGACCTTATCGCGCCCGAAGAGGTGGTGGTGACCATGACCACGCGCGGCTATATCAAGCGGCTGCCGGCCACCACCTACCAGGCGCAGGGACGCGGCGGCAAAGGCATCCTGGGCATGGTGATGCGCGAGGCCGACGCCGTGGAACACGTCTTCGTCACCAACACGCACGACAACGTGTTGTTCTTCACCAACAAGGGGCGTGTCTTCCGGCTCAAGGTCTATGAGGTGCCGGAGGCCGGGCGCACCGCGCGCGGCGTCCCCGTCGCCAACATCATCGCCGCGGAGCCCGGCGAGCGCGTCACCACCGCCCTCACCTACCCGGCCGACCGCACCGACGGCTATATCGTGATGGCCACCACGCGCGGGACCATCAAGCGTACCGCGCTGCAGGAGTTCCGCAACGTCCGCCGCACCGGCATTATCGCCATCGGCCTGGCCGAGGACGACGAGCTGGCCTGGGTGCAGCTCAGCGACGGCGACGAGCATATCTTGTTGATCACCAACGATGGCCGCGCCATTCGCTTCCGGCAGAGCGATGTGCGCGCCATGGGCCGGCCCGCGGGGGGCGTGCGCGGCATCGAGTTGCGCGACGACGACGTGGTGGTGGCCATGGGCCTGGCCAAACCGGGCGGCGATGTCCTGGTGGTCACCGCCAACGGCTACGGCAAGCGCACCAGCCTGGCCGAGTATCCCGTGCAGCGGCGCGGCGGCTGCGGCGTGGCGACCATCCGCCCCAGCGATAAGATCGGGCCGATCGTGGCCGCCTCGATCGCCGCCGACTCGCACGGCGAGATGATCCTGATGTCCGCCGGCGGCAAGGTTATCCGCCAGCCGGTGGGCCAGGTCTCGCGCATCGGCCGGGCCACGCAGGGCGTGCGGGTGATGGACCTGCGCGACGGCGATAGCGTGGTCTCGATGGCCTTCATCGGCAACGGCGCCACCGACGAGAACGGCGAGAACGGTAACGGCGAGGCAAGCGCCATGGCGCCGTCGGCCGAGGCCGACAACGGCGCCATCGATGTGGTCGAGCAGGTGAGCGACGCTGACCTGGCCGACGACGATGTTGCCGGGAGTGAGGAAGCAGAACCGGAGACGCCGGAGGAATAACAGAAGGCGCTCCATCGGCCGCTGCGGCCGATGGAGCGCCTTCCTCCTCACCCGTGAGTCGTGCCTAGACGGTGCGGATGACGGAGATCACCTTTCCCTGGATGCGCACGTCGCGCTCCGAGACGATCAGCGGCGCCATGGTGGAGTTGGCCGGTTGCAGGCGGATCTTGCCGTCCTTCTCGCGGTAGAAGCGCTTGAGCGTGGCCTCCCAGGAATCGGTATTGCCGTTGGTGAGCAGGGCGACGACGGTATCGCCGTCGCGCGCCGTCTCCTGGCGGCGTATCACCACGATGTCGTTGTCGTCGATCAGGTCCTCGATCATCGACTTGCCCTTGACGCGCAACGCATACACCTCGTCGCTATTGGGCGCCACGCCGGCGATATCCACGTACTCGTCTTCCGACTGGATGGCCTCGATGGGCGCGCCGGCGGCGATGCGGCCGATGAGCGGGATGCGCAGCAGGCGCACGGGAGGGGCCTCGGCCGTGGCCCCGTCGGGCATCAGGAGCCTGATCCCACGGCTCTTCTTGGGATCGTGCGATATAACACCCTGCTCGCGCAGAATGCGCAAGTGATAGTCGATGTGACCGGTCGATTTGCCGCCCAGATAATCGCCCAGCTCCCGATTGGTCGGCGGCCTGTTATTCTGCCTGGTCAGATCGGTGATCCCTTTGATGATGCGCTGGCGCATCGCCTCGCCGGCCGCTCTCATTGTGCCCTCCTTAGCGTCCCCTGCCCGGCGCCCGGCAAGGGACCGCTTCCACTATCGCCACTCTATCGCACCTCCGGCGAATAGAACATGTGTTCAATGCCATGGTAGCAAGAGGGCGCATATATTGTCAAGTCCGGTGGAGATAATCCCCCGGGTGTCCTATTGGGCCATGCTAGCGCGGTTTGCTAGCATCGGTTGTGCACAAAGCAGTAGTGGACTGTGCTAGCGTTTTATGCTAGCATAAAGTACGTACGAGGGCGTGCGAATAGACGATGAGGGAGTGTGAGCAAGAAGTGGTGAACGTGAAGAACCTGGCGACGACGCCTAAGAAACGGACAAGCCTTGATCTGCCCCCGGATCTCTTAGATAGAACAGATGAGGCTGTTCGGCTGGGCGTTGCCAGAAGCCGCAACAGCTTGATCGCGGCGGCGCTGGAGGACTTCCTGAGCGCCATCGACCGCACGGCGTCGATCGATGCCCGCTTCGCGGAGATGGAGTCGGATACGCGTTACCATGAAGTCCACCTCTCGCTGGCCGCGCGATTCGCCGAGAGCGACGCCGAGTCGCTGGCCTGGCAATTTGGCGACAAATGGGATAAGACGCGGCCCGAGCACGTGGCATCATCAGATCTGGTGCTGGAAACGGATGGGCCATGAAACGCGGCGAGGTCTACCTATGCCCGATCGGGCGACGCGATGGGGCCGGCCACGAACTTCTCGTTCCGGTCGTCGTCTTGACGCGCGACGCGATCAATGCCCATGGACCGGTCGTCGTGGTGGCCCCCGTTCTCGACGATGAGCTGAGCGCGCACCCGTACCCCAGCGACGTGGTCGTCCGGGCGCCGGAAGGTGGATTGACCAACGACGGCGTTATCCTCACCATGCAGCTCCGCTCCATCCCACGGCATCAACTCCGTCATCGTCTTGGCACGCTAAGTGCATCTATTATGGCAGAGGTCGATCGGGCCCTGCGCATCACCCTTGATCTGGAGGAACGCTAACAGAGGTAAACGACCCCCACTCCGGCACGCCGCCCCGCGGGTAGACCTCTAGCGGAGGCCCGGCATGCAGCGGCGGCTGGTAGGCACACGGCGATGAGGACGGCCGGCATTCGCTCGTCCTCAGGTGAACAGGCGATCCCCCACGTAAGCGTCGGCGGCCGACTAAGGAGATACGCTGCACCGTCACAGATAAATACTGCGAAAACCAAGCAGAAAAAGGGCTGGACCTGTCCTCGACTCTATTTCGGTGAGACAAGGTACGGCCCTGTCGTATTTTTGGGAGTTCAGTCCGCTGACCGCTACACACTGGCACTAAGGAGGCCACATGGTTACAGACATCCGAGCGCGGCTCGACGAGTACCGGCAACAGCAACGCGACCTGCAATGGACAGGCACTTTTGAAGAGTATTTTCACATTGTGACGAAGACACCTCAGGTGGCCCAACTCGCCCACGCCCGCGTCTACGACATGATCATGAGCGCGGGCGTCGAAGACGGACCCGACA
>Ga0209062_1003435_pt1 | contig 18292 bp, 19 predicted proteins | sample Coa_R2_2_FD_187158 | JGI IMG/M metagenome (GOLD analysis project Ga0209062, IMG submission 187158) | Surface soil microbial communities from Centralia Pennsylvania, which are recovering from an underground coalmine fire - Coalmine... | ecosystem: Environmental > Terrestrial > Soil > Unclassified...
TCTTTACGCTGTAGGCGGCTGGCTTTTGGTTCCGGTATTGGCTAGCTGGGTTTGGTGAAGGAACACATTGCAAGCTAATAGCTATTAAAACGGTGCCACAAAATGTCATTGATCTACCTTGACTCAAGATTAAGTCGGTCCTATACACAAGAATGGCGGGGGCAGAGGGATTCGGACCCTCGGACGTGCGTAAACACGTCTGACGATTATAAGTCGCCTGCTTTCGGCCACTCAGCCATGCCCCCGCTTGTTGTGGATAGGAACCGCAGGATTGAGGCTGACAACTCCCGTCAGTCTCTTGCCAGTGCTCCTATCACTGGTATAGCCGGTAGGACTTCGCGGTCCTACCGGCTCCAATCTTCGATAATGCTTCACCCCTGTCAACTGCAGATGCTTGTGAATTTTTTGAAGATGTTGAAAACAATGAGGGGATTAGTCTGTGAATAAACGGCGTGGAATTGTTGTGGAAAAAGAGAAGTTCGATACTTTGCTAGGTCAGATGATTAAGAGCAAGCCAGTGCCACTTGAGAAGGTAAAGACCAAAGGAAAGAAAGGCTCTAAAAAGCTTCTATTTCATGGTCCGAAGTCAGAGTCTTGAATTGGAGAGGAGTTTCGTGAAGCAGGCCTTTCAGCGTCATATTGAACATGCTCGATTGAGTGTCGCGCCGATTAAATCGGTACGAGAACTCATCGCAGTATCGTCCCAAGTGCTTCACCGAAACCTGATGGAAGGTGCCATAGATGCCGCGCTTGAGAAGCGAGAACGCATTTTCAACCGTATTCGTATGGTTCTCGTCTTGGGCGTAGCTGGTTATATGGTCGATCATACGATGCGAGCCGGGAAAGAGTCGCGGACCCATGTTCGAGTAAACCATGCTCATATCGGTTTGCAGGAGCGCGTCAGGACTCACGTTCCTCACGACTACCGGCTCGATTATTTTCATCTTTCCATCGGCAATGGGAACCAACATGAGCCTTCCGTCGCGTTCGATCATTCCGAGAACCGCACCGTTGTCTTGCTTCTTAACCTTTGGATGGCCTTTGCGCGGCTTGCGCGGCGTCAGATACGTTTCGTCAACCTCAACCACATTTCCGCCAGTTCCCAAAAGACCACCTTCTTTCATCGCCTTGCGGATACGGTGACAGAGATACCATGCGGTCTTATAGCTCTTTTCAAGTCCGAGATGCCGCGCTACCTGCTTTGCGCTGATTCCTTTCTTTGCCTCACAGATCAGGGCCATTGCCATGAACCACTTTGTAAGGGGCAGGTGTGAATCGTGGAATACCGTGCCAGCGGTAGGACTGAATTGACCTTGAGTGCATTCCTTTTCAAGGCACTGATAAAGACGCGTGCGCTTGTTCTTGCTTTCGGATTCACGCGTGATGCGCGACACGTTCATGGAGCCGCACGTGATGCAGCAAACGCCAGAAGGCCAGCGCATTTTTTCAATGTAATCGAGGCAATCGTCATCTGTCTTGAATGTGCGGGTTACGTCTATCAGGTTCATGTAAGCCTCTCGATATGAGGAGTGTAGCTAAGTCTTATGTCTGTGTCAAGGGAATATTCACCCTTACACAAAATGGCAGGGGGGGTAGCGAAGCTGTTGCGGGCACAGTCCGAGTCCCCCGGCAGCGCCGCTCGGCCACCCAAGCTCAGGTACGTGCAGAAAAGTCGCGCTTTTTCGATGGGCAGCCACCCTTGGCTGTGCCGTTATTCCGGCGGCCAGTCCAGTCGCGAGACGAAAAGCTGGAAAATAGTCGTGACCGAACTCATTGGGTGTATGGTGTCTATCTAGGTGTATGGTGTCTATCTATAGGATAGGACTAGAGGAAGGATAGGACTAGAGGATCGGAAGCAAAAATGGCCATCCCGGATCATACGAGTGATCATTCCCAATCTTACTGGGGTCGGCGCATTAGCTATCTGGTGCTCCTCGCTCTGCTTCTGAGTGCTCCGATTTTTATGAATGCGCAAACCGGACCTGCACCGCAGTTCCAGCAGGCCGCCTTTGCGCCCGCAACGCAATCGCCCGCGACGCAATCGTCCCAGGCGCATTCTCAAGGAGAGAATGCGCCCTGCTCCGACGGTCCTCCTATCCTGAAACGAGGCAAGCAGCAGGATTTGCCTCCCTGTCCTGAACCGCCGCTGCGGCCGCCGCCGTCGCCCGCGTCTGCCCCCGCGGCTCCCGTACCCGCGCCTTCGACCACTCCGGCTGAATCCTTGATCGAAAGGGCCAGAGAGGCGGCGTTCGAGTTTGCAGAGAAGCTTCCCAACTTTATTTGCCAGGAGTTCATGTCGCGGCAGGTCCAGCGAGGCCGCGAGCAAACGCCGATGGACGTGGTCTCGGCTGACATCATTTACGATAACGGCCACGAAAGTTATCGGAACGTGAAGATCAACGACCATCCCACGGACAAAGGCATGCAGGAAATCGGCGGTTCCTGGTCCACCGGAGAATTTGCGTCCACTCTGCTGGAGCTTTTTCACCCCGATACGGACGCGCAATTCCGGTCCGGCGGTGCGTCTTCCATTGCGGGTTTTACTGCCCAGGTCTATGACTTTCAGGTGCGCAAAGAGAATTCCCACTGGAGGGTGCAGGCCGGCTCTCAGACCCTGACTCCCGCTTACGGGGGCTCCGTGTGGATAGATCCGAAAACCGCACGCGCGCTGCGAATCGAGATGCAGGCCCGCAACGTACCATCAGATTTTCCGATGGATGCAATCGAATCCGCGGTTGACTATTCCTACGTTACGATCGGCGGGATGTCGTTCTTACTTCCGGTCCATGCGGAAAGCCTGGGTTGTCAGCGGGGTTCCAACGCGTGCAGCCACAACGTCATTGACTTCCGCAACTATCACGAATTCAAAACCGAAATCAAGATAGGCAACTGACTTCGCTGCGGTCTCTGCAAACTCCAAAGGCGCAGCACCGGCAAGAATCCTGCGCCTATTGCTTTGATTTTTGCATATCGTATCGGCGGTTACTTATGCTCACCGGGTGCGGGTCACCACGGTGGCAGGTATAGCAAGTCACTTCCTGGTTCCCCACGGGGAAGACGCCCGTGCCGGGGAACTGGGAATTGATCTGCCGCACCAGCATGATCATCTTTCGCGCCATATCCTTACGCGGATTGACGTCGAACTCTTGCGGCCTGCCGCCGCCGTGACAGTAATTGCAATCCACGCCGAGAGCGTCCCGGAATTCGCCCATTATCGAATCTGCTCCATGCACGGGCGTGTCCGGCGGCAACAGCTTTAAGCTGGCCCCGGGCCTCTCCTCTGGTTGTACGGTGCCCAAGACGTTGGCGCGGTTGTAGAACTTTGCCGGGGCCGTGGTCTCCGGCTTCACGCTTCCGCGATGGCACGTGATGCAATCAACTTCGTGATACCCGTCGGGAAAGACTCCGGCGCTGCTCGGAAAGCTCGTGTCGATCAGCCGCACCATGCGGATCATTTTCCGCGCCATTTCCTTCTTTGGATTACCATCGGACGCGAAATCGCCCTCCGCGTGACAATAGGTGCACTTCACTCCCAGAGCCTCATTGAACATTTGCATCACGAAGGCGATATCGGTCTTCTGATCGAGGACCTTCAAATTCTTCGCGGGCACGGTCGAAGCCGCGCCACGCGCGCCGGGTTGCTGAGCAAACAGCGGCACGGACGCAAACCCGGCTGCCAAAGCAAGCAGGGAACCGGCGAAACCGAAAGCGCTGATCGAGCGTGCACGGTTCATCTTTCCTCCACGTCTGTCAAGACGGCTTCCGCAGGTCGTCTACAACTGTCGACCGCAAAGGCGAGAGTTTACTCTCGACGTCAATGCGAGTCCAACTCCAATTCCCGATAAGGGGCATGTTCGCTCGACCGAATTCCGGCGAACTGACCTCCTATTGATAAGCGGGTGGCCATGATTCCGCTGGTCTGGGCGCCTCGCGTTTAATGAACGCTGAAAAACCCCTCACGTCCACTACTCAGGTAAAATATTTGCGTCGTTCGCGCCATTGCTCGGCTCTATACGAGCCCATTGATCCGGCCAACGTAAGGATGGGCATTGGCGCAGTACAAGGTAAGCTGCGGTTTGCGTGGGAGGGGGATTGTTTGCGCCTTGCGCTGTCATTGTCGGTCGTCTTGTGTCTAGCGGCGCCCAAAGTGCTCGCTCAGGAAGGTGGTTCGCCGCCGGGTTCAAGTTCCGAATCCGCGGTAGCCGCGTCTCTGGATGTGCAGGCAGATGCCCAGCCTCAGGAGGCTATGCCGTGGGGTGATTCGGCGCAAACCAACACGAAACCCGAAGGGGAAAATCGGGTGCAACCTGGCCCGAATCTTCAGCAGAATCCTCCACTTCCCGGTCAGCAACCAAAGCGAATCCTGGGGCTGATGCCCAATTTCCGCGCCGTCAGCGCCGGCGCCACCCCGCCGCCAGCGACTCTACGACAAAATTTCATCATCGCCACCAAGAATAGCTTTGATTACTCCTCATTCGCTTTTGTAGGTATCACTTCGTTCTTGGCCGAAGCCGATGACGTACACCCGCAACTCGGAGGCGGCTTTTACGGCTTCACGCACTATTACTGGCGGGGCTTGGTTGACAAGACTGACGGGAATTATTGGGTCATTTTCGTGCTGCCCACTCTCCTTCATGAAGATGAACGTTATTACGCGCTCGGCCAGGGCGGCGCGTGGAAGCGCCTTACATATGCTGGCACACGTATCTTCATCACCCGGAACTTTCACGAACACAATACCCTTAATGCTTCCGAAGTGATCGGGAGGGCGATAGCTCAAGGCATTTCAGTCACGTATTATCCTAGCCAGACCCGCACTCCGGGAGGGCTGGCGCAGAAATACGGTTATGCCCTCGGGCGCGATGCGCTCACCAACATTTTCCGCGAATTCTGGCCGGATATCGCGGTGCACGTCCTGCACCGCCATCCATAAGATTTTGTCTATTGCCCCAAGATTCTGTCTGTTGCCGCACGAGAGATCTTTGCCCCGACGCGGTTTCGAACTTGAGCGTGTCGAGCAACTCCCGGCTACGCAAGTTCAGCCGCGCTGTGTGGCGACATATATACATAATAGGCGCCAGACGAGCACTCATAGGACTTATCTATATGATACAAGCTCGAAGATAGGTAGTTCCAATTTACGTTCCCCTGGAGGAGAATGAACAGGCCCACAAGCTTGGACACGTGTGGGCTAGCCGCATGACGATCCCGCCGGCGTAGGGCAACTCGCCGGCGGGCTCCTTCTTGGCGCTCGGGCCGAGTTGGACTTGCTGAAGGTAGGAGTTGCTGGTTCGTCAAAGCTTGCAACGATTCGGAGATTGATTGATGCGCGGGCGTTGTTGTACGAATCAGAATACGACTGAGAAACGGACAGGTATCGGAATAAAGCATTCCGTGCGCGTTCTGTACCGCGCAATAGCATTGCTCTTGCTCATCTCGGTTCCGGGCCTATCCACGTTTGCGAAAGTCAGCTGGTACTTGCCGCAGTCCAATCTCGGTCATTATCTTACGACCGCGACCAAGATGAAGGCGGCTCATTCGCCTGCTATCAATGCGCACGTCCTGCAGTCCGTGTCCAGATCGGCCGTTCCCGCGACGCCGCAGAGTCCGGCTTTTTGCGAACAGCGGCAGGAAACGTCCGTGCCGCGGATGCGTTGGACGATGATTCTGCTTCGTCGGCCTCCCCCCTCGGAATTCGCTTAGCCGTATTCCCTTTTCTCAACCGATAAAGCGAACCCACTTCGATTTGCTCCGAGCCGGCTCCGCCGCTCCGGAGCGAGGGAGGAATTAAGCGGCCATGGAAATCCATCAATTGCGGTATTTCTGCGCGGCAGCCGAAACAGGCAGCTTTACTCGTGGGGCGCACAAAGAACATGTGACGCAGCCAACACTCTCGCAACAATTGCAAAAGCTTGAAAATGAACTTGGAACGAAGTTGTTCGACCGGCGGCAGCACCGCATTCAACTGACGGATTCTGGACGAACTTTTCTCCGATCGGCGAAATTAATACTCGTTCAACTCGACCAGGCTACCCGGGAGATCCGGGGAAGCTCGACCGACAGTTCCGGCTCTATACGCATCGGATCAACGCCCACACTGACTCAATTTCTCCTATCGCCGATCGTCAGGAGGTTCAGGCGAACTCACCCGGCGATAAAAGTGCATATAACCGAAGATATCCAGTCGCGCCTTTTGGATCCACTGCGCTCAGGATTACTCGATGTGGCGCTGGTCCATTTACCCATATCCGGCCGGGAATTTCGAACCCAGAATGTAGTGCAGCAGTCGCTCTACGCAGCTCTTCCGAAAAATCACGTCTTGGCGGAGCGAAAGCACCTTCGGCTAACTCAGCTTCGTAACGAATCTTTTCTTCTTCTTCGGGAAGGATTGCGATTCGGCAGCATAATACGGGAAATTTTGCGGCATGCGCTCATTGATCCCGAAGTGGCCTTCGAGGGTTCGAGCATCGAAAACATTCTGGCCATGGTCTCAGCCGGCGCTGGAATTTCGCTGGTGCCCGAAGTTGCGGCCGTGAAGAGAGCGGGATGCAGCTATGTTCCGGTGAAAGGTTCGCAGCGAACGGGAGTGGGATGGGCGATGTTACGAGACCACAGTTTGAGCAGAGCGCTGCGGTTATTTATGCAGACTGTGGCCAGCAGCCGGCGGATGTGCCGTAACGGTGCAGAAGCATAGTGCTGGGGCGTGAGTTAACGCTTTCTGCGCTCAATTCCGCGTGGATTATTGTTTCTGCTAATCAGTTCCTTCCATAGGCATCATCAATGAGGGATACAGGATTGATAGGCATTAACTATGCAGGTGCCACTTCTTGGCGCTTTTTCGTGTTTTTGGCTGACGTAATGTGTCACTTTCGGAGGCCCTACAGAATACGGTATTGAAGGAGGCCTGAGGGCGCGCGCCCACAGCGCACTGATTCATAAGGGCTTACACGCGATGTGCCAAAAGAATAAACCGGCTTGGCCCGGGATGGTGCCTGCCGTGCAGTTAAGCATACGCGAGCAGGGGCCGGAAAACACCGGTACCCTTCGGAGGAGCGAATTCAAATGCGTAATAAACAAAAAGGTTTCTCGTTGATTGAGCTGTTGATCGTGGTGGCGATCATTTTGATCATCGCAGCTATCGCCATTCCGAACCTGTTGCGGTCCAAGATTGCCGCCAACCAGGCTTCGGCCGTGGGTTCGCTGCGTACGCTGAATACGGCGTGCATCGCCTACTCCACCAGCTACGGCCAGTTCCCGGCGGCGCTGACCAACCTCGGGCCGATCGCTGCGGGTGGTACGGCTAGCTCGACTTCGGCAGACCTGATTGACTCAGTTCTGGCTGCCGGGCAGAAGAGCGGCTATAACTTTACTTTCACGGCCGGAGCGGCCAATCAGTCCTACAGCATCACGGCCACGCCGATCACGGTGGGTACGACAGGACAGAACATGTACTACACCGACCAATCCGGCGTGATCCGCGTGAACACCACTGGAGCGGGTGCAACCGCCGCGAGCACCCCGATTGGATAAGTTTTTTCCTCCAAGGCAAGTCACGAGGGGAGGGATCGTATCCCTCCCCTTATTATTTTTCTGCCAAATTCGGTTCTGGATTTTAAGCTTCAGCCGAGGGGCCGATCCATCGCACGGAAAGCCGCAGCGCCATCTGACCGCCATGAGTACAAACCGCACGGGGGGCGCGTACCGCTCTGTTTAATGCTATCGTAAAATCTTGCGTCGGAGGCCGGCAGCAGTGGCGGAACAGCGCAATCACAAGCCGTTCAGAGATCGCTTTTACTGGCAGTATGCTCCGGTTGCAGGGGAACTGCCGGCGTTGCTGCGGCTTCAAACTCTGAAACGCGGCAATATCACTGCTCCGCGCTCTGTGCTTATCGTCAACTGCTGCCTGATTGGAGATTTTGTCCTTTCGCTTCCAGCACTCACGGAGTACATCCGCGAACATCCAGGGACGCGGATTGATCTTCTGGTGTCGCCAAGCGTGGCGGCGCTCGCGCAGAAACTTCGAGGCGTGCATCGCGTGTACGCAGCGAAGACTGTCTTCAGACGCGACACCGAACTGGAGGAGTCGGAGAGGCTTGCGCCAACATATGATTTCGTCGTGGTCCTGCGGTTGAGCGGACCTGCGCGCCGGCTTCTGGCAATGACGTCGTACCGCGCCATACGGACTTGCCTGATTCCATTGCTGAAGCATGGTTTTCAGATGGCCACGCGGCCCATAACTCAGATCAAGCAGATGACCGAGTTGAACTTCGAGATTTTCGGCAAGTATGGAAGAAAGGAGCAGTTCTTTCCAGCGGACGACGTATTCGATTTCAGCGGTGTTCCCGTGCCCGCCACCTACCCGGGACGGACGGTGCTGGTTCACACCGGTTCCGGCAAGAAGCTGTACATGTGGCCGCGCGAGAAGTGGCTGGCGCTGATTCAGAGGCTTCACCAGCTGAAGGATCTTTCCTTTGTCTTTGTCGGGGGCACGGAAGAAGAGCAAATCGCATTCGAATATCTTGCCGGCAAGGTTCCGTTTCCGCTTCACTCCGTAATCCGCCGCTGCGGTGTATTGGAGTTGGTGATGCTCATGCGGGTGAGTGACCTTTTTGTAGGCGTGGACAGCGGACCTCGACATCTGGCTCATCTGGTCGATCTTCCCAGCGTCAGCCTGTTGGGCCCGGGTCCCAAGTCATTCCAGCCTTTGAATAGCAACGCCACTGTCATTGATGCAACCGAGTGCAACCGGTGCGTTACGTTCTATTGTCCGCACGCCCCGACCTGCATCGAAAAAATCGAGGTGGAGACCGTAGCGCGAGCCTGCCTGAAGGCGCTTTCCGCATTTGGGCGAAACTCAGGCCGGGGGTCGTGATACGGAGCGCCGCGACTGGCTTAGCGGCCCAGTCGCATTATTCGCACCTGCTGGAGAAACGGACAGGTGTAGAATGCTGCCATATTCGGAATCCCTGGCACACGACTCAAGCTAACGTCGAGGAGGTCTTTCATGCGGGCGAACCTTCTTTCACGCGCTCTGGTGGGAACCGTCCTGCTGGTGGTTCCTCTTGTTGGTTTTCTGAGGGCAAAGACGCCATCGGCTGCGGGGCACGTGGCGTTAAGCGGAAAAGTTACGTCGCGGGCGGAAGGCGCCATGGAAGGCGTGATAGTCGGCGCAAAAAAGGAAGGCTCCACAATCACCACTTGGGTGGTGAGCGATGCTCAGGGCCGATACGCATTTCCGCGCGAGCGAATGGATCCCGGCAAATACGCGATCCGAGTGCGCGCGGCGGGTTATGAACTGCCAAACACCACAGTAGAAGTCACGCCCGAGCCCGCGCACGTCGATTTGCAGCTCGACAAGATCACCGTTAACTCGAAGTTTGTCGGCCAGATGTCGAACGGCGAGCTGCTCATGAGCCTGCCGGGGACGCCGGAGCAAAAGGCATACCTGGGAAACTGCGTCAATTGCCACACGCTGCAGAAGGTGCTGTTTTCGCATTACAACGCGGAAGCGATGGTGCCTGTAGTGCAACGGATGGCCATGCATACGAACAACTCCTCGCCCACGCATCCGTGGATGCGTCCGCCTAAGCCGATGACCCCGCCGACGGAGAGACAGGTCGCCGCCGCGAAATATTTCAGCACGATTAACCTGAGTTCGCAGGATACGTTCGACTTTCCGTTAAAGACTCTGCCACGGCCCACGGGCAAGGCCAGTCAGGTGATTTATACGACCTATGATCTGCCGCGGCCCGATGCCGCGCCGCACGATGTCGCCATAGACGCTCAAGGTACGATCTGGTATTCCGATTTCGACTCGCAGTTTTTGGGCAAGGTGGATCCAAAGACCGGCAAAGTGACGGAGTATCCCGTTCCCCTGGCGCGGACCGGGCCGTACGCGCAAGGCGGCTTACAGATCGCGTTTGATAAGCAGGGGCGCGTGTATTTCGGCAATATGTCGCAGATGCAGGTTGTCAGGTTCGACCCAAAGACCGAAAAAATGGAGTGTTTCAAACCTCCTATATCAGACAAAAACATAGGAGACGCCCATCTCACGATGATCGATGCGTCCCAGATGCAGGTGGATGGCAAAATCTGGGTGAACGTAGCGGATGGAACCGACGAATCAGGCGGAACCTGGCACGTCGATTTGGCAACGAACACCTGGACTCAGGTCACCTATCCAGCGGGCAGCCCTTCCGCTCGCGCCTATGACGTGATCGCCGACTCAAACAACAATATGTATGGCATGAGTTTTACCAATCCCAGGATCTGGATGACCGATGGCAAGACGCTAAAAACGACGTGGTACGACATGCCCGCAGGCGAGACAGGATGCCGGCGAGGCCATATCGATTCGCAAAATCGCGTGTGGTGCGGCGGCTTCAATGGCAACGATCTGGTGATGTTCGATCCCAAGACGCAGAAGATCACGGCTTGGAAAGCGCCGACTCCGTGGACACGTCCCTATGACGCTGAGTTCGATGACAAAACATATGACTGGGGCGCCGGCATGGACAACGACATTGCCCTTCGCCTGAACACGAAAACCGGAGAATTCACCGAATATCTCCTGCCACACGAAACCAACGTGCGCCACGTCGAGGTGCAGAAAACCGGAGCCCTCTCCAGCATGTGGCTAGGGGACCAGCACGGCGGCACGATCATCCATATAGAACCTCTCGCTCCGTAGGTGGCCTACGCACGCACGGCTCGGGAACTTCAGCCGCGCGCGCAGCTATTACCACGCACACATTCGCGTACCGCGAAATCCTCGGTTGGAGATGAATCCCGTGAATATGCGCAAATTTTCGCTGGCAATTCTCGCTGCCGCGGCATTCGCCGCCGGTTGGTTCGTGAGAGGCTCGTTCGTCAAAGTCGCGGCGCAGGAAAAGTCATCGACCGGTGTGGTTACCGTCTTTGATCGCCAGAAGCTTGACGCTTCGTTTGGGAAAGCTCTCGCGAGTGAAGGCAGCAGTTTGCTCTGGAGTCACACATCGAGCGCCGGAACATACAATGTTGATACCCACAGCCGTGAATCTGTGAAGTCCGCGTGCAAGCCTGAGGGATGCAGCCATAAGGGTTTCACCGCGGTGGTGTACGTGGTGAGTGGATCTGCGACTTTGGCGATCGGTGGAACGGCGAAAGCCGCCATGCCTGACAAGTTCGGCGGGGAATTAGTTCAAGGCGGCCAGTCACACCAAATCAGCGCGGGAGATATCTATATCGTTCCCCCTGATACCATCCATTGGTATAAGGATGTGCAGGCCCCCTTCCATTATGTAGAGGTCCCCGTTCCGTAAGAGCCACAAGAGCCATATCGCAAAAGGGCGTTCAAAGTGCCCAGTCGCAGAACGCTCGACAATGGTGGGAATCGTCGCTGCCCGACACCTGCTTGTTAATTCCTCAACGCGGAATTTGTCCCGATCGCGGGGTTTTAAGCAGCTTTCGCACCGCCCTTACCCCGATTAGCGGCTCTTTTGCGTCGTTCCGCCCACCTTTGCTTCATCAATTCCGAGAGCCGCTTTCGACCCGCAGCACTTATCCTGCTGCCTGGTTTCGATGCGGAAGCTTTCTTATGGAAGGCGGGTTTAGGGCTGTAACTGGCACCATTGGTCGAATTGGCGGAGGCAAGTATCTTGCGGGCAGAGGTAAGCCTCGCAATTTCGGCATCAATCTCTCTGACGATATTAGCTGTATCCATGGGTGTATCTCCTTTTTGCCACGCGCGTTCAGCATACAAGGTTTCGTTTGATGACGCGAGTAGGCGGATGGTTATTGACGCGGTGCTAAGTCGCCGCGGGTGTGAACCGGGATTCAGTGACGATCCTATGAAGCCGCCGCATGTGTTCTGAATCACTTCATTATGTGATCCAGATCACAGCATCCTTTCGCCATCAGCCGAAGCATGTAGCGCGCCTTTTCTGGTCTGTAAGGTGTTTCGATTTTCGGGTTCATGTCGCGCGAAGGGGTGCATATGGAATCGCAATCCAGGCGAATGGTTTGGCTCGTCACGAGTGTGCCGTGACACTTTCCGTCGAGCTGAACGAATTGCCGGACGCAGAGAGTGGGCAACAGATCGAAGCTGTAATTCGCCGTCTTCTCGGCGATCGTTTAAAAGATGAAGAGTGGAAGCTGTGGATATACGCTTCAGCCACTTACTGCCGCGTTGTCGTCAAGGGGCCGGTCCAAAAGCGTGAAAAGTTCTTTTTCGACGGTGCTGCTGCTCTCCCGGAAAAGGTTGGGCAGTGGCTCGAATCCTATCCTTTGAGATAAGCGGGACTGCCAGAACGGTTGGGTGAAGTCGGTGAAAAAGGCGAACCATGCCTGTTAGTTGCCGGGCCACGGAAACTAAAAGGCGGGCAGATTGCACCGGCGAATACCGAACCTGCCCAAGAGTGAGCCGACGGGACCGAAGCATTTACCTCGCTAAGACAAAAAACTGATAACCGCAGGGCTGCGCTCTAACGCGAGCTTCTGTGCCGTCGAATATTGATGTGTCTATCCCACCGGAACTGTTCCTTCATTAGCCTTGGCGGGCTAAACTCCTGCATAAGGGAAATCACCGTCTCAGCAATGTGGGAGAGGAAGCGGGGGAGTATGGGTAGATCGAAAACGCCGACAACAAAGCATTTCAATCGCGGAATTGTGCGCCAGCCGTCGCTCGCCGCGACAGCAGCCGTTGCTCTGGTCACGATGCTGCTCCTCTTCGCTGTTCCCAGCGCGCGCGGCGGCATCACCCGAATTCAGATTCTGTCGAGAGGTCCCGCCTTCGGCGGATATTCATTTGCAAAAGTGGGCGCTTACGAACGAATTGTCGGCAAAGCATTCGGCGAAATCAGCCCCACCGACCCGCACAACAGCGTAATCGTCGATCTCGCGCTTGCGCCGCGCAACGCCAAGGGCAACGTCGAGTACGCGTTTGACTTCTACATTCTGAAGCCCGTGGATCCGAGCAAGGGCAATCACAAGATTTTTTACGAACCGCCGAATCGCGGCAGCAAGCTTTTTGGCAATTTCAACCGTTCGAACGGCGGGAACGACCCTGCCACAACTGACGATCCCGCCGATACTTTCCTCGCGCCACAGGGCTATACGATGGTTTGGAGCGGCTGGGATTTTGGCGCCGGTGACGATCCGTCGAATCTCAATATGACGATCACCCTGCCCATCGCCAAGAATCCAGACGGTTCGTCAATCACGGGTCCGGCATACGAATACATCGTCAGCCCCGGCATGTCGTATGCGCTGAACTATCCACCGGCGACCCTCGACAAGACAAAAGCGACGCTCACGCATCGCGTTCATCTGGATGATGTGCCCCAGGCGATTCCGGCGTCAGGCTGGGAGTACACCGACGACGGTGCGGCGATCGGGCTGATGCCCGCCGGCACTCGGTTTATTCCCAACGACATTTACGAATTCACTTACACGGCCAAAGATCCCACCGTCAACGGCATTGGTTTTGCCGCCGTCCGCGACTTCAATTCATTCTTGCGCTATGCGAAAGAAGACAGCACGGGCACGCGAAATCCTCTCGCCGGCGATGTTAACCGCATTTATACCTTTACCGTGTCGCAGCCCGGGCGAATGCTCAACGACTTTCGCAATCTGGGATTCAACGAAGACGAAGGCGGCAGAATCGTCTTTGACGGAATGCTGCAATGGATCGCCGCCGGCGATGGAATCAACTTGAATTATCGCTTCTCGCAACCGGCGCGCACCGAACGCAACCGCCAGGATCAATTTTATCTGGAGGGCGCATTTCCGTTTGCGAACCAGCGGACGACCGATCCGATCACCGGAAAAACCGCGGGCCGCTACGACCGATGCGAGAAAAGCAAGACCTGCCCGCTCGCGATGGAGGTCTATTCCGCCAACGAATATTGGGTGAAGGCGGCGTCTCTCTTTACCACCGATCCTTCTGGCAAAAAAGATCTGGCCGATCACCCGATGACCCGCGACTACTTCATTGCCAGCGAACAGCATGGAACCGGCAATCCGAGAACGAAAGGGAATTGCCAGCAGTTGCAGAACCCGCTGGACTCCGCGCCGGTGTTGCGAGCGTTGTTTGTCGCACTGGACGAATGGTCCACAAAGGGCGTCGCGCCGCCGCCCAGCGCCGTTCCGCGCCTGGCTGACGGCACGCTGGTGGCTCCATTGCCGCAAACCAAGGTCGGGTTTCCGAAGATTCCCGGTGTAACGTACACGGGGCTGATGTCCACGCGCTATCTTTACAACTACGGTCCGGATTTCTATCGCACCGGGATCATGACCACCGATCCACCCGTCGTCGTGCCGCCGATTTTCGATAATCCACGAAACGGACCGATCTATCCCAGCTACGTACCCAAGACCGATGCCGACGGGAACGACATTGCCGGAGTTCGCTTGCCCGATGTCACGGTGCCGCTTGCGACCTACACCGGCTGGGGCTTGCGCGCCGGCCCGCAGGCAAACGACGGCTGCGAAGCCGCCGGTCAGTACATTCCGTTCGCCAAAACCAAAGCCGAACGCATCGCTTCCGGCGACCCGCGCCCTTCGATCGAGGAACGCTATGCATCGTTCAGCGCCTACTCATCCGCGATTGAAAAAGCTTTGGACGACATGATCGCGCGCCGGTTGATGCTGCCCCAAGATCGCGCGGCAAATCTGAGCCGGCTTCTGCGCGCGGGCATGGCTACCGGCGCGTTTCAGTCCACGGCGGCCGCCGGGAATCGGCCTTGACGCTGCCGGGGCGCTGACGTAACGTCATCTTCAGCACCCGTTTCGATCCAGGACGCAAGGCAGCGGCGCCGGCCGTTGAAAGGATCTTCCCATGAGCCAGCGTTTCCGGGTCCCTAAAATAGTCCCGTTAGCTTTGATATTTTGCTTGTCGCCGCTTTTCATCGCGGCACAGACGCATTCGGCTACCGCCGGGGCAAAAGCGAGGACGAAAACCTGGGCCGCCCCGCATACTCCGGACGGCCAGCCCGATCTGCAGGGGTATTGGACAAATTTGACCTTCACGCCGCTGCAGCGGCCCGCAGAATTCGGAAATCGAGAATTTTTGACCGACGAAGAGCTGTCGCACGCCTTTAAACAAGGCGTGCAAAAAACCTACGAAACCACCTACGGAAAAACCGCGGAGACGCCAGAATACGATCCCACGGTCTATGCGCTGGGCGCGTGGCAAAACGGCGTAAAGCCGAACCCGCGCACCTCGCTTATCGTCGATCCGCCCGACGGCAGAATTCCTCCGCTTACGCCCGAAGGCCAGCGCGCGCGGGACGCGATGAAGGCGCCCGTTCCCGACGATCCCGAGAAAGCGGCGGGAGTCTTTTTCGATAGCCCCGCCGACATGACTTTGAGCGTGCGTTGCCTTTCGTTTGGCGGGCCGCCCATCATCCCCGCCAATTACAACAGCGACTTCCACATCGTTCAGTCTCCCGGCTATGTGATGATCGAATATGAGTGGAATAGCGAAGTCCGCATCATCCCTCTCGATGACCGCCCGCAACTGTCATCGAAGATTCACCGCTGGCACGGGAATTCGCGCGGGCACTGGGAAGGCAATACCCTTGTGGTGGAGACCACAAATTTTCGCGCCGGAGCCACTTACCAGGGTGCCAATGCGAAAACGCTGAAGATTACCGAATACTTCACGCGCACCGATCAGAATTCGATTGAATATAAGTTCACCATCGACGACCCAGCGACCTGGACCAGACCCTGGACCGCCGTCGTTCCGCTGAACCGCACCGACGGGCCAATGTTTGAATATGCCTGCAGCGAGGGGAATAACGGGATTGTGAACATGCTCGCCGGATCACGCGCGGCGGAAAAGTCCGCGGCCAGTACCGACGCAAAGCAAAATTCAAATTGAGCGTGGATTCCACCGCCAGCTAACGGTGGGAAGATAGCCTCTCTCGCGTCACAGCTTCAAAAGCCAGAATGGAGCTGGCGATGATTTGGCCCGGCCTCTGCAGAGACGCCTCGCCTATACTTAATTAGTGGACAAACGAGTGAAACAAACGAGGTGAGAGTCGTGAGCAACATCATTCCTATCAGGCCGGCTTCAAGAGCGGATGCCGATGACGCCGCCATAACCGAACAGGTTGAGCAAATCCCCGGCGAGCTCGATGTGGATCGCGTCATCAAGGCTCAATTATCGGCGCCGGAGGTTGTGCGCCGAATTACGGAACTTGAAGATTGTCTCTGGGCTGTAACGGCGGAATTGTTTCAGTTCAATCCGCGCTCAGCCTCGGCCGAGCGCGCCAGGCTGCTGCTTAAGAATTCATTGGAGATTGAGGGCTAGCCGCAGTTGATCGAGATTGCCCGCAGATTTTTTCTAAACTCCGTCGCGAAAGCCTCAAACGGCAGATTCCTCGCCCGCGTGGAAGAGCAGCAACACCGGCGTGTTGGGGAGCAGGGCTCGGAATGACGATGCCCGCAATTCACTCGGATTTGATGTGTTCGCTCGGTTAATGATGTTTGCTGTGTGCGGTCCGACGGTTCCGCCGCATCGTGTTAGCATTCGCTCAAGCAGCCATGACTACCGAATGCCCGCATTGTGGCGCGCAGTACCCCGTGAAAGAGCAGGAATTCGCGGGCCAGGCGAGATTGCAGGCGCAATGCCAGCAATGCAATTCGAGTTTTGTGATCAATGCCCCGCCTGAGCTTCCGCATATTCCCGCCGATCAAACCGTAGCACTCGCGGTGATCGAGGGGCCGGCAAGGGGACAAGTGTTCAAGCTGACCAAGCCGCGCGTCATATTGGGCCGGTCAGGCTCGGATATTGTGCTCTACGATCCTGAGATTTCCCGGAAGCATTGCGCCATCGAAGTGCACGGCTCGACAGCCGTTTTGATCGATTTGGGAACTACAAACGGGACGTTTGTCGGCAAGAAGAGCATCCGCAAATCCGAACTGAAGAATATGTCGAAATTCCGGATCGGCTCTACGACAATGCTGTTTACGGTCACGGACAAAAAGGCAGGCGAGGGCGCGCCGCCGCCCACCCTGGTGGTTAAACGTCAGTAAGTCAAGCCAACAGGGGTCGTGACAAAAACCCGCGATTGCGGTCCAGCTGCGAGCGTCACTCTCGACGCTAGCTCTTTTTTGTCAGCTCGTTATAAACGACGGTTGTGTACGAAGGGAATTGCGGCGCTCCGGGAGCTGCAGGCGTATCTTTTTCGCCAAGCGCTTCTTTGATCTGGTCGAGCGACTTGCCCTGGGCGACCAGTTTCTTGATCTCATCGCGCCTGGCCTGCACTCTGGCGAGCCTTTCCTGGACCTGGGCCTTGGTTTGCAGATCGCCGTGGCCGGGAACGTAGCTGTCGGCGTTCAAGCTGGTGAGGCCCTTGACCGTCTGAATCCAGCCTTCGGACGAGCCGTGCTTTTCGGCGTGGATCAGAGTATAGGGCTGATTGGTGGCGATGATATCGCCGGTGAAGACGATCTTCTGCTCCGGCAAGTAAACCATGAGGTCGCCGCTGGTATGTGCGGGAGCGTAATGCAAGAGCGTAAGCTTCACGCCGTTGATGGTCACATTTTCTTTGGTGGCTACGGTCTTGGTTGGCAGGCGGTCTTGAGGAGCCGGATTCCGCGAATTCGCGGAAGCTTCCATCTCTTTCTTGCAATTTTCCTGAGAAATAATGGTCAGGCCGGCTGGAAACGCGGCCAAGCCGTTGACGTGATCACCATCGCTGTGGGTGAGAATAACGGTCGTAACCGGCTTGGGCGTGATTTTGGCAATCTCGGCCAGCATCTCTTTGGCCGACGCGGGCGTAGTCTTTGCATCGACTACGATCACGCCGTCTTTACCAACGATGATTCCTGTGTTTCCGCCTGCGCCTCCCTGAGTCCAATACACTCCGCCATTCAGAGGTTTCACAGAGAGCGGGGGCGGTTGCTGCTGGGCGTTGGCGGGACTGCAACATGCAAAGGCGGCAAGGGCGATCGGGAGGCCAAAGGTTAGTTTTTCAGCGATTTTGCGCATACTGCTCCTCCTAAAGTTTTTTGAATGCATCATCGGAATTCTGGAGCCGCCAGCTATTTCTCAGCGACCTTGGACGATTCCTGCCCGGCTGCGTTACGAACGTTCTGCGGAACAGGGAAGACAAGGTAAGGATTATTCGCATCCCATTTCTTGATCTGAACGTCGAGGACGGTATTGCCTCCCCGTTTGATGGTGATATGGCCGGGCGACTTGATATCGGTCAGGATGTCGCCATGATCGGCGTAATCGGAATACTCTGCCGTTCTCATAAGATTACTCAGAGCAGGGTTATCCGTCTGAGTTTCGACTTTGGTG
>Ga0209062_1003437_pt1 | contig 18287 bp, 17 predicted proteins | sample Coa_R2_2_FD_187158 | JGI IMG/M metagenome (GOLD analysis project Ga0209062, IMG submission 187158) | Surface soil microbial communities from Centralia Pennsylvania, which are recovering from an underground coalmine fire - Coalmine... | ecosystem: Environmental > Terrestrial > Soil > Unclassified...
CGCCAAGATACGTCAGTTTCCAATAAGTGTTGCGCAAGGGACTGTCGCTGCGCGGACCTGACCCCATCTCCGCGCGTGGTGAGAGCCGGCCGCCGCCGCGCGCGCGGACCAAAAGCATTCTGAGCGGCTCGCCGTCGCCAAATGCCGGATAGTTCCGATCCGTGGTGAAGTAGAGACGCCCGCCGAACGTCACCGTGGCGCGCACGGCGTAGCGATATGCGGGACGAATGGCGGCGTCATCATAGTCGATCTCCAAACCGAAAGGCGGGCCGCCGGCGGGTTCCAGCCGCGCGCGCGCCAAGGCCTCGCCCGCGGCGCCGGCGCGCGAGACATCCAGAAGCACCGCCTCGAACACCGCCTCGGGCGGAAGCGCGATGCGCTCTCGATACCAGGCCTCAACGCGAAGCGTTTCAGCCAACGCTGGAACGCAGAAAGCGACACGACCAGCGGCGAGCGCGCAGAATGCGGAACGAATCATCGCTGTTCTTCGAATGAATGGACTCGTGGGAACGGCGATTCGCCATAAACGAGATCGTATTCCGCTCCCTCATTCATTTCGTCAAACCTTGCCTCGACCTCAGTAATTCGGCAGCCGGATACCGGCATTCACAGGCAGACCGAGACTCTTGCCTGCCTTGATCATCGTTTTGTCGAGGCTGTAGATCGCTTCGGCGTCATGATTTTTTGTCATCGCCAAGTGGAAGGCGTCGCCAGCGCGCAACCCTGTGTCGTACGACTTGAGGAATTCCTTCGCGAGATTGAAATCTCCGGCGTTTGGCGACAGGATCACGAAAGACTCATCGATGATCCGCTCAAAACGATCATCAGCCTGCGTAGCCGCTCGGGCTTCGAGCCCACCCATGCGTACCTCGCGGGCAAGCAGAGAAGAAAACTCCACCCGCGTCCAGTGGCTAACGGCCAGTTTCTCCACCGGCAATCCCCCAACAAATCTTGCAATTTTGTCACTCGTGGCCTCGGGCAGGATGAGCGGGACGAGGAAAGAGGTATCGAAATAGAGCATTCGCGGGGCTTCGCCTTTTAGAGCCCTTCGTCTCTCAGTTCACGCAAGAGCTCAACGCTGGGCCGCCGCAGAGGCGGCATGGCCGCTCGAAATTCGGCCAGTTCCTTGAGACAGAGAGGTTTCTTTATCCGCGTCGCGGGCCGGATATGCGCCACTGCATGGCCGTGACGAGTAATCACCACCTCCTCACCCGCCTCTACCTTGTCCAGCAATTCACTCAAGCGCGCCTTCGCCTGCGCCAGATTGACCGTGACCATTGGGCCGCCCCCTTTCTGGTCTGGTCATCCAAAGGGTCATATTATAGCTTGGCGCGCGCCGGTTGGCCATGATTTTTTCTTGGCGAAATTGCGCCCGATGCGCAGCTTTAGCCTGCGATTACCCAGAGAACGTTTGTTTCCGGCTCCTCTCCCTCCGCCAGTTCAGAAAATGTCCAGCCGCCACCTTGCGTCTGACCGGCCTTGCGGGCGCCTCAGGCGTCCTGCATCGAATGAGTTCTTTACACTACACCTTCCGTGGAGCATCCCGCCCAGCTATGATTGGCGGAGCCTTCATTGAGCTTCACCGAAGGGATGGATGAAAGCCTCAGGAAACGGAAACTCATTTCTTGGGACGAGCTTTGCAGACGCGCGGAGGCAGCGGTAGATATGGAGAGCTGATGAGCGAACCGGGCAAGACTGAATTTCCCTCCAAGCCCTTGGCCTGGCGGCGCATTGTCGTCAAGCTCTCCGGCGAAGCTTTGATGGGCACGCAAAGCCACGGCCTTGACCAGCATATGCTCGCCCGGATTGCGGCCGACCTGACGAGCGTAGCAAAGCGCGGCGCCGAGGTCGCGGTCGTCGTTGGCGGAGGCAATTTTTTCCGTGGAATCGAAGGCGCCGACAAGGGGATTGAACGGGCCCGCGCCGATTCGATTGGCATGCTTGCAACGGTCATGAACGCGCTCGCCCTCGAATATGCGATCGAAAAGCAAGGCCAAACGGCGCGAACCCTTTCGGCCCTCGCCATGCCTGCCCTTTGTCAGCCTTATTCGCGCCAGGCTGCCCTGCATCATCTCGGCAAAGGCCGGATTGTGGTCCTTGCCGGCGGAACCGGCAACCCCTTCTTCACAACCGATACAGGAGCAGCGCTGCGTGGCGCCGAGCTTTCCTGCGATCTCATAATGAAGGCGACACAGGTCGACGGTGTCTATTCCGCAGACCCTAAACGCGATCCGGCCGCGACGCGCTATGAAAAACTGACACATGATGAGGCGATTGCCAAAAACCTCGCGGTCATGGATACCGCCGCCTTCGCGCTTGCACGTGAGAACGGAATTCCCATAATCGTTTTTTCGATCAAGGAGCCGGGCGCGATCCTCGCGGCTCTCGAGGGACGCGGCAAAGCCACCTTGGTGTCGCCCTCCACCTTGGTGCCGCCCTAAATCATGAATTGGCGCGAGCTTTTGCATCGGCTAAAGCTTGGAGCCAAGAATCGGCGAGTTTAAATCTTGGGCAAGACGAGAGGATCAACTCGATATGAACATGGGCTGGCGAGGGGCTTGCCCGAGGAAATAAACCCCGAGGAAATAAACAAGGGAAACAGAGAGGATCAAAAGGTTCCGGGATGAGCGCTGAATTCGACATTTCCGATCTTCGCCGGCGCATGCAAGGCGCGGTCGCGACGTTGAAGCATGAATTGGGGGGGTTACGGACCGGACGCGCATCGGCGAGCCTTCTCGAACCCGTACATGTCGAGGCCTATGGACAGATCATGCCGCTCAACCAGCTGGCGACGGTCAGCGTTCCGGAACCCCGGATGCTGTCGGTCCAAGTCTGGGACAAGGCAATGGTCGCCGCGGTGGATAAGGCCATTCGCAATTCTAACTTAGGCCTCTCTCCCACAGTGGAAGGCCAAGTTTTGCGGATCCGGATTCCTGAACTCAACGAGCAGCGGCGCAAAGAAATGGCGAAGGTCGCGCATAAATATGCCGAAGAGGCACGCATCGCCGTCCGGCATGTCCGCCGCGATGGTCTCGACATCCTCAAAAAGCAGCTCAAGGACAAGACGATCGGTGAGGATGATGAGAAGCGCTATGAGAGCGAGGTTCAAAAGATAACGGACTCCTTCATAGAAGAGATCGATGCTGCATTAAGCACAAAGGAAACCGAAATCATGCATGTGTGAGCCGCCCGGCTTCTGGTATAAGCCCTCCGGTCCTGGGCAAGCCAGATTTTGCCGGGTCTTGCGCGCGTCTATGGGGGCTATTTCGTGGAAAGCACAAGGGCGCGCCGGCAACACAGCCGTTCATGGTCAGAGGGACTTTTTTGTCGATGGAGATGCTGCCAGGGAGACCTGCCTCGCAGGCAGCCGGCAAACCAGGATATGACAATGCGATCCATGGTTAAGGACGAGGCAGCACCTCCCGTCTCACAGCGCTTGGCCGGGATACCTGCGCATGTCGGGGTGATCATGGACGGCAACGGCCGCTGGGCCGCCCGGCGCGGACTGCCGCGGATCGAGGGGCACCGGCGCGGATTGGAAGCGCTTCGTGAAACTGTGCGCGCTGCAATCGACTTTGGCCTTGACTATTTGACCGTCTACAGCTTCTCCATTGAAAACTGGAGCCGGCCCGTTGAGGAGATCGCCGACCTCATGGGTCTTCTTAAGCGTTTTATCCGGGACGATCTCAATGACCTGCATAACTCTGGCGTCAGGGTCAAGGTCATTGGCGCACGGGATAATCTCAAATCCGACATCCGGGCTCTATTGGAAGAGGCGGAGACTCTCACGGAGTCTAATAAACGGCTGAACTTGATCGTCGCCTTCAATTATGGGGGAAGGCAAGAAATCGCCGCAGCAGCGCGGGCCTTGGCCCAAGAGGTTATAGATGGTTTGATCGATGTATCCGAGATTGATGAGTCAATGCTTGCCCGCCACCTCGACACGGCCGGTATTCCCGATCCCGATCTTATTATACGGACATCCGGCGAACAGAGACTTTCCAATTTTCTAATGTGGCAAGCCGCTTATTCTGAGTTTGTCTTTTTGCCAATGCACTGGCCAGATTTCGACCGGCAGGCATTTTCGGCGGCTCTGGCGGAATTTTCGGCCCGGGAACGGCGGTTCGGCGGCGTGACGGGGCAGTACCGGAACGGTAAATTGCTAGCAAGCGTGACCAAAACATGAGTCACGCCCTGAGTGCTCCTCCTTACCTGCCATGCTGAACGACAGCCCAGGCGCGCCGGAAAAAAAATCTCCGGCGCCCAGTTTTTTCGGCCTGCGCGGCCTGGCCGATCTGCTGCCGCGCATCGCATCTGCCATTGTCTTGATGGCGGCTGCGCTCATCTCCGTCTGGCAAGGCGGCCTGATTTTCAATCTGATTTGGCTCTGCGCGGCCTTGGCGGTCGGCTATGAATGGCAGAATTTGATCGCAGCGCAATATCCCCGCCTCCGGTTCTTCTTCCTTAGCCTTGGTCTCATCCTTGGCACTTTCTTGGTGAATGATTCCCGTTTCGGCCTTGCTTGCACGATCCTCGCTGTCTGTGGTCTTGCCCTCGCCCTTGCTGCCGGGCCCGGACGCCGGATTTGGGCTTTTAGCGGCATGGCCTATGCGGGTTCGCTGCTCGTTTCTGTCGGTGCTTTGGATGCGTCCGCAGCCGATGGAGCCAGATCAATCGTCTGGCTTTACGCAACCGTCTGGGGCACCGATGTTTTCGCTTATTTCGGCGGGCGCCTGATCGGCGGCCCGAAGCTTTGGCCGAAGATATCGCCGTCGAAGACCTGGTCCGGCACGCTTGTTGGCCTTTTTGCCGGCGCGCTCCTGGGTACCGCAGCCGCCGTCTTTGGCTTTAGCGGTCCCGTCCCGGCCTTTCCTCTTTTTATCCTCGGCCTTGCCACAGCCGCCGTCTCGCAGGGCGGCGACATGTTTGAGTCCTGGGTCAAACGGCATTTTGGCGTCAAGGATTCGAGCCGCCTGATCCCCGGCCATGGGGGCTTCATGGACCGGCTTGACGGATTTATCGCCGCCGCCATTTTCGCAGCCCTTTTTGGAGCTGCGCGCGGGCTTTCATCGGTTGCAGCGGGGTTATTCAGTTGGTTTTAGGATGGACGGCATCTTATCGGGATGCCACAGTGAAGGGGTATGGGATCTCCCGATCTCGCAGAGATGAAGCACGCCAACACGAGGCCAAATTCCTTCCAGCAAATCCGTGCCCGCGGACTTTAATTCCTTTGCAGCCGGCAATGGGCTTGTGCAAAAGCGAACAGGGCGCTTGGAGAAAGTGATGCAATTGCAGCAAGCAGACGCGGCCGGACCCGCCGTGCGCAGCGTGGTCATCCTCGGGGCTACGGGATCGATCGGCAGATCGACCGCGGAGGTTATTTCGGGTGCCAATGGCGCTTTCAGGGTTGAGGCGGTCGCGGGCGGGAGGGATCCAAAAGCATTGGCGCAGGCCGCCCGCAGCACCGGCGCAAAATTTGCCGCTCTTGCCGATCCTGGCGGTTATGCCGAACTGAAGGAAGCCCTTGCAGGAACGGGTGTTGAGCCCGCAGCAGGCGAAGAAGCGGTGATCGAAGCCGCACTCCGGCCGGCGGACATTGTGATGGCGGCAATCGCCGGAACCGCCGGGGTCAGGCCCACGTTTGCGGCGCTTTCCGCAGGCAGGACCATCGCGCTTGCAAACAAGGAATGTCTGGTTTGCGCTGGCGCTCCCTTCATGCGCAAGGCTGCTGCCTTGGGCACAAGGCTGCTGCCCGTCGACAGCGAACATAATGCGATTTTCCAGGCCATGGGCAATGCGAGCCTCGACACGATCGAGAGAATCACCCTGACGGCTTCGGGCGGGCCTTTCCGGACTTGGACGAGCGAGGCCATCGCGAATGCTACGCCCGAACAGGCCCTAAACCATCCGAATTGGCCGATGGGGCCCAAAATCACCGTCGACTCCGCCGGGCTGATGAACAAGGGCCTCGAAGTCATTGAAGCGCATTATCTTTTCGGAATCGAGCCTTCGAAGCTCGATGTCATTGTTCATGCCCAGTCGCTGGTTCATGGTCTTGTCGCCTTCACAGACGGCTCGGTGACTGCCGGGCTTGCGGCGCCCGATATGAAAGTCCCAATTGCCCACTGCCTTTCCTATCCGGCGCGGAGCGTGACAGCCGCGCGCAGGCTCGACCTGGCCGCCGCAGGACAGCTCACTTTCGAGCGTCCGGACTTCGAGCGCTTTCCCGCATTGCGCATCGCATTCGACGCCTTGCGCGCCGGAAGCGGATTGCCAACCATCCTGAACGCCGCAAATGAAATCGCGGTTCAGGCTTTTTTGGACGGAAGGATCCCGTTCCACCGGATTGCCCGCCTCGTTGAGGAGGCCTGCAATTCGGCACTTGCCGAAGGCGTTGCTCATGAGCCGGAAACGGTTGCCGACGCGCTTGCAATGGATCGCGCGGTGCGCGAGAGGCTGCGCTCGGAACTCACCGGCCGGGCCGCTTCACGGGTTGAGGCGTATTGAAATCATGGCCCGCCCGCGAAATTAAATGCGTGCAAAATCAGGCTCTTCCTTCCAAAATTGTGTCTTCTCTTAAAGAACGCCTTCTTCTTAAAGATGGACAAAATTTAAGGATCAAATCAATACAAAATCGTCTCCTCCAGACGATATGAAGACTATGCAAAAAGTCCTTTTGACGTTAAGAATTGTAACGATGAACGCCTCCGTTCGGCGGGGCCCGATTTGGAGGGCTGGCATTCTTCCTAGATTGGCGTTTTTCTTGCCTAAATGGGTTGGGTGCGGGTCCGCTTGGCGGGCCTGCGGCCAGGGAAGGAACTTCCTGGCCTTCCGTTTGTTGGTCACGGCGCCGGTTATCCCGTAAGCGCTGTGAAGGTCGGCCAGGAGATCAAATGTCAATTCTCACGTATGCTTGGGCGCTCATTGGATATGTAATACCTTTCCTTTTCGTCCTGAGCCTAGTCGTTTTCTTCCACGAGCTTGGACACTTTTTGATCGGCCGCTGGTGCGGGGTCAAAGTCGACGCTTTCTCGCTTGGCTTCGGGCCCGAAATCTTCGGTTTCAACGACCGTCATGGAACGCATTGGCGGTTGGCAGCCTTGCCTCTCGGCGGCTATGTCAAATTCCATGGTGATGCCAATGGCGCCTCGATGACGGATGCCACCGCAGTGGCGGCCATGTCACCGCAAGAGCGGGCAGTCAGTTTCATTGCGCAAAACGTCTGGAAGCGGGCAGCGATCGTTGCCGCGGGCCCGATCGCCAATTTTATCCTCGCAATCGTCATTTTTACCGGCATCTTTTATGTGGAGGGACGCGCCATTCTCTTACCGGCCGTCGATGCCGTGACTGCGGGCAGCGCCGCCGAGGCAGCCGGATTTAAGCCCGGCGACTTGATTGTGTCGATCGATGGCAACAAGGTCGGCAGTTTCGAGGAAATGCAGCGTATCGTTCAGACCGACAGCGACACAGCGCTGGTTTTCACTATCAATCGCGGCGGCAAACTGATGGATCTCGTCGCGACCCCGCAACGGCGTGATGTCGCGACCGCGTTCGGTACCACAAGGGTCGGAGTTCTTGGCGTCCAATCCAAGGGCAAGCCGGAGAATTGGCATGTCCAGCATTATGGTTTTGCCGATTCATTCAAACTCGCCTGCTCGGAGACTTGGTATGTTGTCGCGCGGACTGGCGGTTATATCAAAGGCTTGATCGCCGGGACAGAAACCACCGATCAACTGTCGGGACCGATCCGGATCGCCGAAGTTTCCGGGGCGATGGCCAAGATCGGTTTTGGAGCTTTGCTCAACCTTGCCGCAATTCTGTCGATTTCAGTCGGGATGCTGAACCTGTTTCCCATCCCGCTTCTCGATGGCGGTCATCTTTTCTACTACACGGTGGAGGTGATACGCGGCAAAGCCATGAACGACAAAGCGCAGCAGTTCGGTTTCAAGGTCGGGCTCATGCTGGTCACGAGCTTGATGATCTTCGCCACCTACAATGATGTCCTCCGCCTCACGCGTCAGTTGATGCATTGGGGTTGACCGCTACAGCCGCCGCCCTGAACTCGCGCGTGCCCCGAGGCCTGAAAGCGGATGCCGTTGCGGCGGCGCTCGCCGAATGAAGACAAGCGGTTAACCTTGTTGGTTAACGGTTTGCTCACTGCAATGCGTGTCTCGCCTGCCACGCCCCTGCGAAAACGCTAAAATGCAACGAATCTTGGTTTGCGGGACACCGCGAAGTCTATAAACACAAGCGTTGGCGGATAGTGGAGAGGGGCCTTGACGATTCCGGCAAGATAATCCGCAGAAAATAATCCGGTAACATAAATTAAATATATCAGTTATCGCCAGCTGACGTCATCTCAGCATTAGGCAAATGGGGGCCGGTCTTAGATGCGAGTTTTGCGTATGTTCCGGAGTCGGCTTGCGGCTTCAATCTTGGCGTTGGCTTGGCTGGCCGGGAGCACAATCGCGGCTTTTGCGGAGAACGTTATCGTCCAGGGTAACAAGCGCGTCGATACCGAAACGATCGAGGGTTATTTCAAAGGAACCAGTCAAGCCGACATCAACAAGGGCGTCAAAGACCTCTACGCCACAGGCCTTTTTTCGGACATCCAGGTGAGCCGGACCGATGGCCGCATCGTCATCACCGTCACCGAGAACAGGGTTATCAACCGGGTCGTCTTCGAAGGCAACAGCAAGGTCAAATCAGAAACACTGACGGCCGAAATCCAGTCGAAATCGCACGGCCCCTATAGCAAGGCCATGGTCGATGCCGACATCGAGCGTATCAAGGACATTTATCGCCGTTCCGGCCATGCGGCGGCCTCCGTCACGGCTCGCACAGTCGATCTGCCAAATGGCCAGGTTGACGTCGTCTTTACCATCGATGAAGGCGAAAAGACCGGAGTCAAGGAAATCAATTTCGTCGGCAATCACGTCTATTCTTCCGCCAAGCTCCGTGACCTCATGGAGACGACGGAGATGAATTTCTTCTCTTTCTTCAAGACTTCGGACGTTTACGACCCAGACAGGATCGCCGCCGATCTCGAACGCATCCGGAGATTCTATCTCAAGAACGGCTATGCCGATTTCCGCGTTGTCGGCTCCGACGCCCAATTCAATGCGGAAAAAGGCGGCTATATTATCACGATTACGGTTGAAGAAGGAGTTCAATATACGGTCGGCTCCGTCAATGTGGAGTCGCATCTGCCCGACATCGACGGTGCTTCTCTGCTTCCTCTCGTGCGTCTCTCCCCTGGCCAAATCTACAATGGCGACATGGTCCAAAAGAGCGTCGAGGCCATCACCAAGGAGGTCGGCAAGCACGGCTATCCTTTCACGCAAGTGCGCCCGCGCGGCGATCGTGATCCCGCAACCCGTATTGTGACGATTGCCTTCGTCCTCGACGAAGGGCCGCGCGTCTATATCGAGCGCATCGACATAAGGGGGAACACGCGAACCCGGGACTATGTGATCCGGCGCGAATTTGAAATTGGCGAGGGTGACGCCTATAATCGCGTCCTGATCGACCGGGCAGAGCGGCGGCTCAACAACCTTGGCTTCTTCAAAAAGGTAAAGATTACCAACGAACCAGGATCAACGCCAGACAGGGTGATCGTGGTCGTCGAAGTCGAGGATCAGCCAACGGGCTCATTGTCGCTATCGGGCGGCTATTCGACCACGGACGGCTTCATCGCCGATGTGTCGGTGACCGAAACCAATTTCATGGGGCGCGGCCAGTATGTGAAACTCGCCGTCTCGGAAGGGCAATATAGCCGTGGCGTCGATCTGACTTTCACCGAACCTTACTTCCTTGGCGAGCGCATTGCTGCGGGATTTGATGTTTACGCCAAGAAGACTGATCCCTGGATTTATTCTTTCTACGGCAACTCCTCGATTGGCGCCACGCTCCGCCTTGGTCTGCCAATCACGGAAGAACTGACCTTTTCGCCCCGCTACTCGATCTATCGGACGGACATTTCTATTCCAAACAATCCGTCGCAGCCTTATAATGATTGTAATTCTCCTATTTTCGGAATAACACCGACAATATTATTTCCGGCCGGACCCCAGCCAAGTATCTTCTACAATTGCGTGACGAACGGTGAGGCCTCATTGGCTCTCAAGGAGGCGCAAGGCCCGTTCGTCACGTCGATGTTTGGCTATACCCTTGGTTATAACTCACTCGACAACAACCGGAATCCGACGGGCGGTATTTTCGCCGAGCTCCGGCAGGACGTCGCGGGGGCGGGAGGCGACGAACGTTTCGTCCGGACCACCGGCGATCTCCGTTACTATCACGAGCTGTACGATCAAATCGTCGGGATCGTCCATCTGCAAGGCGGCAATTTGGCAGCCTGGGGCAATAGCCAATTGCGCATCATCGACAATTTCAACTTGGGTCCAAGCCTCGTCCGCGGCTTTGCCCCCGCCGGCATCGGGCCGCGCGATATAGGCTCCGGCGATCCAGAGGGCAATCCGCTTGGCGGAACCACATATTACGGCGCCAGCCTGGAGGCCCAGTTCCCAATCTGGGGCATGCCAAGGGATCTCGGCCTCAAGGGCGCCGTCTTCGCCGATGCCGGAAATTTGTTCGGGTTTAACGGCCGCACCAATTTCAGCCCCACCGGGGTCTGCTCGGGCGGGCCATTTATCTTTCCGTACACGCAAAGCAATTGTATCTTCGTTGGCGCCGACCACTCGAACTTAATCCGCACCTCCGCGGGCGCCTCAATCATCTGGGCTTCGCCGCTTGGCCCGATAAGATTCGACTTCGCTAAAGCAATCACCAAGAGTCAATTCGACGTGACCGAGTTCTTCCGCTTCACCGGCGGCACCACCTTCTAGGCAGGATTTGCGATCTGCGCCGCACGTGCCGCAAGATCAGAGCCCGCGGCGCAGACCCGCAATTCTCTCTGGCCAACCCTCGACCCTCGCGCGTATTCATCTCTTGAGGATGACAAAATCGTGCGGCAAACGTAAAAAAGCCGGTACCATCTGCGTTTTGATTCGAAGCCCTTGATGGTCTTTCTTGGAAGACGGCCCTTGTAGAGTGCTCCCATGAGCGAACCAATTTTTTTCCGGGCCGCCGCGCGCACTTCACTTGCGGATATCGTCGCTTGCACCGGTGCGGCAGTCGTTGAGGGCGCGGACTTATCTGCCGCCGTTGACGCAGTTGCACCTCTCGGCGAGGCAGGGCCTGGCGAACTCACCTTTTTGGACTCTCCTGACAATGTTTCGCTGCTGGAAACAAGCCGCGCCACCGCCTGCTTTGTGGCACCGGATGACGCGCCGCGTCTTTCAAAGGCAACTTTGGCGCTTGTGCTCGACGAGCCCTATCGGGGCTTCGCGCTCGCCTTGCAAAGGATGTTCCCTGACGCGGTCCCAGCGAAGTCCCTGCTGGGGACAGCGGGAATTAGCCCGGGTGCCTCAGTTCATCCCGAAGCACGGCTCGAGCAGGGCGTCATTGTCGATCCGGGCGCCGTCATTGGTCCGCGTGCCGAAATCGGTCTCGGTTCGATCATTGGTGCGAACAGCGTAATCGGCTCTGACGTCCGCATCGGCCGCGATTGTCTGATTGGTCCGCAGGTCACAATCAGCCACGCCCTGATCGGCGACAGAGTTGTTGTGCATGCGGGATCGCGTATCGGTCAGCCCGGCATCGATTTCCGTCATCCTCCCGCTCAGCATCTCCCCCGGGTACTAGGGATTGGCCGGGTCATCATTCAGGACGGCGTTGAAGTCGGCGCCAATTCCACGATCGATCGCGGCGCTGCGGGCGACACTGTCATCGGAGAAAAAACACGAATCGGCAATCTCACATGGATCGCGGAAAATGTGGCAATCGGACGTTATTGTGTCATTCCGGCAAAGGCTGGATTGGCGGCTAGCGCGCGGCACGCGGATTTCACCGTCCTTGCCACTTGATCTTAACATGCCTGGTGATCTTAACACATCTGGCCGGATCTCCTCCGGCCTGCTCCCGGGAGGACTCCAATTATGAGCGAGGCGGAGCCCGCGACGATCGAGACATTCGACATTCTGCGCTTGCTGAAATCCCTGCCCCATCGCTATCCGTTTCTCATGGTCGACCGTGTGATTGAAGCGCGCGGTGACGAATTCGGCATTGGCATAAAGAATGTCAGCATCAATGAGCCGCAATTTCAGGGCCATTTCCCCGAGCGGCCGGTCATGCCCGGCGTTCTTCTGATCGAAGGCATGGCGCAAACCGCCGGGGTTTTATGTGTCAATGCACATTTGCAGGGCCAGAAGCCTCCACTCGTTTATTTCATGAGCATCGACAAAGCCAAATTCCGCAAGCCGGTCCTGCCGGGCGACCGCGTCGAGTTCCACATGACCAAGACCAACCGCCGCCGTACCATGTGGTGGTACCAGGGCCGCGCCTTCGTCGAAGGCGTGCTTGTGTGCGAAGCCGAGATCGCCGCCATGCTGGCCGAAGGCGGCGCGTAATTCTTCGTCAGCTTGGCGAAAGCCTTTGGCGGTGTCCAAATATTCCGAATACGAACCTCTCTTGCTCAATAGGAGGTACGTCCTTGTTGTAATATGGCTATAATACTAGCGAATCAGCTTAATCCCATGACCATTCAATTGGGTAGCCCCGTGGCGGCCATCGCCAGGAATTCTAGCCCCTCCTTGGACCTCCTGGAGAGCATGAAGGGGAGACGATTTAAGACCGTCTTGGCCGACCCGCCGTGGCGGTTTCAAAACAAGACGGGAAAAGTCGCGCCCGAGCATCGCCGCTTGTCCCGCTATGCCACCATGACCCTCGGTGACATCTGCGAACTGCCGGTGGGCCAGATCACGGAGCCCGCCGCACATCTATATTTGTGGTGTCCCAATGCGCTTTTGCCCGATGGGCTCGCCGTCATGGCCGCATGGGGCTTTACCTATAAGGCGAACATAGTCTGGCACAAGGTCCGCAAGGACGGCGGCTCGGATGGCCGCGGCGTCGGCTTTTATTTTCGCAATGTCACCGAATTGATCCTGTTCGGAACAAGGGGGAAAAATGCCCGGACGCTGCCGCCCGGACGGACGCAGGTCAATTATCTGGCGACGCGCAAACGAGAGCATTCGCGCAAGCCCGACGAGCAATACCGGCTCATTGAATCCTGTTCGCCTGGCCCCTATCTGGAACTGTTCGGCCGCGGAGTCCGTCCCGAGTGGGTGACGTGGGGCGATCAGGCGGATGAATCTTACGAGCCAGCTTGGAAAACATATGCCCATAACTCCGCCACGGAGCGTACCAATCCGGCAGCGGCGGAGGAAAGGATCTAAACTGCCATGGCCAAGATTGTCCGCGTAGAAGAAACTGGCGAACCAGAGGTCATGCGGCTCGAAGATATCGAAACGCCCTCCCCGGCTCGCGGCCAAGTGCATATCCGCCAGCATGCGATTGGCGTCAATTTCATCGACACCTACTTCCGCAGCGGGGCTTATGCCGCTCCCTCGCTTCCTTTCACGCCGGGTAATGAAGGGGCCGGGGAGGTTATCGGCCTTGGCGAGGGCGTGACGGATTTCAAGCTGGGTGACCGCGTTGCCTATGTCACGACGCTCGGCGCTTATGCCGCAGAACGCGTGATCCCGGCAGACCGGCTCGTCAAATTGCCAAAAGCGATTTCCTATGAGGCCGCCGCCGCGATCATGCTGAAAGGTCTCACCGCCCAATATCTGCTGCGCCGGACTTTTAGGGTGAAGGAGGGCGACACAATCCTCATTCACGCAGCAGCGGGCGGCGTTGGCCTTATCCTCTGTCAATGGGCCAAAGCGCTCGGCGCCACTGTCATCGGAACGGTTGGCTCGCCCGAAAAGGCCAAGCTCGCCAAGAAGGCGGGCGCCAAACATGTGATCCTCTATCGTGAGGAGGATTTTGCCGCCCGGGTGAAGCAAATCACCAAGGGGAAACTCTGTGATGTGGTTTACGATGGCGTTGGCAAGGCAACCTTCCCGGCCTCGCTCGACTGCATCCGCCCCCTTGGCATGTTTGTTAGCTTCGGCTCCGCCTCCGGGCAGATCGAAGCGTTCAACATCGGGCTCCTCTCAGCCAAGGGTTCTCTCTTCGCGACCCGCCCTTCGCTTCATACTTATTCGGAAAAGCGCGAGGATCTGGTCAAAATGGCGCGCGATCTTTTCCGCGCTATCTCAAGCGGTGCGGTGAAAATTCCTCTGCATTGGAAGGTACCGCTCGATGATGTGGTCAATGTTCATCATGCGCTCGAAGAGCGCAAGACGACAGGCGCGACCGTGCTCATCCCATGAGACTCAGCTGGCCGCCGCCGTGTCCGATAGGCAGACGCTGGAACTGATCGAGCGGTAGTTTATCTAATCACGCGAGGACGAAAGGTTTTCTGAGCAAAACCGGGGGGCGGGCGGATGGCTGACAAAACAGGATCTGGTTCCGGGTTCCTTTTCATAATTGCAGGACTGGGCCTGGCTTCATCACTTGTTGTTTTTCTTGCTTTGCGTGTCTTTTCTCAGAGAGAAGCGCGCGATCCGATTTTGGCTACCAATGATTATGAGCAAGTTCAGCAGTCTGCCGCAATACAAACTGTCCGCAAGGTAATGGCTGAAGAGTTTGTGAGTGCGGTCGTGGACTGCGTGTCTCCTCAAAAATTAAAAAACGAGATTTTAACCGAGCAGCAAGTGGCGGAACGTGTCACCGCAGCCCTCGAAAGCTTTTCAGCCCCAAAAAATAATGGCAACGCTCAAAGCTGTTTGAACAATAAAAATTACGCTTGGACATTCACCTCACCTTGCAAACTGACCATCAACCGGCCCCCGGCTTGGCTAGGCGGAACCATGAACTTTGGGGACATAAACATATGCGGAGCAACGGTTGCGGCGAGTATCCATTCCGCCCTTGGCGGCTGTGCACGTTCTGCCAGCTTCGCAGATTGTCTCGTCAGTTCCGTTTTGGCCAATTACGACGTGCAGAAGGAAATCGGGAAGATTACGGATGTTCAGAGGTGAATTTGGAGAGCACTTCTTGAAGTTCGCTAATATGAAATTCGCTAATATATCATTAAGCCTTTCTTATAATGTTCAATATTGCTGAGCCTTAACCGTGGAACACACCCAGTATGGAATGGCGGGATGACGGCCTTATCCTCGGCACAAGGAAGCACGGAGAGACAAGCGTTATTGTCGAGGCGATGACCCGCGCGCATGGCCGCCATTTCGGGCTTGTCAGGGGCGGCCGTTCCAAGCGCATGCAGCCAATGCTGCAACCCGGCAATCATGCCGAATTCGTGTGGCGGGCGCGGATCGAGGAACATCTCGGCACATTTTCGGTTGAGCCCATGAAATTGCGCACCGCCCGCCTGATGGCAAGCGCGGAAGCTCTTCATGCTGTCTGTCTTGTCGCGGCGTTACTGCGCCTTGCCGCCGAACGCGATCCGCATCCCAAGCTTTATGAGGCGGCGGTACAAATCGCAGGCAGTATTGAGAGGCCCGAGATCTTGCCTCTCCTTCTCGTGCGCTTCGAGGCCGAGATTCTGTCCCAAATGGGTTTTGGCCTTGATCTTGAGAGTTGTGCCGCCACAGGCACCTGCGAGGATCTCATTTATGTGTCGCCAAAGTCCGGACGCGCTGTCTCGAAGGCGGCGGGAGAACCCTATAAAGCACGGCTTCTGCCACTCCCGGCCTTTCTAAGGGACCAGGCTGCGAAGGACCCGGGCCCTGCCGAGATCAGAGATGGCTTCAGGCTGACCGGCTTTTTTTTGCTTCGCCGTCTCTTCGGGCCGCGCGGCGAAGCCCTGCCGGAGGCGCGGAGCGCCTATCTGGCGGAACTCGAAAAACGCTTAGGCTGAAGCGCTTCCTGAAGCGCACGCGCTCGTCTTTCTCCGAACCGCCAAGATGTAAAGGCGGCATCCAGCCGAAATAATCGAGCGATCGCGAATTCGTGACCGATCGAATGAGCCGGCCGCGCGTTTGCTCGGGGGACCGTACAGCTGGACCATAAGAGGCTGCGAGATGACCGAAGTTGACCAGCTTTCGGCTTTCGTAACGGGCGCGCGGTACGGGGACATCTCAGCAGAAGCCCGGGAGCAACTGAAGATCCGTGTGCTCGACAGCCTGGGGTGCGCGCTGGGAGCGCTCGATGCCGGGCCAATCAATGCCGTTCGCGCGCAGACCGGCGAGTTCGGCGGCAATCCCCTCTGCACCCTCATTGGGGCGGGCAAGAGCGCGCCGGACCGGGCGGCCTTTTTCAACGGCGCCCTCGTCCGCTACCTCGATTTCATGGACAGCTATCTTGCAAAGGGCGAGACCTGTCACCCGAGTGACAATCTTGCGCCGGTGCTTGCCTGTGCGGAATACGCTGATCGAAGCGGCGAAGATTTTCTGACCGCGCTTGCGGTCGCCTATCAGGTCCATGCGAGACTGAGCGATGTTGCTCCCGTCCGCGACCGCGGTTTCGATCATACCACGCAAGGCGCTTATGCCGTAGGGGCCGGCGCCGCAAAAGCCCTTGGCCTTGATCGGCAGAAAACCTCAAATGCTATTGCACTCAGCGGAGTTGGAAATGCCGCCTTGCGTGTGACGCGCACAGGGGCCTTATCACACTGGAAAGGCCTCGCTTACCCGAATACGGCCTTCATCGGCACCCATGCCGCATTCTTGGCCATGCACGGCATAACGGGGCCGCCCGAGGTGTTCGAAGGTAACAAAGGGTTCAAGGAAACTATCAGCGGGCCCTTCACCATTGATTGGCAAAAGGAAGATCTGGAACGCGTCAGCCGTACCATTGTCAAGAAGTACAATGCGGAGATCCATTCTCAGTCAGCGATCGAGGGCGCGCTTGATCTGCGCCAGCAGCATGGTTTGAAAAGCCAAGAAATCTCCCAGGTTGATATCGATATCTTTGATGTTGCTTATCACATCATTGGCGGCGGCGAAGAGGGCGACAAGACCAGTGTAATTACAAAGGAGCAGGCCGATCATAGCCTGCCCTATATGGTTGCTGTGGCGCTTTGTGACGGGCAATTGCTCCCTGCCCAATATGAGCCTGAGCGCATCGCCGCGAAGGATGTTCAGGATCTTCTCCGCCGTGTGACCATTAAGCCGGCGGCGGAATATTCCGCGCGGTTTCCCGCCCAGCTGGCTTGCCGCGTGGCGATCACCTTACAAAGCGGCGAGCGCTTCGAAATCGAGAAGCACGACTATGAAGGGTTCCATACCCGCCCCATGAGCTGGGACGGCGTTGCTCACAAGTTCCGCAGCCTGGCCATGCCCTTTGCGCCACCCGCCATCCTCGACGCCATTATCGATGCCGTCGCACATCTTAACGAACTCACAGTGAAGCAACTGGCGGCGCTTTTGGGCCGGATACCGAGCGTCCAATCAACCGGAGAATTGAGATGAGCGAAAGAGCCTTTTCGTCCATTCCCATGAACGTCCGTTCAACCAAACCCCGGTCACAGGGAGTGACCGAAATCCGCGGCCCCTATTACGCCGTCATGGGGCGGCGTTATCTCGAGGACATTCTCGAAACGATGCACCCTTACATCGATGGGCTGAAATTTGCCGGAGGGTCCTTCGCGCTCATGCCGCGAAACAAAGTCAGGGAGATCATCGATCTCGCCCACCAGTACGGCACTTATGTATCGACCGGAGGCTGGATCGAATATGTGCTGCGCTATGGCGCGAAGGCCGTGGAAAACTATCTTGCCGAGTGCCAGGCCCTTGGCTTCGACGTCATTGAACTTTCGACTGGGTTCATCAGCCTTCCGGAAGACGACCTGCTGCGGCTTGTCGGCAAGGTGGCAAAAATGGGCCTCAAGGCAAAGCCGGAACTCGGCATTCAATTTGGCGCGGGCGGCGCCACACCAGCAGCCGAACTCGCCGCCGAAGGGACCCGCGACGCTCAGTGGGTCATCAAGCGCGCCAAGACCTGTCTTGATGCCGGCGCCCACATCATCATGATCGAATCGGAAGGCATCACCGAGAATGTCGAGAAATGGCGAACGGACGTCGCCTCGCAGATCATCGGGGCGGTCGGCATTCAAAATGTCATGTTCGAGGCTGCCGATCCCCCCGTGTTCGAGTGGTATGTCAAGAACTATGGTGCCGAGGTCAACCTCTTCGTCGATCACAGCCAGATCGTGCAGCTCGAATGCCTGCGTTCGGGCATCTGGGGTATGAAGAGCAGCTGGGGAAGGATACTGACCTACAGGGGCTGACGGCCGGAGAGCCATACCTCTCGTGCATCTCCCGGCATTGACTTTCCCGTAATGCTGTAAGCTTCGCGAGCGTACTACTTGATCTTGGTTT